>LSQX01255560.1_pt1 | contig 20116 bp, 17 predicted proteins | sample 654561 | NCBI WGS metagenome assembly LSQX01 (sample SAMN04489861, study PRJNA283612) | anaerobic digester metagenome | isolation source: 4 biogas reactors fed with cattle manure at either 37C or 55C with and... | place: Denmark: Kongens Lyngby | collected 2014
CCCGCTCGTTTCGCTTGACTCATCCGCCTGCCTGCATCCGCCACTGGCGGCGGCAGGCTCCTTCCCCCCGGACCCCGGAATTGATGTGTTGATACTTATGTTTTCGTTTCAAAGAGTATTTAGGTCGTAAAGATGCGAATGTTTCACGTGAAACAATTTCAGAATCTGCATGAATTAACAATAGGAAAAGGGCCGCTCCGGGCCCTTTAATCATTTCCTTTTATAGGTTTATCTAATTTCTGGCCGTTTCCCCTCGGCTTCCTCGATCCACCGGAGCAAGCGCTGGCGCAGGTCCTGCTTCACCTTGTCATACCCTGGATCTGCAACCAGGTTGTGCAGCTGGTGGGGGTCCTTCTTCAGGTCGTACAGCTCGCTGCGCTCCGCGGGCCGATGCACCAGTTTATGCTCCAGCGTGCGGATCATCGTCGCCCGGCACACGCTGAGCGGCCGCTCCTGCTGGAGAAGGCCCTTGGGCCAGTAGATGTGCGCCGGGTCGCGGGGGATGTCATAGTCGGCCCAGCGTCCCTCGAACGCCTGGGGCTCGTGCAGGTCATAACCCCCTTCGGCGAACACCGCCCGCTCGGGATCGCCCGGCCCCCCGGCCAGTTGCGGGGTCAGCGACCGGGCAAAGTGGGTGTGCCGCGCCTCGACTCCGGCCATGTCCAGCACGGTGGCCATGATGTCGAACAGCTCCACCTGCTCGCGCACCACGTGACCGGCCCGGCCGCCCGGCGCCCGGATGATGAGCGGCACGCGGGTCAGGGTATCGTCCAGCGCGCTGGGCCACTTTTCCACCAGCCCATAGTCGCCGGCCCAATCGCCGTGGTCCGCCGCGAGGATGAGGCAGGTGTCCTCGGCGAGGCCCGTCTCGTCCAGGGCGTCCAGCAGTTGGCCCAGCACCCAGTCCATGTACGAGTTCATCCCCAGGTAGGTGGCCTGCAGCCGCTCCAGGAAGCCCTCCGGTAGCTCGTCCAGCCGGCGGTACTCGCGGATCCCGGCCATGTACTCGGGCTTGTCGGGCAGATCGGCCGGGCGCAGGGGCGGCAGGTCGGCGGGATCGTACATCGAGTGGTAGGGCTCCGGCGCCCCGTACGGCGGGTGGGGCATGGAAAGGGGCAGATAGAGGAAGAACGGCGCGTCGTCCGACTTATTCCTGATAAAGTCGATGCCCCCCTGCACCCGCCGCATATCGCCGACCTCCTCGGGGGCGCCGGCAAAGGGCTGAAAATCAAAGGAGTAGTAGCCCGGCGAACCCTCGGCATGGGCGTTCGGCCCGCTATGAGCCCCGCCGGGATCCGCATAGTGGTCGACGGAGAAGGGGAACGAGTCCTCGGAGTACAGGTCGTTCTTGCCGTACCACTCGATGTGATACCCCGCCTCGCGCAGGTAGCGGAACAGGCTGGGCTCGTGGGGGCGCAACAGGTGCCAGAGCGTGCGGTGGCCGCTGACGTGCGGGTACCAGCCGGTCATCAGGCTGCAGCGCGATGGCGAGCAGACGGTGTGCTGCACGTGGCACTGGTCGAACCGCACGCCCTCGGCGGCCACCCGATCATAGTTGGGCATCTGGACCACCGGATGCCCATAGCAAGACACGCTCTCGGCTCGCATCTCGTCGGGTACGAAAAAGACAAAGTTCATGGTGTGCTCCTGTGTGCGTTAGGACGCCGGACGGCAGCGCTACTCTGTCGGCGCAATGAAGCGAAGGCCGCCTGCGGCGAGATCGTACAGCGCCTCCATCGCCGCGGGTCTCGTCGGCGGGCATGACGACCAGCGAGTAGAGCCGCCCGTCGTGCACGGCGACCAACTGCCGGGTGATCTCCTGGCCGGACAGGCCATCCAAGAGCACGGCGGGCGCCCCGCGCCGCCAGAGACGCCCTCGCCAAGCGCTGCCATGAAGGAGCATGTAGCCTTTCCAGGGTACATCATCCCAGCATGCGGGACAAGCGCCCGCCGCGGCTCCTGCGAGCGCGCCTAGCGGCCCAGGGCGATGAGCCCCAACGCCAGCGCCCCGGCCAGGAGGGCGTAGAGGAGCCCGGGCCAGAGGGTGCGGCGCAACACCTCCCCTTCCCGGCCTGCCAGGCCGACGGTGGCCCCGCCGGCGATGATGTTGTGGGGGCAGATCATGTTGCCCATCGCCGCGCCCATATCCTGGGCCGCCAGGAGGGTGAGGGTGGGCATGCCCAGATCCCGGGCCGTGGCCACCTGCAACTCGCCAAAGAGGATGTTCGAGGCCGTCGCCGACCCGGTGATAAAGGTGCCCAGGACGCCGACCAAAGGGGCGACGAGGGGCCAGAGGCCCCCCACGGCGCCGGCTGCCGCCAGGGCCAGCGTGGCGGTCATCCCGGCGTGCACCATCACCCGGGAGAGCCCCAGCATGCCGACCAACGCCAGGGTGATGGGCGCCAGCTGCCTGATGGTCACCCGTAGGACGGCGCCCACCCGCCGGCCGCCGGCCCGCTGCAGCAGCGCGCCGAGGAGAAAGGCCACCATCAGCATGGTGCCCGGGTGGTACAGCACCTGGATCGAGGAGGCAAAGCCCCCGGGCATCGTCCACCGCCAGGTGACGGCCTGCAACCCGAGTCGCACCGCAGGCACCAGCCGGGTCACGACCACCAGCGCGACGAGGAGGATGTAGGGGGCCGCGGCCAGCTCCAGCCGGTGGGCGGCTCCTACGCCCACAGCAGGTGGCCGACCGGGGGCGGCCGCCGGCCCCCAGCGTCGTACCACCACCACGAACACCACGCCCCCCACCAGGCCGCCAATCATGGAGGGCAACTCGGGCCCCACCCAGCGCGCCACGGCATAGTAGGGCACCAGAAAGAGCACCGCGGCCAGGACGGCCCAGGGGATCATGCTCCCCGCCCCCGCGCGATCGCAAAGCCGCGGCACGGCCCGCACCGCTCGGGTCACCAGCGCCGCCACGATGAGGGCCATCACCCACGCCAGGAGGCTGTTCTGAAGCCCGATACGCTGAGACAGCGCCAATGCCGCATCGCCACCCGCCTCGATCAGCGGGATGACCGGCGCTCCCACGGCGCCAAAGGTCACCCCCACGGCGTGGCCGATCAGGGCCAGCGTCACCGCCTCCACGGGCGGAAAGCCGATGCTCAGCAAGAACGGCGCGGCCAGGGCGATGGGCGTGCCAAACCCCGCAGCGCCCTCCAGGAACAGGGAAAAGAACCAGGCCACCAACAGGCCGACCAGGCGCGGGTCGGAGGAGACACNNGGCGCAGCGTGTGGATGGCGCCGGTGGCCTCTTGGAGGTGGTAGATGCACAGGGCGGGAAAGATGATCCACAGGACGCTGACTGCCGTGGTCAGTGCCTCGGCCAGGGCGCCGGCCACCGCGGCCAGCAGGCCCACGCCCTCCGGAACGCCGGCGCCGTACCCAAAGATCGCGACCGCCACGATCAGGGCCACGGCGAGGCCTGCCAGGCCGGCGCGGGTCGCCGGCCAGCGGAGGGGGATCATCAACACCAGCACGGCAACGATCGGCAACCCAGCGAACAGACTCTCCATCAATACACCGACTCTTTCGCAACCGCTGACACGGGGTGCACCGGCAAACACCAGGACGTGGGGTTGGGGGAGGCCATCATGACGGCCGGGCAAGCGCCCGGGCCCAAAGAGCATTGTAAGTCGGTCGGCCCGCCCGGCCAAGCCGGCTGCGCCGGAGACAGACGCCGTGGGGGCACCACCGAAGTGGGGGCGTTTGGGGGCTGAGGTGGCCAAAGGTGCCGCCGCTCTTCGCTCAGCGCCACATCCTGGCATCCAGATAGTAAACCATCCTTCTCTCCTGGCCACCCAAGCGGCCAGACCCTCCGCTCTCCGGCGTGACACCTCGTGTCCAGCACGTAAAGCGGTGGCACCTTGGGCCACCGCAGCCCATAGAAGAGCAGACCATCTTGGGATGGGGCGGTGAATCTCTTGACACGGCGGCTCGCCGGTGTTACAAACGTTACGGGTCGCGCGGCGACCCGTGCCATCGGCAGTATCATCCTACGCAGCCCACGGGAGCCAAGGTCATACGATGAAGCGACCCTACCTCGCAATGCTCCTGGTCATGGTCCTCGTCCTCCTCGGTATCGGCCCCGCCGCCCCGCCGCCCGTGCGCGCCGACGATCCAGTGGTCTTTCATGGCACGGCGCGCTACACCGAGAACGGCCCCGGGGCCGGCGTCGACGGCATCGCCACCGCGTTACTCGTCGGTGGAGTCGGTGGCGGTGTGGTGGTCGCCCGGCTGCAGTCGATGCTTGGCGTGCTGGACGCCCTCGGCTCCCTGGGCGATAACCCCACGATGCAGTCGATCCACGAGTACCTGAACAGCGGCGTCCCCGTCGACCTGGCGGGCCTCCTCCCCGTCTGGGGGCGCTATGATGCCACCCTGAACTTTTCCCTGGTCCAGCAGCCGGACGGCGCCTTTACGCTGCAGTCGGGCACCGTCAACTGGACGGTCTCGAACGGCGCCGAGATCTCGGGCGACGGCACGTCGATCGTCGACCGGTTCGGCGGCTCGGGCAGCGATGTGCTGGACCCCGACAGCGACGTCATCCGGCTCGAGTTCGACATCGACAGCGACAAGCCCACCTTTACCCTGACCGTCGACATCGACGCGCCGACGCCGACCTCCGGCGACTCCACCTGGACGGCGGCAAATGGGGCGATCGTTCTCTGGGAAAAGGCCCGGAACGGCCAGCGCACGATGGGCGGCCAGGTGCTGGGGCAGGAGATCCCCGAGGAGCCGGTGGGCGGTGGCGTGTTCAATCACGGCATCTACTATTCCCACACCGGGCCGCTGAGTGAGCTGCAGCACATGGAGACGTGGCGCAACCTCCTCGATGCCCAGGTCCTGATCGAGTACGACATCGTCGACCAGTGCCGGGCCCGCGTCACGTCTCCCGCCGAGAACGAAAAGGTCACCCTGCCCAAGTGTTTTGCGTGCAACCTGGACGTGGACATGGAAGCCAACGTGTCGCCCACGGCCTGGGGAGAGGACCTCACGTGGGAGATGCCCGAGTTCGGCGGCCAGTCGCCCAACTATGACCCGGAGGACCAGCAGGGGGCCACCATGCACGTCTGGTACGAGGGGCCGGCCCCCGAGCGTAACAGCGCCTTTGGAGAGCTGGAGATCACCACCCGGTTTGAGGAGATGGCCGATCGGTGCGAGGCCCCCGAGCCGCACAAGATCCGGGTGTTCTTTCCGCACCGCTCGTACAACAACCCCGACGGCCACGTACCCAACTGGTACTATTACTGGACGGATACCCCCGCCGCGCAGGGCCACGAGTCGGCCATCATCTACGACAGCGCGTGCAGCACCTATGGTTACTATAACGGCTTTGGCGACCCCGCCGAGGCGAACCACATCTATGTCTGCGACATCTTTAGCTCGGGCAACCCCTCGACGAATCCGGTGACGGGCAAGGTGACCGAGGGGATCGACCTGTTCGCCGCCACCGTCCTCCACGAGTGGACGCACCTGGAGAACCGCAACGACTGGTGGGGGGCAACGGGCTATGATGCGCAGGTGGCCGCGGCCGGCAACCTGGCGCCGACGGAGGGCGACCGCGACGCGGACATGGTCAAAGATAGCCGCGAGGCGGCCTATGGCCTCTCTCCGCGAACCCGGGACTCGCTGGGGCTCGGCTTCCGCGATAGCGAGTACCCGGCCTACCTCCAGGAGGACACCTGGCCCAGCGGCTCGGCGGACAAACAAGACTGGGCGGACCCCGGAAAGCAGAGCGGCTCATGAACACCCGTCACCTTCTCCTCATCCTGGTGGGCGTCGTCGTGCTGGCCGCGGCGGTGGGCGGGGGGTACCTCCTGTGGCAGCGGACGCAGCGGCCGGACCTCGCCACGCTCCTGGCCGAGGTGCGCGCAGCACAGTCCACCGCCACGTCCGAGCCAGCCCCGGCCCCCACACCGACGCCTGACGCCGATGCGCTGGCCAGGACGCTCGAGGGCGACGAGGTCCCCTACCGCCTCTCCATCGCCCGCACCCTCGCACAGCGCGAGGACATCCCCGTCGAGCGTCGGGCAGAAATGCTCGTGACGGCCCTCGCTGCGGAGGCGGCGGCGCCCTCGACCGACGCCCCGCGCATCCGCGACACGTACCTGACCCCCGATGGCGTCCTACGGCTCGGTCTGGTGCGCGGGCTCTCCGAGCTGGGCGCCGGGGCCCTGCCCACCGTCCGCCAGGCGGCGGAGGGGGCCAACGGTGTGGCCCGCGAGCACCTCCTCGTGGCTCGGGCCTACCTGGGAGACACCGAGGCGTTCCCCGCGGTGCGCGAGGTGCTGCGCGCGTCGGGCGACCCCGTCGCCCGGATGGACGCCGCCCGGGCGCTGGGCGTGGCCGGGGACGCGGAGGCGATCCCCGACCTCGTGCAAGCGCTCGAGGACCCCTACCGCGTCGAGGCGCGCGATAGCCTGGGGGAGTTCACGATCTACCCGGTCCGCGAGCAGGCCGTCGGCGCCCTCGACGCACTCGGGGTAGCGGTCACCCGGCAGACGAGCGACACGTTCACGGTGGAGGGGCAATAGATGAGCGACACGCACCCACCCACACCCCCGGCGGCCAGCCCTCGGCCGGCCACTCCTCGCGCAGCGGGGCCGAGGAAGTCTCCTCCGCGAGAGGCCAAGCGCTCCGGCTGCGGATGCCCGGCGGGTTGCCTCATCGCCGTGGCGGTCGTCGCCGTACTGGTCGTCGGCGGCGCCGGGGCGGGCTACCTATGGGGCCGGCCGTACATCGCGCGCCAGTTGCCCGCCTGGGAGGCCCAAGTGCCGCTCCTGGGCCCTGTACTAGACATCACCGGGCTGCGGGCGCGCCTGGTGCCACCGGTCGACACCGAGCGCCTGCAACGCGGCCGCCAGGAAGGCGAGAACAACCCCCACGGGCTCCCGGCCGACCTGACTGTGTACCCGAACCCAGTGGCCGAGACGTACAACGTCTCCCCCACCCAGGTGACGGCCTATCAGCGGGTGGCCGAACCGCTGGAGACGGTCCGCGCCCACCTGGCCGAGGGGATGACCCGGGACGGCTGGACGCTGGCCCAGGAACGCGAGATCCAGGACGGCGTGCAGTTGGGCTGGGTCAAGGAGGGCCGCGCCTGCCAGATGGAACTCGGCGCGTACGGCCGCTACACCGAGGTCTGGTTGCGCGGCAGCGGGTCGTGAGCGCCAGCGCGCCCTCGGGCATCGGCTGCGGAGTGTGACGGCCGGCAACGGCTAGCGGGGTTCCTCGCCGGGCGATGACTCCCCCTCCTCTGGCGCCAACTCGGGATGCAGCTTGCGCAGACAGTCGGGGCAGATGCCGTGGGTGAACTCGGCGCCCGAGTGCTGGGAGATGTACTCCTCCAGGCGGGTCCAATAGCCCTCGTCGTCGCGGATGCGCTTGCAGTGGGCGCAGATAGGCAAGAGCCCCCCGAGGGTGCGCACCTCGGCGAGGGTCCGCTGCAGCTCGGCGATCAACGCCTCTCGCTCCTGCTGGATGCGGTGTCGATCGCTGATGTCCACCACGGTGACGACCTCTCCGCCAACATGGCCCGTGGGCGTATGGAGCGGCGCCCGGCGCACCTCGAGGGATAGCGGGTGCGCCCCTCCAGATACGATCACCTGCTCGCGCCCTTCCTTTGCCGGGCGACACCGCCCCTCTCGCAACGCGGCCGCGACGCCCAGCGCCTCATCGAGGGGCCGCCCCAGCAGCGCAGGCGCCCGGAACCCGAGGAGGGCGGCGGCGGCCGGGTTCGCGTCCACCAGGCGCCCGCGGGAATCGGCCACCAGGATGCCGATGTTCAGCTGCTCGATGACCACGTCGCGCGCCGCGGGGATGAGGTCCATGAGCCCAAAGCGAAAGAGCGCCCACGCGCACAGACAGGCCGTCACCGTCATGGTCAGCGGTGTGGGGTCCAGATGGGCAAACGGCGGGATGCCGACCAGGTAGAGGGCGTTGCTCACCCAGGGCAGCACGCAGCCGGTGAGCAGCAGATACCGCTGGGTGCGAAAGGGGGGCAGGTTCGCAGGCAGCGCGCGCAGCATGGCCAGAGAGCCCCCCAGTAGCATCAGGTACGAAAACGCTGTGTGCACCACCATCCAGGGCCCATACGTCTTGTCGATCACCTGCACGGGCCCCACGGGTACCAGGCTCATCTCGCCGCGCATCAGGCCGTGGAGCGGGTTCGTCCACTGCAAGAGCAGGGTGATGATGGGCGCCAGGAGAAGGAACGGCATCTGGCGGCGCGTGGGGAGACGGCCGTCGCTGGCATAGCGCAGGGCGAAAAAGCCCCAGGCCACCGGAACAGCGACGATGCCGATGTACTGCACATCCACCCAGCGCGACTTGGCCGCGAGACCGGGCGCGCGGAGCTCGGCAAAGTAGGCCAGGGACCAGATCCCGCACGCCGCCCAGAGCGCAGTCAGTTCGCGGGCGCCCGGCTGCGCGCCGCGACGCCACATGTAGGCGGCCATCCCCAGGGCGACCGCCGCCGACAGGGCCGTGCTCCAGACAAACAGGTCAACAGGATGGACCACGTCAGCACCTCGCCAGTACCCGCAGCAGGACCGCGCCCATTATAGGCGTCTGGCCCCCCGCGGCAAGAGCCCCACGGCAAAAGGACTTGACACGCCCCCTACGCCGCCTATACTGCCTGGCGCTGCGCGGGCGGCCGCGCGTAACGATCCACCCACGTTCATTCAGGAGGCTGTATCATGGCGTTCACCATCAGCGACGAGTGCATCTCGTGCGGGTCCTGTGAGGCCGAGTGCCCCAACGAGGCGATCTCCGAGGGCGACGATCTGTTCATCATCGACGCGAGCAAGTGCACCGAGTGCGTCGGCTTTTTCGACACCCAGCAGTGCCTGGACGTCTGCCCGGTAGAGGCCCCCATGGCCGATCCTGACAACGAGGAGACCGAGGAGGAGCTGCTGGCCAAGTTCCGTGCGCTCCACCCGGATAAGGAGCCTGCCTGAGACCTGTCGCGCCATACCACGAGGCCCCCGACGATGTCGGGGGCCTCGTGCTTTCTACGAACGATCACGCGGACGCAGCGCGGCGGATCGCGACGGTGCATTCGGGCGCAAGCGGATCGAACGCCAGGAAGGTGCCCTCCGCCGTGGGCCAGAACGTCCCCGAGGCCAGGTCCCGCTTGCGCTCCACCCGCTGGAGCGGGACGCCATTCACCGCGATCCCTGCTACGTCCGGCGCGTCCAGCCGCAGGGTGAGCCCCTCGGCCCGCACGGGCAACGCCAGCCGCAGCGAATCATCGGCGACGGAGAGCGACGCCATCTCCCGGGCGCAGGCATAGGTGGCGATCTCGGAGGTGCGGCGCCAGGCCGTCCGCTCGCCGTGGGGATCCCGCTGGCGCAGCCGCTCCACGACGGTACGCAGGGCGGCAAAGCCCTGCTGGTCGCCGGCGTGCAGCCCGTAGAAGCCCTGCCAGTGGCTGCACAGGATACAGGGGTCCCCCCGATCGATGACCCCCGCCAGCCGACCGCCGGCGAGGTCCTCCGTCAGGTAATAGTCGGCGTCCACGACGCCGTACCCCGTCCACGAGCCGGTGCGGTCGCCGGTGCAGGCCACCACCTCTCCGACGGCGGTGCCCGCCGCAGGGTCCTGCTCCCACACGTAGGTATCCACCGGCCCCTCTTCTGCCACGCGCTTGAAAAAGAAGGGCGTCGCGGCGCCGGTCGCCTCGCGGACGGCCTCCCCGGCCACCCGGGCGTAAAAGGCCATGGTGCGGCCGCCGAACCCGCCCGGCGACGTGACGCCCTGGGGTGTGAGGCCGACGTTATCCAGGATGCGGCAGGCGGTGGCGATGTAGCGGTGGACGAGATCCTCTCGGTCCACCGGGAGCGTCTCCCACTCGTACTGCTCCCAGATGCGCTCGGGCAGGGGCTCGCACGTCGCAGGATCCACGACGTAGGTGTGGGTGATCATCTCGGGGGTCAGGTCAAAGGCGGGGGCGATCACCTCGCGGCACATGGCCAGCCAGGAATCCTGCTGGGCCCGGGAAAAGAGGGGCAGCCCCTCGTCGATGCGGCCGAGCGCCGCCGGGCAGGGCACCACGCTGAACTTGCCCCGCACGCCCTGCGCCAGGCACCACTCGCCAAAGGCCCGGGTGAACCACTCCGGATGGACGACGGGCACGTCCTCCCAGCGTCGTTGCCCCCCGTCGGCGAGGTTCCGATCGCGCATGAAAAAGTAGTTCAGGTTTACCAGGAGCGTAGAGTCGTCGATGATGAGCGAGAGCGGCACGCGGTCCAGGGCGTGGCGGGTGATCTCGGCATGCATGGCGCCCCTCCGTGCGGTGCGCGGATTCAGCCTTCGCGGTAACGGCGCGCGTAGAGCTCCCGGTCATAGGCCTGCCGGCGCCCGGGGCAAACCTCTCGCGGGCAGAGGGAGCAGGAGACGAAATCCGTCTCGGTCTCGAACCGCACGCCGGAGACCGACTTGTTCGGCGACATCAGCATGCTGCTGCTCAGGCGCACCCCGATGGCGCCCTCGACGTCGCCCAGCAGTTGGAACAGCGGGCGCTGCTGCTGGATCGGCCAGTCGGCCAGGGATCCCGGGGCCATCGTCGACGTGCGGCGCAGCCCGTAGACCCGTTCCTGCTCCTTGCGCAGGGCGTTGCGTGCCTGCCGCAGGAAGGATTCCTTGATCGCCTCGGCCCAGAACTGCCAGAGGATGTCCTGCAGCCCGTGAGCCCACTCGTCCACCTCGACGCCGCAGGTGGCCACCTCGGCGAACAGCCGGTGCGAGTCCTCGAGGTTCACGCGCAGGATGCGACTGCTGAACGTCACGCCATCGACCACCACGTGGTCGTCGCCCCGGTCATCGATGTAGGCCAGCCGATAGCACGCCTTGGGGGCGGCCAGCGCCTGGGCCTCCCGGGCCAGCGTCACCAGGTCCTGGTAGTCGCCGGATCCCGGGATCACGTGCAGTCGTTCGGCAAGCGGGCCCACCTCGAGCGGCTCTGCCGGCCAGGTCAGTACATGCTGATCGTCCATCGTCCACCTATCTACCAATATGAGGGAATCCAAAACGCAAAACCGTCAGGGAGCCTGGCGCACGGCGACGGCCCCGATCATCCCCTCTCCGCCGTGGCAGCTCATCCCGGCGCCCAGCTCGGTGATGATGACGCTCTCCCGACGAAAGCCGGTGAGGGCCGCCAGCTCATCCGCCATCCGCTGGGCGACCTCGGGGATGCGCGTGTGCACGATCCCCAGGCTTTCCAGGGGCGCCAGTCGGACGGCCTCGTCGCGGATGCGCCGCAGGCCCTGCTTGTAGGACCGCGACACGCCGCTGAGCTTGAGCTCCCCGTCGGTCAGGGTGAGGAGGATCGTCAGGTTCAGCGCCCGCGCGACGCGATCGACGGCCGGCATCAGGCGGGCCGCCCTTCCGCCGCGGCGCAGGTACTCGAGCGTGCGCAGCTGAAAGGTCACGTGGCTGCGCTCGCGGATGGCGCGGGCCGCCTCGACGATGTCGCCGAGCCGGGCGCCCAGGCGGGCCATCTTGGCGGCCACGATGACCTGAAAGCCCATCACCAGCGACAACCCGAGCGAATCGACCACCTGCACCCGGCCGGCGAACTTGGCCGCGGCCGTCTGCGCCGAGCTATAGGTGCCGCTGTGCCGGCTGGTGATGCAAAAGCACAGCACGTCGTTCCCCAGGTCGACGAGGCGCTGGTACGCCTGCTGGTACATGCCGACGGAGGGCTGTGAGGTCTTGAGCGCGCCGTTCTGCTCGAGCAGCTGCCAGAAGGTGTCGCGATCGAGCTCCGTCTCGTTGTACGCCTTGTCGCCGGCCACCACCACCAGCGGCACCACCGAGATGTCGAGATCCTCCAGCACCTCGGCCGGTAGGTCGGCCCCGCTATCGGTCACGATCCTGATGGGACGCATGCGACATCTCCATGTGTGGCGTGCCCCTCGGCGGGCGAGGGGACGGCGGCACCACGGCCGATCTGCTGCCGTGGCGACCCAAACGGGCTACGGCGCGCCTTCCAGGGTCTGTAGGTCCAAAGCGGCGCGCTCCCGGGCCGCCGTGGCCTGCAGGCGGATATCATCGATGCACAGCGGGCAGTCGGCCGCCCACACGGCGTTGTGCAGATCAATGGCATGATCCATGTAGCGGGTGATGCTCACCTTGACGGGCAGCGCACACTCGGCGGGCTCCAGGGCCAGGAACTCGGCGCGCAGGGCTTCCAGGCGGCCGATGGCGGCGCGCAGCTCCTCGCCGTCGGCAAGGGCGGCCTCCGCATCGATCTCCTGATAGCGGTCCAGCGCCTCCCGGGCCTGCACGGCGAACCCCGCCGCAATGATGGAGCAGTCATCCCCCGCACCCGCCTCCGACGGAGGGGGCGAGGCGGGTCCCTCTGGCGCGCAAGCGCCCAGGAGGAGGGTCACGAGGAGCATCCATAACATCGCGCCGAGCCGCGCACTGCGGCCCCGGCGCGCCACGATCAGCGAGGACATGATGGTTTGCCGCCTTCCGCGTAGCAGCCTCACCGGTCACGGCCGGCACCCTGCTTCGGGCGGCCCAACCGATGCACAGAGTATACACGCCGCAACCGGATGGCGCCAAGACCGCGGCCGCGCACCCGGGAAGCACCGAGAAAAAGCGCGAGGGGCGCACCCGTTTGGGCTGGCCCCTCGCTCTCGCTCCAGGGCGCCGGCACTACTCGACCGTCACGGCCGGCGGGAAAGCAAAGTCATGGTAGCGTTCGCTGATCTGGGCTTGCTCTGCGTTGCCGTCGTGGACGATCACCCGGTAGCGCCACGACACCGTCTCCCCCTCGGGGATGGTGAGATCCGCCCGTTGCTCTGGATCCCCCGTATAGTCGTGGAGGCCAAAGGGGTTGGCGGTCATCAGGCCATAGTTGCGCACGTGCCAGTAGGTGGGATAGCGCGGGTTGTCGATGTGGTCGAGGAACGCCACCCCCACCAAGGCGCCGCCGACGGGGCCGGAATAGTCGCACCAGGGGGCCGGCTTGCCCCAGCACTCCTTTTCCAGGACGCCGCCAAAGCCGTTCACGAAGCGGCCGGCGCTCGGGTCGCCGGTGGCGTCCATGGAGCTCGCCACCCGCACCGACAGGAGGCCGCCCTCCTTGGTGTCGCCCAGCACCACCTGGCCCTGGGTGGCGTGGAGGGCGATCTCATAATCAAAGATCCGCAGGCGGGCCGGCGTGGTGTAGAACGTCATCCGGCGGGTCTCGGTCATGTTCGCGTTGCGCTCGGCGTCCGTCCAATCCAGCGCCTCGGTGAACCCGCCGGCCACCGGCCCGCTGTACTGGCGGCTGAACCCGCGGTGGATCTGGTAGCCGTGGCCCGACGACTCGCTCCAGTTGTCGACGCCGTTCACATCACCCTGGGCGGTATAGATGCCCTTGTGGTGGGGATGGTCGGTCGTCTCGTTCAGGACGTCGGTCACCATCGGCCAGTTGCGGGTGACGCCGATGTTGCTGTGGGCGTACACCGGATAGAGGTACGGCCGCACCACGTCGGGCCCAAAGTTATAGTTTGTCACGTGGTCGCCGCCGACGTGGACCGCCAGGCGGCCGCTGCCCTCCTCGCGGACCTCGACGCCCGGGCCATGCAGCGCCGCACCGTCGGCGCGACGGAGCTCATAGGCGCGCGTCTGGTGGGCGGGCAGATCCGCCACGATCCACGCCAACGAGACGAGGCCGTCGCCCTCTCGCCAGGCCTGCACGGGCACCGGCGTATCGGTGGCCACGTCGCGCAGCATGAGGGCGTCGAGATCCACCCCCGCATCCAGGGACAGGCGCGTCGTCACCGGGCACCAGCGCCTCCGATGCCAGCCTGCACTCACAGTCAGGGTCGCCAGTTTCATTGTGCCCCCTTGTGTTCTTCTGCGGCCCGCAGGTTCACGATGCTTTCCTGCGCGATCCGCTCTATGGGATACGCGGTATCGAACGCCTCCACCGAGATCCAGCCCCGGTACCCGACGCGCCGCAACGCCGTCAGGATGGGGCCGAACGCGACGTCGCCCATCCCCGGCCCGAGCATGTTCGGATCGTTCGCGTGGACGTGGCGTACCAGCGGCGCCACGGAAGCGATCTGCCCGTCAATGGGCCGCCCGTCCGTGGCCATGGACCGCACGTCCACCATCATCTGAAAGCCGGGATGATCCACCTGCCGCACGAGGTGCGCGGCCTCATCGACGTTGGTGATAAAGCGGCAGGCCGGCCCCGGCAGCGCCTCGATGCAAAAGAACACGCCCCGGGCGGCGGCCCGCTCGCCGCAGCGGCGCATGGCCTCCGCCGTCCAGGCCCAGGCGTCGTCGTGCGAGACGCCGGGCGCCGGGTTGCGCTGCTCGGGCGAGCCGAGCACCAACGCGTCGCCCCCCAGGTCCGCACAGAGATCGATCTCCTCCAGCAGATAGCGGACGGTGCGCTCGCGCACCTCGGCGTCCGCATCGTTCAGCGCCAGGCCCTCGGTGTGCGCGAGGAGCCAGTGCAGCCCCGCGACGCGCAGGCCGGCGCCCTCGATGGCCCCGCGTATGGCCCGGCGGTCGTCGGCGGAGAGGTCGCTCACCCGAGCGGCCAGGGTGTAGGGCGCCAGTTCCAGGCCGCCGTAGCCCAGCCCGCCGGCGTAGGCCGCAATGCGGTCGAGGGGCCAGTCGGTGAACAGCTCGTTGCAGATGGCGTACTGCCAGGGCACTGCAGACAAGTGGGCCTCCTTGGTGGTGGGGTGTTGAAGCGATACTAGCCGAGCGACGAGCGCCATGTCAAGCGCTCACCGACGCCGAGGGTCGCGTGGTCATCTTGGCGCCCATCGCGCGCTTCAGATATACTCCGGCGAACAACCATAGATGGAGGTTTATCGTGCAGAGAACCGGGGTCCGGCAGGCCGCGGTGGTGTGGAGCCGCGAACTCGTGCTCCTCGCCGTGGCGGTGTTCATGCTCCGTTTTGGCGAGGGCATGACGGGAGGGGTACGGGCGAACTTTTTCGTCGATACGCTGGGCCTCACCGGAGGTCAGGTGCTATGGCTGGAGGGCGCCCGCGAGGTGCCCGGGCTCCTTTTGATCGTTATCGCCGCGTTCCTCACCCACCTCCCGCTGGCCAAGCGCGGCGGGTACGCTCTGTTGCTCATGGGCCTGGGGTTTATGGCCCACGCCCTGGTGCGATCGTACCTGGCGCTGATGCTGATCTCGGTGTTGGCCAGCCTCGGCAACCACATCTGGATGCCGTTGAGCCCGGCGCTGGGCCTCAGCCTGGCCACCCGCGAAACCTCCGGCCGGGTGCTGGGGCGCTTGGCGTCGGTGGGCGCGTTGGCCTCCATCGTCGGCATGGGCGCGCTGACGCTGGTATCGTGGCTGGCCAGCGACGTGCCCCTGGGCTCCTACTATGGCATCGGCGGCGGCCTGATGGTGGTCGCCGCGGTGGTGGTGCTGCGGATGCCCGACTCGGTGGGGGCCACCGAGCGGGAGCAGCCACGCATGCTGCTCAATGCCCGCTACTGGCTCTTTTATGTGCTCACCTTCTTTGAGGGCGCCCGCAAGCAGGTATTGCACAGTTTCGGCACCTTGGTGCTCGTCCAGTCCTATGAGTTTGAGGTGTGGCAGATCAGCCTGGTCTTGCTGACCAGCGGCGTGATCAACTTTGTCAGCGCGCCCTGGCTCGGCGCCATCGTCGATCGGGTCGGCGAGCGGGCCTGCCTGACCTCCTCGTACGTCGTGTTGGCCCTCTCCTGCCTGGGCTTTGGCCTGCTGGATGCCCCGCTGGTGCTCGCCGGCCTGGTGGTGCTCCAGCGGTTCCTCGGCGTGCTGGGCATGGGGCTGAACACCTACGTGCACCGCACGGCGCCCGATGAGGAGCTCACCCCCACCCTCACGGCCGGCATCAGCATCAACCACGTCACCTCGGTCATCATGCCGCTGATCGCGGGCGCGGTGCTCCCGTTCGTCGGGTACGAGGGGGTGTTCATCGGCACCGGCGCGCTGATCCTGCTCTCGGTGCCCTTTGCCGCCGCCATGCGCATCCCGGAGGCCCCTGTGGCCAGCCCGGCGCCGGTGATGGCCAAGTAGACCGCCTTCCGATACGAAGGGGTGACCCGTTGTCCAGCCCGTTGCTCATCATCGTCACGGGGCCGCCGGCCAGTGGCAAGAGCTCCATCGCCCGGCGCATCGCCGGGCGCTTTGGCCTGCCCAACGTCAACAAGGACGGCATCAAGGAGACCCTGTTTGACTCCTTGGGCTGGCGCAACCGGCGGCAGTCGGCCCGGGTGAACCAGGCCACCCGCAGCCTGCTGTTCCACTTTGCCGACGTGCTGCTGGCTGCCGGACGGCCGTTTGTGCTGGAGAGCAACTTTCGCCCGCGGCGCGATGAGCCCGCCTTCCGCCGGCTGGCCGAGCGGTACCCCTTTCGGCCGCTGCAGGTACACTGCGACGCACCGGCCGAGTACCTGGTGCGGCGCTTTTACGGCCGCTGGCAGGCCGGCCGGCGGCATCCGGGCCACGCCGACAACCTGACCGCCAGCGACATCATGCAGGATATCCGCAGCGGCCAGTTCGGGGTCCTGGATATCGGCGGGACGGTATACCGCCTGGATACCGGCGATTTTGAGTCCATCGACTTTGCCCCCCTGTACGAGGCGGTCCGCGTGGCGCTCGCGGAGGACGAGCGGCCCTCGGGAGCATGACACAGGAGTACACGCGGCAAGCAAAAGGGGAGGAGCCATGATACCCACCTTGTTCTCCGTGAGCTACGCCGGGCTATGGGGGCAGCACGCGCTGTCGCTGGCCGACTTTATCCGGCGGGCAGCGCGCCTGGGCTACCCGGCCGTCATGCTGATGGGCAAGCGCCCGCACCTGTCGATCCTGGATACCGATCCGCAGGCCGTGGCCGCCCTGCGGGGCGTCGCCGAGGAGGCCGGCGTCGAGATCGCCACGGTGGCCGCGTATACCGATTTCAGCCTTCCCCACGCTGCCGAGGTACCCCTGGTGGAGATGCAGATCGGGTACGTGGGCGCCCTGGCGCGGCTGGCCCAGGCGCTGGGGGCCAAGATCGTGCGGGTGTTCACCGGCTATGCCACCGGCCCCGAGGCCACAGGCCGCGACTGGCAGACCTGCGTGACGGCCATCCGCGAGTGCTCCGCCGTGGCCGCCGAGCATGGCGTGGTCCTCGGGGTCCAGAACCACCACGACATCGCCGTGGCCACCGAAGCGATGGCCGAGTTCCTGGCCGACGTCGACCACCCCAACTGCCGGGCCATGTACGATCCCTGGTCGCCGGCGATGAACGGCGAGGACCTCTACCGCGGCGCCCGGATGATGGCGCCCCACATGGTGCAGACCACCGCGGCAGATTATGTCCGGTTGCCGCGGTTCCGCTACCTGCCAGCGCTGACGAACTATGCCCCGGAACCGGCCATGTCGCGGGCCGTGCCCCTGGGAGAGGGGTTCATCGACCTCCCGGCGTTCTTTGCCGGCCTCAAGGAGGGCGGGTTCGACGGGTACGTCGCCTATGAGATGTGCTCGCCGGTGCGGGGCGGGGGGAGCGAGGCGAACCTCGACGACGTCGCGGCCCGGAGCCTGGCCAAGATCCGCGAGCTGGCCGGGTAGCCCGCCCCCGACTGAGCAGAGACCTGCTTCTCTCCAGATAGCGGACAGGAGCCGCAGCGTTCACCTCGGCGTACCGCGCCACCCCGGGGCGGCGCAGCGGCTCCGACCGTCCCCTCTACGCGGCAGATCCGGCTGTCACTGACCCTGCATCCCCAGGACCACCTGCACCGAGCGGAGCAAGATCAGGAGGTCCATGTACAGCCCCTCGTGCTTGATGTAGTACAGATCGTACTGCAGCTTGATCAGCGAGTCCTCCACCGAGGCCCCATAACCGTACTTGACCTGCGCCCACCCCGTGATGCCGGGGCGCACCGCGTGGCGCATGCGGTAGAACGGGATCTCTTGCGCCAGCTGATCGACGAACTCGGGGCGCTCGGGCCGGGGCCCGATCAGGCTCATATCGCCCCGGAGCACGTTCCAGAACTGGGGGAGCTCGTCGATCCGCATCTTGCGCAGCAGCCGCCCGGCCGGCGTGATGCGGTCGTCGTTCCGGCGGGCCCACACGGCGCCGCTCCGCTTCTCGGCGTCCATCACCATGGACCGGAACTTGACTACGTGGAACGTGCGGCCCCCTTCGCCCACCCGCTCCTGGCGGTAGAACACGTCGCCGGGCGACGTCAGCCGGTTCACGAGCCATACCAGCGGCACGACGGAGGCCACGACCAGGCAACCCACCAAGGCCACGAGCACCTCGGCCAGGCGCCGCGCCAAGAGATACAGGCGAAAGGAAGCCGCATGGCCGAGCGGCACCACCACGTGGAGCATCCGCCCGGCATGTTCGACGGGCACCCGGGTCATCACGTGCTCGTACATGTCCGGCATGGTGGTCACCGGGATGCCGGCCTCCCAGCAGCGGAGGATGGCCTGGAAGAGGTCCTCGTGCAGGCTGCCCAGATCGCTGATCGCCACGACTAGCTCGTCGGGCCGCATCATGTGGACGAGCCTCAGGAGGTCGTCGCGGGTGCCCAGGACCCGCGCGCCCTCGATCATCTGTCCCTGCTTGGCAGCGTCGTCATCCACAAAGCCGAGGATCTCGTGGCCCGTGGCCAGGCCCACCGCGCCGTCGCCGTCCTTCCCGGCAACGGCCTGCGCCAGCACGCGGGCCGCCTGCCCCGCGCCGATCACCAGCATTGTGTGGCGGAACAACGGCTGGGTGAACGCCTTGGCATAGGCCCCTCGCCACAGGATGACGCCGCCCGTGGCGAACGTGGGCAGCAGCAGGGCGTAGGCCCGGCGGCTGGCCAACGCCGGCGTCACCAGGGGCAACAGGAGGTACACCCCGCAGGCCACCACCGCCGCGCCGCCGGCAGCCCAGAGCGAGCGGGACAGATTCGCGGCCCGCGCCAGGTCATAGACATCCAGGGCGCTGCCCACCACCAGCCACGTCGCGCTCAACACGATGTACCAGACGAACTGGTGGGGTTCAGGAGCGGCGGGCCCAGAGAGGAGCGGGTGGAGCGCGAGGGCGCCATACAACGCGAGGTTCACCATCAAGAGGTCCAAGATGGCCAACAACAGGCGGCGCTCCGAAAAGCGCAGCCGTGGGATGACCCTGGCCGCCGTGCGGGGGCGGACTCGCTCTGCCGTCCACGGGGCCGCTGAAGCGGCCGATACTCCAAGCATCTCGTACCGGTCCATCACACATCCTCCTGCATACGACTACGACAGGGGGTAAAGAGTCATGATAGCGACTACAACCCAGGCATATTCGCAACTGCCCCGTGGGGTCGGGCGCGTCCGCCCCGAGGAGTCATCGGTGGCGTACGACCATAGGCATGGGCCAGGTCGCGGAGCGCCCGCGATCGGGGACGCCGGCCTACGCCGCGTCCTGCTCAACCTCCCGGACAGCACAAACCGGTTGTCACTGCAGGCACTGGCATCGTGTACGTACGGCCTGGGGAGCGATCGATGCGATGGAGCCTTCTTCAAAGGGGGATCTGGCGCGGTAACAGAAGGGGATTGGTGCCCGCTGCCGCCTATGATCGGCGGTCGTATTGGCACTTGGGACGTGTCGCGGCGATCCTGCTCGTGCCTCGGATCGCCGCGACAGGTGAATCCAGTAACGGGTGGGGCGCGTTGCCTCCTCTCGTCAGATGCAGTCGCTAACGGGTCACGGAAGCCGTGATGCCCGCAGCACTCGTCGTCACGGTAAAGCCGTTCGACAGCAGACCGGCGCCACCATCGGGATTCGTCACCCGCACGGTCCACAGGCGATCGAACTTGGGGCCACCGGTCGGGATGGCCAGGCGCGCGGTCAGGGCGCTCTCATCGACGACGGTGACGTCCGTGATGGTGGCCGGAGGCCCCTGGCCGCCCTCCAGCAGCAGGGTCGCCCCGCCCTGGAAGCCGGATCCCCGCACGGTGACGTCGACGGCGCTGCCCACGACGCCGACGTCGGGCTGGATGCTCGCCACCACCGGGTCCACGACCGGCGCCGGCGTTGGAGTAGAGGTAGGCGTGGGCGCTTCGGTGGCCGTCGGCGTCGGCAGCGCCGTTTCGGTGGGTGGCGGTGGCGTATCGGTCGGGGTCAGGGTGGGGGTG
>LSQX01334411.1_pt2 | contig 20116 bp, 12 predicted proteins | sample 654561 | NCBI WGS metagenome assembly LSQX01 (sample SAMN04489861, study PRJNA283612) | anaerobic digester metagenome | isolation source: 4 biogas reactors fed with cattle manure at either 37C or 55C with and... | place: Denmark: Kongens Lyngby | collected 2014
CGCCTGGTACGGGGCCCAGTCGTTCTCCGCGTGTTCATCCTGGCAGGCAATAAAGCAGTTATTGCAGTCGTGACACTTGGCCACGTCGATGATCATGTATTTCTCTTTCATCGTCCCTACCTTCCGTTCCACTTCTCGACCTGCACCAGGCAATGCTCTGTCGCCATGCCGGTAGCGTACTTCGACAGGGTGCGCGACGGCGTCAGGAGATTGATACAACCGCCCCGGTCGTCCGATTCCCCAGGCTTGCCCAGAGGATCGTACTCGGCGCAGCTCTCGTAGCAGTGGCAGGTACCCTTCGGCACCCGTTTGGTGATCTGACAGCAGAAGATGACCGCGCCCCGCTCGTTGTACACCCGGATCAGATCGCCGTCCTTGATCCCCCGTGCCTCAGCGTCCGCCTCGTTCATGCGGAAGATCCAATAATCGTGTCCGTCCACTTTCACGCGATGGTCTTTCACATCGTTCAGGAAGGAATCCTTGGCGTCGCCCATGGTGTGGAACGAGAACCGGGGATGCGGCGAGACCACGGCCAAGGGATAATCCTTGAACCTCTCCGTGTGGTGCCCTTCCCACGATTCCAAGTACATGGGCATGAGCGGCCGTTCCTTGTCGTCCGTATCGTAGCGGCCGAAACGTTTCAGACTGTTCGAGACGAACTCGATCTTTCCGGATTGCGTCTGGAGTCCCTTGCGGCCGATCGTGTCGCTCGGTTTGATACGCGAGATCCAACCGCGGGTGTCCTGCTCGCGATCTTCGTAGAACCAGCGGTACGGCGGCGCGTCGGGCGCCTTGTTATCCACGGGGACGATGAAATACTTCTTCTTCTTGAACTCTTCCCAGCTCATCATGGTCGGCATATCGGAGACGTTGTATATCTCTTCGCACCAGTCGAGAACGTCCTTGCCGTCGGAGAACACCTCGCCAAGGCCGAGCCGCTTACAAACCTCCCAGAAGATGTGATAGTCGCTCATGGACTCGCCCAGCGGCTTGATGCATTGTTCTTGGAAGACGATGAACCTGTGGTTCGCCTGGTTGTGACTGTCGGGGTTGTAACCGGAGTTGCTCGCCCACTCGCTGACGTCCCAGCGCTCGAAGTTGGTGCAGGCCGGGAGGATGACGTCGGCGAACTTCGTCTCGCCCTCGAACCATACGGACTGTGAGACGACCATGGGCAGATTCTTGGTGCGATACATCTTCACGTAGCGGTTCGTCGCGCCCATCGTCCCGATCTGCGAACCGCCGTACTTGTAGAAGAGATGCATCTTCGCGTAGCCGTCGGCGGGGTAGTGGTAGCGATGGAACTGCTGCTCGGGGCTCGCCCCCACGAAGCCCCGCCCGCTCCACTCCGCACGGCCGTCCAAGATAGACTCGGGCAGATGCAGACGATCGAGATGAGCGCCGGCGGCGGTCACGATATTGGTCGGCGTCGGATGATTACCTGTGCCGTGCGCGAACAACCTGGGTGCCAGCTCAAAGGCCGCGGCCGAGTTCTCAGGGTCACCGCCGATACCGCCGTCCGCGTAGCCGGGGAAGTAGAAGTCGCTGTCCACCGGTGCGCCTTCCGTCGTCGTATACAGATTGACGCCGGGTTTGCCCAAGCCCTGCATCGCGATGAGGGCGATCATCATACGCGACCAATCCATGCCTATGGGGCTGCGACACGCGCCGCCCCATCCGCCCTTGCCGCCGGCCGCAAGCATAGTGCGGTGCTTCGCCCACTCGCGAGCGAGCGCGCGGATATCGTGCGCTTTCAATTTGCACTCTTCAGCCGCCCACTCGGGAGTCTTCGGTACGCCGTCGGTCTCGCCGAGGATGTACTTCGTCCACTCCTCGAAGCCGTGAGTATGTGTCGCTACATATTCCTTGTCATACGTACCTTCAGTGATCCAGATATAGGCGATGGCGGCTGCAAGCGCGGCATCCGTGCCCAGCTGCGGACTGAACCATTTGCCACCACACAGCGCGTTGGTGTGGTTGTAGTAGGGGTCGATGAAGACGAATTTGACACCCAGTTCTTGCAGCCACTGCCGCCTGACCGTGCTTTCGAATCCGCCGTATATACCACCGGTCGTCTCAGGATCACTCGACCACCAGACGATCATCTCGCAGTTCTGGATGCAGTCGACGAACCCGTCCGTCTGCTCAGCATTGCCGAGCCTGGCGCTGTGTCCCCACATGTGGACCGCACCCCAATGCCAGCCCTCCCAACTGTCCGGGTTATGGTCCACCATGGATGCCCCGATCGTGTTCATGAAGCGGGGCAACAGCGAATGCCGATAATTCACCAGCCCCCATAGATGATGCGAAGAGCATTCAACGACCACTGATCCCGGCCCGAGCTCGCGCTTGCAATACTTGATCTCGTCCGCCACCATGTCGAGCGCCTCGTCCCAGGAGATGCGCTCATAACCAGGGTAATCAGGATCTCCGCCGGCCTGAGGCTCGCCCCGCAGCTCCTCATTGCGCTCCCCCTTGGGGTCGAAACCGATCCGCTTCAGCGGATAGAGCAGCCGCTTATCGGAGTGAACGTACGATTTGGACGCAGCCGTGATAGGCGTCATCGTGGACTTGCGCGGCGGCGAAAAAGTCCGCCCGTGCGCCTCGATCGTGTATGACGCCGCGTCCTCTTCCGTCAGGTCGATCGGCGTCACCCGCACGATCTTGTTCTCCTCCTCGTCTACATAGACCCAGCACGGCCCCCCGGTAGTCAACTGAGATCTCTTCGCCAACTTCTTTCTGTCAGACACATCATCACCTCGCAGAACTCACAACGATCAACTGTGGACCACCCGGGCGTCGGTGGGGACTCGTCCGCTTAAGTCCGGCCTCCTCAACCGGGACCTCTCCACGATAGAACATCTCTTCCAGTTCCGCTGTCGCTGTGCGGCCGAAGAACCGGCCGCCGGCATGCCCATGAGCCGCACGAGGCGGAGCGCCGCAGCATCTGGATGAACGGAATGGACTATCCCCAGACGAGCGCATTGGTATTCCCGGGGCCTCAGGAAGAGACTGGAGGAGGAGTTCGGCCCCGAATACGGCGAGCCTGCCGCTATGCTCGATCGGTTGAGAGTGGAGTGGGAGCCTCGTGCCTTGGCTGGCCAACTTGGCTGCAGACACGCCCCGGGCCGACTGGCACGCGGTCCTCGACGAGGCCGGGGCTGCGCCGCACGGCGCAGCCCCGACGACTTCCCTGAATCACACTGTCGCTCAGGCCAGTCCGAACACCCTCCGCGGGTTGTCCCAGGTCACGCGCTCTATTTCACTCTCAGGCATGCCGTCGTGCTTCATAGCCCACGCAGCCTTGACCACCGACAGATGGCCGCCTCCCCCGTAGCCCAGCTCAGACCCGACGATGATCTTGTCGCGCAAGGCCTCGTTCTCCTCTACGATCTCGGCCGCCTCTTCGGCGGTCAGCTTGTCGTAACAGATGCTGAGCCCGGTCACGCAGCCGGAATCGAACCGCGCCTGCAACGTGTTCTTGCCGGTGTGGTCAAGGACGGCGCGATCCAAGGGGAACTTCTCCTCCTTAAGCACCTGGATCATGTCGGCCGTCACATCGCGCACCTGCGGTTCGCGTGGGGTCGGGCCGTGCACTATGAGGGGCATGTCGAAGTCGTTGGCCATAGCGATCTGTTCGCGCATGAGCCACTTCTCGTGGTCGTTGGCGACGTCCAACCCGATCTCGCCGACGCACACCACCCGCTCCTCCTTGAGGTACTCGGGCATCTTGTCCAGGCACTCCTGCCACTTGTCGGCCGCGATGCCGTAGAAGGGGACCGCGATGCCCACGTAGGTATCGACCCCCATCGACGCCGCGTACTTCACGATATAGTCGAGCGTCTTCTCCCACAGCTCAAAGAGCGACCCCGGCTGGAACAGTCCCTTCATAAGGTGCGGCGACGGCACCATAGCCGCCTCCACCCCGCCCCAGGCCATCCGCAGGATATCCTCCCCCATCATCAGGTCTAGATGCACGTGCGAGTCGAAGATCTTCATACCTCACCCCTTCCGTCAATCAGACTTCCGTACAGTATCGGCAACACGCATATGGGCGGCGCAGCACCGGCCGCTCATCCTTCCCACGTCACCACCTCGACCAAGGTCGAGTTAGGCGCCACTCCCGCTATCCCCTTCGAGATCTGCCGGTCGGTAGCCAGCAGGTTCACGCAGCCGGCCCGGTCGATACTGAGGGGGTCGCCCGGCACCAGCGGGTCGTACTTAGCCGACGATTCGAAGGCGTGCAATGTACCCGGCCGCACCCGCTCGGTCACATGGGCGCCGCACAGCACTCCTGGGTGACGGTCGTTCCACAGCCGGACTACGTCTCCCTGTTTGATGCCGCGAGCGGCGGCGTCGATCGGGTTGATGCGGCAGGTCAGGTAGTAGTAGCCGTCGATGAGCATCCGATGAGCCGGGATGTCCCAGATCACCCTAGTATGGTCGTACATCGTGTGGAACGAGAAGCGCGGATGCGGAGTGATCAACTGGAGCGGGTATCTGTCGTATAACTCCGTGGTCTCGTGTCCTTCCCAACTGGGGATGTACCGTGGGACCAACGGCCTCTCGGTATGGTCGTCGCTCAGCACTTCCAGGCTCTTCGACCTGAACTCGATGAGGCCCGTGTAGGTGCCGAGCTCCTTCGCTTTGTCGGTGCCCCGCTTGGGGTTGCCGAAATCAGGGGTATCGCACTCGCGCTCTTCCGCGAACCACCGCAAAGCAGGCGTCGAGGTCCTTTCCGGGATAGGCACTAGGTAGTACCCCTTCTCCTTGAACTCCTCCCACGACACCACCTTGTGGAGGTCCGACCAGTCGTAATACCTGCGTATCCACTCTTCTTCGCTGCGCCCCTCGGTGTAATCGTGCTCCATGCCCAGGCGGGCGGCGAGCTGCGAGTAGATCCAGTAGTCGGGCTTAGATTCATGGATTGGTTCGATGCACTTCTTCATGTACACGATCACCCGGCGGATGTTGCCGCTATAGGTGTCGGGGCTCATCCAGCCGCAGTTGCCGAACTCGCCGATGTCGTCGCGCTCGAAGTTCGTGCAGGCCGGTAGGATGATATCGGCGTGCTTGGTCTCGCTACAGAACCAGCAGTCCTGGTTGACCAACATCTCGATCTTCGGCATCTGGTAGGCCTGCAGCCATTTGCTCCCCTGCGGCATGGTGCCGATGAAGGAGCCGCCGTGCCGGTAGAAGAGCTTGATCTCGGACTTGCCGGGCTCCGGGTACGTGTACGGGATGAACTGTTGCTCGAGAGATTTGCTGTTGAAGCCTTCGCCCAACCACGAGACCGGCGGATCCATGATGCTGTCGGGGAAATGAGTGCGATACACGCGTTGGGTCGTCTTGTTGACGTGGATCGTGTCTCCCACCTGCTGCATACCGCCGTTCTCAAAGCCCGGGAACCGGAACTCGAAGTTCGACGGGGCTCCCATGGTCGCACCCCACATGTTGATGCCCGGCTTACCCAGGCCCTGCATGGCGATAAGAAGCACCATGAGCCGCGCCCATTCGTGGCCGTATGCTTCCCGGCACGCTCCGCCGAACACGCCGCGCATGCCGCAGGAAAGCGTGGTCTTCTTGGAGGCCCACTCCCTCGCCAGGGCCCAGATGACCCGCTCGGGGATGTCGCATTTCTCAGCCGCCCAGGCGGGCGTGCGCTTGACGCCGTCGGTCTTTCCCAGCACCTGGTCGCGGAACTCCTCGAAACCGACCGTCCGGCTCGCCACGTACTCCTTGTCGTAGGTGCCCTCGGTCAGCCACACGTAGGCGATGGCCTCGGCCAAAGCCGCGTCGGTGCCGGGACGCGGGGCGATCCACTTGTCGCTCATCGGCCCGGCGGTGAAGTTCAGATGCGGGTCGATGAAGATCATCTTGATCCCCAGCTGCTTCAGCCACACACGCCATTCGGCCGAATCCTGCCCGCTGTAGGCCCCACGGTTGGTGTCGGGGTCGCTCGCCCAGAACACGATGAGCTCGGTGTTATTCATCACATCTTCGAGCAGGTCGAACTGCTCGGGTGGTCCCATCCGCCAGAAGAAGCCCCAGGTGTGAGTCGCTCCCCATAGCCAGCCTTCCCAGCTGTCGGGGTTGTCGAAGTAGTCGGTGGCACCGATCATCTTGAAGAAACGATTGAGCGTACTGCGGTGCGTCCCGATACTCCCGGCGTTATGGTGCGAGGAGCTCATGTAGGCGACGGCTTCGGGACCATAGGTCTCGCGAACCCGTCGCATCTCCACGCCGACGATGTCGAGCGCCTCATCCCAACCGATGCGCTCATAACCGGAGCGGCCGCGGTTCTGGTTGTTGCGCCCGCCCGGGCCGGTCGAGCCCGGCGCGCCGCTCGGATCCCAGTCGACACGCTTCATGGGATATGGGATGCGGTCGGGCGCGTAGGTACGGGCCTTCTCGGTCATGCCGTACGGCGCCACCGTGTCCTTGCGTAGGGGTGTGAACGCCCGACCGTGGGCCTCGATGGTCCAGCTCGGCACGACTTCGTCGTCGGCAAAAACAAGCGGCCGTACCCGGATGATCTTGTCGTTCTCCACGTGGACGAGAACCGGTCCGCCGCCGTGACCGATATTGGTGCAGATCTTCTCGGCCATCAGGCACCTCCTCCATCCGGCCGTGCCGGCGTCACAGCCGCGGCCGAAGGCTGCAGCACGATCTCCCCCAAGTAGACGTCTTGATGCGTGCGCACGACCACCTTGTGGTCCTCGTAACCCGACACCGATACCGTCACCGTATAAGCGGCGCCGGGCGGCAGATCCTCGAACTCGAAGTCGCCATAGTTATCGGCGGCGCAGGTGACGGCGCCGGCGTCGGCGACGCCCGTTCCGGCGGCGTCTTCGTCCACAGCCTTTAGCGTCACCTGAGCTCCTTCGCCGCAGGCGTCGTTGTCGCCCAACACCACCGTCCCGGCCACGAAACGCTTAGGCAGAGAGATATAGGTGACCTTATCGTGCATCTGGTATTCGGGCCGCAACGGCTCGGTCTTACCCGAGGCGACCAGTTGCGCCACCTCGCTCTCCGGGTCATCTAGATCGCCAAAACGCAAGGCTCGAGTGGGACAGGCCTCGACACACCGCGGCTCCTTCCAACCTTGGTCGAGCAGATGTGCGCAAAGCGTGCATTTCTGGGGGAGGCTCAGCTCCTCGTTCCAGAAGATCACGCGGTACGGGCAACTGCCGACCAGGTCCTCGCGACCGACGGACCTCTCAGGATCGATCATCACGATGCCGTCGGGACGCCGGTAGATGGGTGCCGGCTCGCCCGGCGGCACGCTCGCTTCAGCGAATTCGACACACCGCGGCTCATCGCAGTGCATGCATGGAATCGCGGTGTAGGCCACCTTGACCTTGGGGAACCGGCCCCGTTCCTTCTCAACCAGGCGCATCCAGTAGTGGCCGCTCTCAGGTTGAGATAGAGAGTATGGGGGGAAGTCGTTACCGCAGTGCTCATCGCGGCAGGCGATGAAGCAATTGTAACAGCCGTTGCATCGCGTGATGTCTACCACCATGCCGTATCTGGTCATAAGCATGTCCTCTTCGCTCGCCGGCGCCTCGGTGTTGAATCGCTGCCGCCGTATCGCTTAATGGGATGGCCATCTCAATCCTACGCTTGCTCATCAACAAAAGCAACTGATAATTGTGCTATGTCTGAAGGGCGTATCCTATGTTTGAAGAGCGTATCCTGTTAGATGCGATGAAGACCGTCTCAAGGTACCCACGAGAGCTGGAGAGGACTGCCGGACACATGAAGCCCCCCGACACGACAACGAAGGACTGCACGAGCGGCTACTCGATCTTCTACGACACACTGGCCGACATGACGTGGCCGGCCGTCGAGGAGGCCGCGCGACGGAACACCCCCCTGCTCGTCCCTGTGGGCGTGATCGAGCAGCACGGCCCCCACCTGCCGTTGGCCACCGATACCTACGGCGCCTATCTGCTCTGCCGTCTGGTCAAGCTGGGACTTGCGAAAGCAGGGCTCGACTCGGTCATCGCCCCGCCCTACTACTTCGGCATCAACGCAACCACCTCGATGTTCCCCGGTTCGTTCACGATATCTCTCGACACGATGACAAGAGTGCTCGCCGAGATACTCGAGAACTGCGCGGATTGGGGATTTCGACGCCAGTTCATCATCAACCACCATGGGGATCCTGAGCACAATCGTGCCCTCGTACAGGTCGTCCACATGCTCCGCGACCGAGGTGTCCAAACCACCTACGTGCTCGGCGGCCTGCTCGGCAGTCTTATGGACCCTGACGAACCGGCATCTTTCGGCGGACATGAACCGCTCCAAGATGACGAACTCATCAGGGTCGTCGACTCAGAAGCGACCGGCGCCGCCCGCGTCCGGTTGACGGGCTCGTTGGGCCCGGACGTACATGCCGGAGAGCGCGAAACAAGCCTCATCATGCGCTATTTCCCGGACACCCTCGACTCTGAGGTAGACGTTCACGGACTCGAGCCGGCGCCTCAGAGGCCGGATATGTTGAGCGCAGCGGTGCTGAGCGGGGGCTGGCGCGAGGCATCCCCTCTGGGGTACATTGGTGACCCTGCCAAAGCGACTTCAGAGAATGGGGAGCTCTACGAGTTGGAGGCGGCCGACATATCTGCCGCCATCGCAGAGTCTCTGCACCCAAAGCGCTGAAGCGCCGACCGAGGAACGGTGTGCGTGCCTGAGGAAGCCGCAAGCGAGCGCAAGAAACAAGGTGACTCCTCGATGGCACAGACGCTCTTCAAAGGCCTCCGGGTGCTGTCGCTCTTCGATGAGCGGCACCGTGAGTGGACCCTCGACCAGCTCGCCGAGGCGAGCGGCTATCCGAGAGCGACTGCGCATCGCATGGCGCAGACCTTGGAAAAGACCCGCTATCTGGTTTTGGATCGTCGGACCAACACGTACCACCTGGGGCCGGCCATGCTGTTCGGCATGTACCTGTCCACAGGCTTCGCCGACCTTGTGAGGGTGGCCCGCCCCTACCTGGAATCGCTGGCCAAGGAGACCCAAGAGTCGGTCATCCTTGCCGTCGACATCGATGGGGTCGCAGTCGGGGTCGACAGGATCGATACTTCTCGTCCCTATACAAGTCGAACGGCTCTGGGGACCATCATCGGAGATCTTGCGAACAGCAGCGGAAAAATCTTCTGCGCTTACAAGTCGCCGGAAGAGCGGGAGAGGATCCTGGCCTCTCCACACCCGCAACTGACCAGGTTCACCATCACGGACCCCGACGAGCTTCGATCGGAACTCGAGCGGGTCCGGCGCGAGGGCGTAGCGTTCGACATCCAAGAACGGTTCCTAGGCATATGCGGGGTGAGTGCAGGCGTTTGGGATCAGACGGGCGAGTTGGTCGCCTCCATCTCCGTGGTCGCGCCCACCGGGCGTTTCGGGGCCAAAGAGGGAAGACGATATGCGAAGGCGGTGCGATCTGCATGCGCAGCTCTATCTGCCTTCCTGGGGTATTCGGACATGGGCGAGCGGGTGCTGCAGCAGGACGGAGCCGGCCCTCGAGCAATATAAACCTGAACCAAAGCCTGAGGCGTCTCCACGAGATCAGGGATGCGGCCGTGATTCTTCGGTAACCGTTGTCGTATGAACACGACCGGACCCCCTCGGCGCCCTAGTGACGAACGGGCAGAGAACCAACGCGACCCCGGTCACGATGGCCGAGACGAGAAACGCGGATCTTGCGCCGTCCGCGAATGCTACCGCCCCCGGAACGCCGTCGGCTTGAGCGGTGGCGGCGGAGCGGCTGTAGATGGTGAGCATGACCGCCGTGCCGGTGGCGCCGGCCAACTGTTGCAGCGTGTTCAGGATGGCCGAGCCGTGGCTGTACAGGTGTCTCGGAAGTGAACTGAGCGCCGCGGTCAGGAGTGGGGTGAACGTCGCCGCCAGTCCTATGGAGAAGACGATATGGATGCCGATCACCAGGCCCACACCGGTGCTCTCGTCGACGGTGGCCAGCCAGAACAAGCTGCCCGTGGTCAGGCCCACTCCGGGGATGATCAACGGACGAGGACCGCTCCGGTCGAAGATGCGACCGACAAAAGGGGACAAAAAGCCTTCGAGCAGCCCGCCGGGCAACAATGCCAGGCCGGTGACCAGAGCGGTGACAAGGACGGAACCCTGTAGGTACAACGGCAGTGTGTTGAGCGCTCCGAGCAACGCCCCACACAGGCATACCAACACGACCATAGAGACGGCGAAGTTCGAGATCGCGAGAGGCCGCAGATCCAGCAGGGCCAGCCCTTTACGGCCCCGGGCCAACTGGCGCCAGATGAACAGCGCCAGACCTACCACGCCGACGATGAGGACGATGAGGGCCCTACGGCCGGCCTGCCCTCCTTCGACGATGACGCCGATCGAGCTCAGACCGTACACCAGACCGCCGAACGCGAGGACCGATAGGAACACCGAGAGTAGATCAAGGCGGATGCCGCGTTGTTCACCGACGTCGGTGAGCTTCACCGCGCCGATGGCGGCGGCTAGAGCCACGAGCGGCACCATGAACCAGAAGATCCCCCGCCAAGAAGTGAAGCTGAGGATCAGTCCCGCCACGGTGGGGCCGAGAGCCGGTCCGACCGCCATGACCACTGAGGTCAGACCCATCACCGAGCCACGGCGTGACACAGGCACCAGCGTCATGGTCACGGTCATCAGCAAGGGCATCACCACCCCAGTGCCGATGGCCTGGCAGACACGCGCCACGAGCAGTACGACGAAGGAAGGCGCCAGGGCCGCGATGACGGTACCGACAAGGAACGCGGCAGTAGCGAAGATGAAGACCGCCCGGGTCTTGAAACGGTCGATCAGCCAACCGGTGGTCGGCAGCACCACGGACGTGGTCAGCAAGAAACCGGTGAGCAACCACTGGGCCGTGGCCGCCGAAACCGAGAAGTGCGCCATGAGCGACGGCAACGCGACGGCCAACGTCGTCTCATTGACCATCATCACGAAGGCCGTGAACAAGAGCACTGCCAAGACGATCATCGTAGGACGGGGGATGGCTCCGCGGCCGGCGTAGGCAGACGTATGCGTAGCAGGTTCGGTCTCTGAGATGTTCGCAGGCATGATCCAGGCCGATTCTGGGTCGATAGGGCCCCGTGACGGGGAGGAAGGCCGGCGGCAGGGACGCAGACCAGACCAAAGGCTAGCACATGCCGAGGTTCGGGCCTCGGGAGTGCTGGAAGGATGCGATGAGGGCGGGGTCGTCGCCCGCACCCTCAGCGAACTGGGGGTCGGCCGGGAACTCGAGCTTCTGAGACTGGATCCGGTGAACCGCGTGGTCGGTGACGGCTTCGACCTCATGGCGCGCCCTCGGCTGGAAGGGTTTGAAGACGACCTGACACGCCTCTCCCCCGGAGAGGGCGGGAACATCCACCTGTTCTTGGAAGAGTACAGAGCCCTCTACCGGGAGATGGAACTCGTATCGAAGAAGTCCATGGACCTGATGAACCTGGGGCAGAAGCTCGGCTTCATGAAGGACTTCCTGCTCAAATGCCCCCGCCTCAGGAAGTACAGCGGCAGGTCGGCCAAAGAAGTGACCCACTCCTTCTTCACCGACCCGAAGCTCGTGAGAGGACTGCGTGCGTCACAGGCATATGGCTCCGTGGTACTCGTCTCTCTGGGTATGGAGGCGGAGGAGAGAAAGGCGCGGACTACCGATCTCTGAAGGGGGAGGTGGCCGACCGGCTCGTCGCCTCGATGGACAACGTCATCCCGGGTCTCTCCAAGCACGTCACGTACAGGCGGGTGGCCACTCCTATCACTCTCGAACAGGCTACCGGTAACTCCAAGGGGTCGGCCATGGGCTGGTATCCCTCGCCCGGCGCTAACATGCGCAGCCAGAAGACCCCGATTGGGAACCTGTATCAGGCAGGGCACTGGACCTTCCCCGGCGGGAGCCTGCAAGCTGCTCGGTTATGCAGCGCTCCCGCTACTCGATCGCGAGTCCCATGAGCTTGTCGTGTGCTGGGCATGGGAAATGATTGAGGACGGCTACAGGCACCTCAGCCCTCACCAGGCCAACATGGCCCGCGCTCAGATAGATGAGTTCCTGACCGCCTGCAGCCAGGAAGCCACCCGGAGAGGCCTTCTGAGGGCCTTCCGAGGGTCACCTGTGGGCAGCTTTGCGGGCAGCGCCACATTTAGAATTGGGTCTCGATGCGCCGTTGTTCCCCTAGGCCTCTAGACCGTGGTCCGGCGCACCCGCGGACTGAGCTGGTTCCAGTGAGCGACAGGGGCCGCCCGAAGCGGCTTCGCCTGAGAGCCGTTTTCCGCAAGCCCTGCAGTAGGTCGTATCTGGTGGAGCTTCTTTGCCGCAATAAGGACAGTGCATACTAAGCCTTTCCAGACACCGTGCCCGAGATAGGGACAGGAACCGCACGGCATCGCCTCACGCGGTGTCCTACTCACTATGACGACTCACCACCCTGGCCCGCCCAAATACTCGATGTAACGGTCAATGAACTCGGGTGGGAAACCCTCCGCAAGGAACCATTCGGCATCCCACGCGGTGCCCAGCGTGCCCACGTTCCAGGTCTCCCCGACTCGGTGTAGGAGAAACGCGGCGCCGCCCACTTGCCGCGTGTAGATGAACCCTGCGGCCCAATCGCCCGACACTTGGTAGTCTCCGACCACCAAGGAGCGATAATAGTCCTCCCTCTCAGTCTCCCAATCTGGGAATAGGATGTCGCTTATCTTCTGGGGGGAAAGCACCGCAGAAGGCCTAGAGTCGACGGGTTGGATCCTGATCAGGCACAGATAGTCGTAGAGCACCTGCGCCACTTCCGCCCTAGTCATAGGCCCATAAGGATTGTACTGCGACAGGTCGTAATGGAATATGCCGTTGTACTCAGCCTTTCTTGCGTTGGCGGCGTGGTCGCTATCAAAGTCCCCCCAGGTGGACTCGTAGGCGGCTAAAGGTTCGGAGAGCAGGCCGGGATTCCACCTCTCGGCCGCGCGCACCACCATGGTTATCGCCTGAGCACGGGTGATGGTATCGGTCGGCCCGAACCGTCCATCGCCGTAGCCCTTGATGAAGCCGGAGCGCCAGGCGGCCCCAATGTACTTGTTGGGATAGAGCGGATCCCCCGGATCCAGGTTGCGAGACACGTCGGGAAAGGGACAGTCTGCGGAGGCGCTCACGGGGATGCCGGTAGCCTTAACGATCATCTTCGCGAACTGCTGCCGCGTGACCGGCTGGTCGGGGCGGAACGTGTTGTCTGGGAATCCGTTCACGATATCCTTCGAGGCGAGCACCTGGATGGCCCGGAGAAACGCGCTGGAATCGGCATCACTCAGATTCCAATGGCGGGTGGCGACATACACGCCCCCGTCGGCCCAGAAGATGCGACCACCGTCAACTACGGGAACGAAGGCATCTGAAAAGGGAATGGGGACGTCATGGACCACGCCGGCCTCCACATCATAGAAGCACAACACCCCCCCTTGCTCCCTGCTATCCGGACGCGACGCACACCAGGCAACCAACCCAGCCTCGACGGTGGGGGCCTGGTCCGGATGACTGTTCGTGGTTAGGCGTGAGGTCTTCTGGGAGTAGGTGTTGTACAGAAAGATCTCGCTCTGGTTGGGGTCCCCATCCACCTCTGACTGCCACACCACGTTCCCCTGGGAAACGCAGACTCCGGAGTCGTTGCGATTGTCGTTGGTCAAGCGGTAGGTATGACGCGAGTCGAGACTATAGAGGTAGACCTCGCTGCTGTTCGGCCGGTCCATTTCACCGGCGGTCCAGGCAAGGTAGTTGTCTCCGAGACATGGCGACGACTCCGCGACTTCATTCGTGGTCACTCTCCGCGTCTCGTTCGCGTAGATGTCGTGAACGTATAGCTCAACGGAACTCCAGTTCTCTGGATCGAGCAACCGCTGCCAAGAGACGAAGCGTCCACGGATCTGGGGCCTGAAGCAATCCGACGCGGATGCGATCAGCCGTGTTGATCCGAGACCTGCATCGTATAGGTATATGCCGGCATCACCGGCGAACGCGACCTTGTCCCACCATACGTCAGGGCTGTGGCCCTTGATGGGCAATACTTTTGTCTGCCCGGTGTCGATGTCGTAGACATAGATGTCCCAGGGCTCGGTTCGCGGACCGGCCGACCACACGACCAAGTGGCCATAGATGACCGGATAACCGAGCTTGGCCTGCGTCGAGAAGATCTGGCTGCTCGTCCGCGAATCAAGATCAAAGAGAATGATCTCGCCATTGCTTCTCCAAGTTGCGTAGGAGCGGGAGACCGAGACGCTTGCCCAATCCGCCGTGCCGGGTAAGCTCTCCACGGTCAAATGCCAGCCGCCGGCATCAGCTGCGGAGGCCGGGAGTGCGAGGAACACGAGTAGCGCCAGGAGCAGAAGAAGAGCACATGATCCTGAAATGCCTGCTATGCGGATCCGCTTCGCGTGCATCCGAACCCCCTTATGTCCCGAGTTGCACCCACGTCGCCATTGCCTCACCATCATAATAGAACCTGCCGACTACGACGAACGGAGAGACGAGCGAGTGAACCGCAGAGACGGATACCGGGACGCGACTTCTCATCTGACCCGGCACCATCGAACTCCGGGTCCCTGAACCCCGCTAGGCCGGCTACTGCTCGACTTGGCTCGTCGGGCGCTCTATCTAAGCGACAGCATCAAGGTCGTCCCAATGCGACAAGGCCTCGACACGTACCTCACTTCTCTACGCCTCCCACGGGCCAAGCCCAATTTGATCCCGGTTCAAGACTCGTCACGATGCGAGCCCCTGTGCCATCGCCGGCGGCCTCCCAGATATCCGTTCCTGCCTGCCACGCCATCCTGCTTCCGTCTTTCGCCCGGAAGAAACGAGTAGCGTTGGCAGGAAAACCGGCCGGAGCCTGCTCGAGTTTCCAGTGTGGACCACGGTACGCGACACCACCTTTCCCGACGAGAGTCGTGTTGTCCCACCACCCCAAGGATTCAAAACTCGTTCCTTCGGGAGGCGATCCGTCTACCTCAATCCAACTCTGACTGGAACCCAGGGCCCCAACTACCAGAATGGGACACCTGGAACCACCGTCGCCGGTCGAGTACCACTCCCAGCTGTAGGTGGACATCCAAGAGCCCTCAGGTGATACAAGGCCAGGACCTAGCCCGAGAACCGACCATTTCACAGCCCCGCTCACCGGGTCAACCGCCACTAAGGCTGTGCTCCCAATCGTCCCGTTGTCTGCGTCGAAATAGACCTCGCCGTTCCTCGGATTCACTGAGCCTCCGAAATACGCGTAGAACCTATCCACGGCACGAGCGACGGCGTCGTTCGACACAATCATCCTAACCTGCTTCGTCCTCACATCGACCGCATAGAGCCCTGATTCTTCACCTCTCGAAACAGTCTTCGAAAAATATATGGAGGTCCCATCCGCGGACCAAGCCACATCCGAGTACTCGTGGGCGTCTGCGGTTAGCACAGATGAACCAGATCCCGGGTCGATCAGAGTGATGGTCGTCCCCGTCTTAAGGACGAATGGGTAGACTCGAGCGGGTTCACCGGCTGACGCTTCGAGGATCGTCTCACTCCACTCAATCAAGTTCGGAACCGAAGCCGAGAGACCAAGATAGGGAACGTTGAGACCGATGCCCGCGTGCAGACCCCCGGAGAGAACCCACCAAGGTGTCTGCGTAGGCTGCACGGTCAGATCTAGATACCCATCCGTATTGAGACTGGGTCCAGCGACATCGTAGACGGCAAGAGTGACCACGGGACCGACCGATACCCGTAGGTTACCCCCAGTCGTGCTGGGCGTGACGACGGGATCCGAGAAGGTGCTCGAGAAGTCACTGCTCGGGATCACTCGGCCGTTCTCGTAGCGCAGGCCCGCCGTCAACCTCGTCGTGTGCATGATGGACTTGCTCATCGATGCGGAGGCGCCCGCGGATGCCTTCAATTGGAACTGGAGCGTGGGAACCAGTACCACCGGCACGCCGGATACGAACAGGGTGATGGGTCTGAAGCTGTAGGGTTTCGCCAGCAGGTCCCAGGTCCGGCTTCCACTCGAGCCCACGGAGGCCGAGGCCGAAAGAGCAGTCTTCACTTCGGTGTCGAAGTCGACCGAAACTTCGAGCCCTGTCTGCCCCCATTTGGCCCTGAACTTGACGTTCGGTGGCTCAGAAAGCGAGATGGTTCCGGATACGTTCAGCCTACCCACGCCGAAGGGAATGTCCTCCAGCGAGATTGAAACGCCGAGATCCTCCGTAAGAGCGGCCGCTCCCAATCGGTGCAGCTCAGGGATTGCGGCCTCACCTAGGGATGAAGCGCTCATGGCATCGGGACTCAGCGTCACGTCGGCGCTGAACGAGCCTTTGGGTATCGCGTCTTGTAGGGTGGCGGATGCCGTCCTAACGGTTAATGTCGAGCCGCCGTTCGAGACGCTCGTCACCTTACGGAGCAGACCCGTCGGCGTGGCAGCGGAGACCCCGGCGACGATGACATCTCCGGGAGAGAGCGCGGGCACCGCGGGAGACCTGTCGAACAGCAGCATGGACTGATCCGAGGATACGGACTTCAGTTCGGATAAAGCGCCCGCATCCAGAACCTTGGTGGTATCCGGGACCGCGGGCTCCATCATCGCCAGCAGACTTGACAGCATCTGTGCCACCTCACCTCTGGTGGCATTGGTGTTCTGCCAGCCGGGCCCCATGCCGAGGAGCCCGTCCAGAAGACCGTTGTGCTCGGCGGTGCGGAGGTTGGCGCCGTGGGGCTCCGGGACGCCGGTGAAGTAGCTGGGGGCGCCGGAGGGTGGAGCGGTGAGAGTGCCGGGCAGAAGGCTGTTCGCTCCCCGTACGATCATGGTTACCACCTGGTCACGGCGGATGGAGTCCCAGGGGGCATAGAGGGTCTGAGCGGTGTTGGTGCCTTTGGTTATGCCGCTCTCGTAGGCCGCCTGCACGAAGACATGGGGGTAGCCCTGCGCGTAAGGCGCACCCAGGTCGGTGAAACGGGTGGCGGTGGAGGTCTTCGGAGCGATACCGAGCGTGCCCACGATCATCTTGGCGAACTGGGCCCGCCTCACCGGATCGTACATACCGAACTCACCGTTCTTGTATCCTTCTATGATTCCCTCGTCCGCGAAGGCGTTGATCGCCGGCTCGTAGGGGTGACCGGCGGGAACGTCAGGAAAGGCTTGGGCGGGCGAGGCCGGAACAAGCACGAGGGTCATTGCCAGTAGAAGCATGCAGACGATTCCCAGACCAGATAGCGTCCCACGGCAAGGCATTTCGCACCTCCTCGTTTCGAGGATCAGAGAGCGTAGAGCGATGCGGCTCTTGTAACATGGCCTTCGTCAGAGGCTACAGAAGAATTGCCCTGGACGCAATCCAAGCCTGTCAACGCGGCCGAGGTGATCAGATTGGAGCACACCCGGTCGCCACGTGGCGACAGCCGATGCCGCCACCCTCCCAGTTTCACGTACGCAACGGCCACCTCTGGGGGTGCGGCGTAGCGGCCAAATGGTCCCTCCCAGAGTCGTTGTGGGCGTTGCCAGCAAGCACCAGGTCATCTATGACGTTGTCCGCTCACCAGATCGCGCGCTGTCCTGCAGAGGCCGACGGTATTTCCAGGTTGGTACACTTGACAGGACCGACATCCCCAGGAAGGTTGCTATGCATCGCTTCGCGGAAACCCGCCCGAGGTTGGAGGATTACTGGAGGTCGGTGATTCTCTTTGGGCGCAACGTCGCTACTTTCAAGTTCGCACTTGGCGCTTCCCTTCTTGAGCTAAGTGACCTTGGCATGGAGTTCGTCACCCTGGAAGACCTTGCCTCCCCTTTTTCCCGCCATCTGTGCGAACACCTCAAGCTGGCCGATCGCCAAGGCACCTCCCCGCGTAGCAGGTTTCTCGACACCTGCCGAGCCCATAACCGGGGAGAAGTCTCTACCGATGAATTGGTCACGATCACAGCCCGCATGGGGTTCGTGAATGTCATCGACGCCTTCCACGTCGTCGGCCCTGGACCTGTACCCGTTCGTTTCTATGTGGATGAACGAAAGACCAAGGGAGGCATCCGTCTGACCGAAAACCTGGAGAGACTCAGGGAGCGCTTCCAGTACCAGAACCTCCCTCATGAAGTGGAGGCGCGCTGGCGGTTGGTGGAAACCGCGTGGGACTTGAATATGCCCCGTCATGCCCTTGCAGTAGACGTGGATGAGGCGAACAGGATCCTGGTCGTTCACACCCACGAGCACGGTCGCCGGGACATCACCGGATGCCGGGAGGCTTTGAACGGTTACCAGAAGGGCACCTGCTTCTACTGTTCCGCTCCTATCACAACTGATCAACAAGGATTGCGCCCGGCTCACGTGGACCACTTCCTTCCCCACACCCTGAAGACACAGGGTTTTGGCAGGCGTAACCTGGACGGAATCTGGAACCTGGTCTTGGCCTGCGTCGACTGCAATCTGAAGAAGTCCGCCCGAGTACCGGCTTTGCCTCTCTTGGAGCGGCTGCACACCCGCAACGAGTTCCTCATCTCAAGCCACCACCCTCTGCGCGAGACGCTCATGAGTCAGACCGGCACCACCGAATTCGAGCGCCGCGCGTACTTGCAACAGACACACGCAGACGCAACCATGCTTCTCATCCACCAGTGGCAGCCAACACTAGAGGAGGAACCGACGTGGTAACAGAGTGTCCTTACTGCCGGAAGATGCGCACCGGTGAAGGAGTGGTGGCCGAGAACGAACTGGCTCTCGCCATCACGGACGAGTTCCCGCTGAATCCGGGGCACACCCTCATTGTGCCTCGTCGCCACGAAGGGGACTACTTCCGGCTGACGGAGGAGGAGCAGACAGCCATCGTTGCCCTCATCCGCGAGGTGCAGGTGGGCCTACAGAAGCAATACCGACCGGCGGCATTCAACGTGGGTCTGAACAGCGGCCCCGCCGCCGGCCAGACCATCCCCCACACCCATGTGCACCTGATCCCCCGCTACTTGGGAGATGTGCCGGACCCACGGGGTGGAGTTCGCTGGATCATCCCCGAGCGAGCCCCATACTGGGAGGACTAGGCGTCTCTGGCAGTACGCCCGCTGCGCTCTCCTTGGGACACGGGACTCATACCTCAGGTCCACACGTGCCGAGACCTCTCGTCGCGGACCCAGAAATGGGACGCGCATTCCCACGAGTGGTGCATCTCGTCAATCTTGGTAAGAGCAGTACATACCCCTGCGCGGCTCCGGGATGGTGGAGCCTTTCCTTCCGGCCATCTTCCGCTCTTCCCCGAAAATCACGAGCCCGGCCCTTTGGACATGGCCGGACTGTGTCTCATTATGGCCCAAGAGCCGGGCAGAACCCGCGCACGACCAGGCATGAAGGGATGGTCGGCCGGTCGGTCACCGCAGCGCGCGTGTGCAACTAACCGGTCTCGTCGGCCCGAAATCCTACAAGTCGGGCCAACGACTGTCGAAAGCGGTCCCGGTCCTCGTCGGTGAATAGGACAGGCCCCGGGGTACGGCCGCCTGCACGCCGGTATTGCCGCTCGGCGTGGCGGACCGCCAGTTCAGCGTCTATTGTCGCTGCCTGATAGACCCGGCCCCGAGGGTTCACAGCGTGGGCACCTCTAGCAAGAGCCATGGCTGCAAGTCCCGTGTCATTCGTCACCACGATGTCGCCGGAGTGGATCCGAGGCACCATGGCAAAATCCGCCGCATCCCTTCCTGAGCCAACCTCAAGGATCTCGACCCCGGCACGATTGGCGAACCGGGAAAGATTCTGCGATTCATTCGCTACCAATACCACTGCGGCCGATCGCTTCCGGGCGATGGCCAGAACATCGCGCGTCACCGGGCAGGCGTCTGCGTCTACGAAGATCGTCGACATGGGGAGACTATACGTGAACCCGCAGATCGTCTCCACGGATAGCGACCCTCTGCCGTGGTGCCGATGGTGCCGCCCTCCGGTATCAAACACCAGAGCGCCCGCACGTGCGCTCGCCTATTTGCTACTCCTGACCAGGGAGCAAACTCGCCAAGACCTCGAAAGCTCCGTCGGCCTTGTCATGGACCAAGCTATGCTTTCTCGGTCTGAGAAGATTGAGATACGCCTGGGGCTCGGGTGGGAACTCATCGTCGTC
>LSQX01344941.1_pt2 | contig 20115 bp, 20 predicted proteins | sample 654561 | NCBI WGS metagenome assembly LSQX01 (sample SAMN04489861, study PRJNA283612) | anaerobic digester metagenome | isolation source: 4 biogas reactors fed with cattle manure at either 37C or 55C with and... | place: Denmark: Kongens Lyngby | collected 2014
AGGGGCTGGTGGTACCGCCGCGCTACCTGCCGGAGCCCTTCGCCGATCTCAACGCCCTGAGTGCCTGGATGTGCTTTTCCGGGTTCCTGACCAATCTGAGCCTGGATCGTATCGAGGCGGATTACGCCAATATTCTGTAAGGAGTCTGAACATGAGTGAATCCCGGGAAGTCAACAAGCTGCCCTATATCCTGACCGCGCTGGGCACCCTGTTCCTGACCATGGTCATCCTGCATTTCTACGGCTATCTGAACTTCGCCAGGGAAGAGGAAGGGCTGCTGGTTGCCGAGTTCGGGCTGGTCACCATCGGCTCCAGCGAAGCCGGGCAACTGCAGGCCAAGGCAGCGGATTACACTGCCGAATGCGTGGATGGAGTGATGATCCTGCACGCCACCCGCCACAATGGCCTGTCAGGCCTGCTGGTGGATGGTCGCCAGCGTGTGGTGCGCTGCAATGCGCAGACGGTTCCGGCGGTGCAATAGGCCATGGGCAGCCGTCCGGTACAATTGGCCGAGGACTGGAAGCAGGCCCTCGGTGACGAGTTCGAACAGCCCTACATGCAGCAGCTGCGTGAGTTCCTGCTGGCCGAGAAGGCCGCTGGCAAGCAGATCTATCCGCCGGGGTCGCTGATCTTCAACGCGCTGAACAGCACGCCGCTGGGCCGGGTCAAGGTGGTGATCATCGGCCAGGACCCCTACCACGGGCCGGGGCAGGCCCATGGCCTGAGTTTCTCGGTGCCGCCGGGTGTGCGGCCGCCCCCCTCGCTGCAGAATATCTTCAAGGAAATCCAGCGCGATCTGGGCCAGCCGATACCGGCCCATGGCTCGCTGCAGAGCTGGGCAGATCAGGGCGTACTGCTGCTCAACGCGGTGCTGACGGTGACCCAGGGCCAGGCTGGCGCCCATGCCAACCGGGGCTGGGAGCGCTTCACCTCACGCATCATCGAGCTGCTCAATCAACAGTGTGAACACCTGGTGTTCATGCTTTGGGGCAGCTACGCGCAGAAGAAGGGTGCGCAGATCGACGCATCGCGTCATTGTGTGCTCAAGAGCGTGCACCCGTCACCGCTGTCGGCGCACCGTGGCTTCATCGGTTGCGGACACTTTTCGGCAGCCAACGCCTATCTGCAGGAAAACGGCCGCCATCCCATCGACTGGCGAGTACCAGAGCTGCCGGTAGGCGCGGAGTAATGGGGGGCCGAGTTCCATCTCGGCCAGTTGGGTTAGGGTTGCAGCAATCAAGCTGACCTGCAGCAAATGTTTGAGATGGAACTCGAACCTCCAAACCCCGGTCAGCGGACTGCCAGCTCCCGCGCGAGCTTGGCGATCAGTTCGGCGGCCGGCAGTTCCCGGGCCAGGGGCGCGCCCATACCGGCCCAGTGGGCGGCGAACTCGTGGTTATCCTGCTGGCTGGCGGCGGCGTTCAACTGCTTGGCGGCGTCGTAGGTCATCGGGTAGCCCGCGTGAGCGGGGTGGCCTGCCTTCTCGACATGCTCGATCAGCCGGTTGAGCATGCCCCGTGCCGGTCGCCCGGAAATGCCGGCGGTCAGCCGGGTATGCTGTGCGCGGGCGCTGGTCAGCATCTGACGATAGCCGGTGTTGGCTGAGGATTCCGGGCACAGGATGAAGGCCGTGCCCAGCTGGGCTGCGACTGCGCCCAGGTCCAGCATCGCACGGATGCCCTGGCCGTCCATGATGCCGCCAGCAGCGATCACCGGCAGCGAGCAGCTGCGCACCAGTTGACGTACCAGCACGGCTGTACTCCATTGCTCGTCGGGCGCGTCGGCGTCGAAGGTGCCGCGGTGGCCGCCAGCTTCGATACCCTGGGCGACAATGCCATCTATTCCGGCCTGCTCTACCTGCTCGGCCTCCTGTGGGTTGGTGGCGGTGGCCAACAGGCAGATGCCAGCGTCGTGCAGGGCCTTGATCCATTCCTGCGGGGGGAGACCGAAGTGGAAGCTGATGACCTCGGGACGTTCCTCCAGCAGCATCTGCAGCATTGCCGGCTGCTCCAGAAAGCTCGGGTAGCCGATCTTCAGCGCCGCAGGTGGTGCCAGGCCAAGATCATCGAACAGTGGCTTCAGGTATGCCAGCCAGGCTGCGGCCCGGGCGGTATCCGGTTGCGCCGGTGCGTGACAGAAGAGGTTGACATTGAACGGTCGGGAGGTCAGCGAGCGGGTCTGCTCGATCATTGCCCTGGCCTGGTCGACACTGCTCGGACCTATGCCCAGCGAGCCCAGTGCACCGGCGTTGGATACCGCTGCGGCCAGCGCCGGGGTAGCCACCCCGGCCATCGGTGCCTGGATCAGAGGGAGTTGGATGCCCAAACGTGCAAGCAAGGTGGCAGAGCGGGACATGGTTTCTCCTCGGTGTTGGGGTAGCCTAGCTGAGCAGCGCCATGGCCGCTTCCATCTCGGCGGACAGGTCTTCCTCTTCCTCGTCACCAGCCGGGTTCAGACCGAGGCGGGCGAAGGAGGGGATCTGCGTCCAGTCCAGTTGGGTGTAGGGGTGCTGAGTGCCGGCCAGGCTCTGCAGCATGGCGACCTGGACAATATCAGCGTAGTCCACTTCAGCCGGAGTTCTGGCGAAATCCAGATGCTGACTGGGGATGTGCCGCAGCGGCTGCGGGAAGTCCCAGGTGGCCAGGATGCGGTCACCGATCAGCGGATGGATGCGCTCGATGACGATATCCAGAGTGATGGAGTCGCGCAGCAACTGGCTGTTCTCCTCAGCGTAGCTGAGGATCGGCAGTACCCCGATCTGGTGCACCAGCCCTGCCAGGGTGGCCTGGTCGGACTTCAGTCGGGTGTAGTGGCGGCACAGCACGTGACTGATGCCTGCCACCTCGGTGCTGCGGGCCCAGACTTCGCGCATACGCTGGTCGATATTGTCGGTGGTGGCCTGGAACAGCTGGGCCATGGCCAGGCCGATGGCCAGGTTGGCGGTGTACACCACACCGAGGCGATTGACCGCCATGGTCAGGTCGGTGATTTCCTGGCGTGAGCGCAACAGGGGGCTGTTGACCACCTTGATCAGGCGGGCGCTCAGTGCGGTGTCGGTGCTTATCTCGCGGGTCAGCTCGGCGATGCTGATATCCGGATTCTCCGCAGCCTCCCGAATGCGCAGGGCAACCTCGGGCAGGGTGGGGAGTACCAACTGGTCGCGTTCAATTGCCTGAACCAGTTCTTCCTGAATGCGCTGGGCCAGATCAGTCATGGGTTTCTTCCTTGGTCATTCTGCGGCAGGCTCGGCAGCCATTTGCTGTTCATAGGGGAGTGTCGCTGATTGCAGTGATGGCTCGATGATATTGTCGATAACCAATGTAGGCAATTCTGCCGCCTCATTCTGTAAAACCGCAAGCACTTCGAGATGCGCCTCGGCCCGGGCCGCCATCACCACCTCGCCAACCGCCTGTCCAGTGCTGTTGTCATGGATGGTGGTGCCCGGCAGCGGCAACTGGTCGCCGTCCCAGCGCAGCCGATACATGCGCCGCTTCAGTTTGCCCAGATATTGCATGCGAGCGACGATTTCCTGTCCGGTGTAACAGCCCTTGTGGAAGCTGACGCCGCCCAGGTGCTGCAGGTTGAGCATCTGCGGAATGAAGCTTTCCCGGGTTTCACCGCGCACCTGGCCGATGCCCAGGCGGATCATCTGCAGATCCCAGGTACTGGCGGGCACCGCCGTGGCCTGACTGGTCAGGCTGGCCAGCGGGCTGTCGGCCTGATCGAGAGGCAACCACAGCTCATGGGTGCCAGCGGCGACAGGCAGTGCATGGCTGTCGCCAAGCGCCGTGGCAGCCAGCGCTGCCTCTGCCTGATCGCCCCACAGGCCGAAGCGCAGCCATTGGTCGCTGACATCCTGCAGTGTCACCTTGAAGAAGGCGGCGTACCGGGCCAGGTCCTGCTGCTGGGGTTCGAGCAGCTCGGCGGCCATGGCCAGCAGATACTCCTCTTCGCTGCGCTTGAGCAGACGGAAGCTCGACTGCATGCGGCCCTTGGGGTTGCAACGTGCGCCCAGGGTACTGCTGCCGACTGCCAGCGCCGCCACATCGCAGGTCAACTGCCCCTGCAGAAAACGGGTTGCATCCGAACCCTGAACCGCCAGTATGCGCTCCCGGTCAAGGTATGCCAGGGCGGTGGCCGGCAGGGGCTGGGGTGCCTGGGAGGGAAACAGTGCGGATACATCGTGGGTTTGCATGGTCTGTGACGGGCTCCGAAGCTGGGTGGATCAGAATCTCATGCCACATCATAGGGTGCTGGCCGCCCGTTGTCAGTGCCGCCATGCGCGCCAGCGGTTATACTGTGCACAATCGTACTGTTTCGTTTGATGGAGAGGCTGCATGTCGGCAGAAGTGGAGAAGAAGCGTTTGTACTGGCACAGCCGTCGCGGCATGCTCGAGCTGGATGTGCTGCTGGTGCCCTTTCTGCAGGAGGCCTACCCGACCCTGGACGAGGAAGACCAGGCGCGCTACCGCCAACTCCTGGAGTGTGAGGATCAGGACATGTTTGGCTGGTTCATGCAGCGTAATGAGCCGGAGGATCCGGATCTCAAGCGCATCGTGAGGATGATACTGGACCGTGTACAACCCGACTGACATCCTGTTGCTGCACCGCCAGCCGTCGCGCTGGCTGGGGGCGCTGATCATCCTGCTGACGCTGCTGGGATGCATGGCGCTGTATCGCAGTGCCTTGCCCACCCTGCCGTCACTGCTGGGGGTAATGGGGTTGTGGGTGTATTGTGTGTGGATCTGGCCGCGTCAGGTCAGTCTGCAGCATGCCGACTCGGTGACCGGCCTGCGTTTTGACAGCGAGGGCTGGCACGTGCTGCGCCGGGATGGCAGCGAGCGGGGTGCCCGTCTGCTTGGTGATACCTATGTCAGCGCCCTGTTGACCGTGGTGCGCCTGCGCCAGCCGGATCGCTGGCTGCCGGTCTCGGTGATCCTGCCCGCTGACGCCGCCAGCGAGGATTCCCTGCGGCGGCTGCGACTGCGTCTGCGCTTCAGTCGCCAGCGCTGGGCGGCTGCAGAATAGTATCCTGCGCCTCGTCCAGCATGTCGGGGTAATCCAGCGTGTAGTGCAGCCCGCGGCTTTCCCTGCGCAGCATGGCTGAACGGATGATCAGATCCGCTACCAGCGCCAGGTTGCGCAGCTCCAGCAGATCCCGGGATACCCGGTAGTTGCTGTAGAACTCGTGAATTTCCGCCAGCAGCATGTCTACCCGGTGCTTGGCCCGCTGCAGCCGCTTGGTGGTGCGCACTATGCCCACATAGTCCCACATGAAGCGGCGCAGCTCCTCCCAGTTGTGAGAAATGATCACGTCCTCATCGGAGTCGGTGACCTGGCTCTCATCCCAGCAGGGCAGGCTGTCGGGCAGCTGTGAACTGTCGAAGCGGGCGAGGATGTCCCGGGCCGCAGCGCGGCCGTAGACGATGCATTCGAGCAGAGAGTTGCTGGCCATGCGGTTGGCCCCGTGCAGGCCGGTGAAGCTGGTTTCGCCGATGGCGTACAGCTCGGCCACATCGGTCAGTCCACTCGGGTCGACCACCACTCCGCCGCAGGTGTAGTGCGCCGCCGGTACCACCGGAATCGGTTCACGGGTAATGTCGATGCCGAAGCTCAGGCAGCGCTCGAACACGGTGGGGAAGTGCTCGCGGATGAACGACGCCGGTTTGTGGCTGATATCCAGATAGACACAATCCAGCCCCAGGCGCTTCATCTCATGGTCGATGGCCCGGGCGACGATGTCCCTGGGGGCCAGCTCGGCCCGTTCATCGAAGCGCGGCATGAAGCGGGTGCCGTCGGGCAGCTTCAATACCGCACCTTCGCCGCGCAGGGCTTCGGTAATCAGAAAACTCTTGGCCCTGGGGTGGTACAGGCAGGTGGGGTGGAACTGGTTGAATTCCATGTTGGCCACCCGGCAACCGGCGCGCCAGGCCATGGCGATGCCATCCCCCGAGGCGCTGTCCGGGTTGCTGGTGTACAGATACACTTTGCTCACGCCGCCGGTGGCGAGCACGGTAAAGCGCGCGCCGAAGGTTTCCACATGGCCGCTGTCACGGTTGAGCACATAGGCGCCCAGGCACTGATTGCCGGGCATGCCGAGCTTGGCACTGGTGATCAGGTCGATGGCGACCCGGTTCTCCAGCAGGGTGATGTTGGCGTGGGCCTGGGCCTGGTGCAGCAGGGTGTTGAAGATCGCCGCGCCGGTGGCGTCGGCCGCATGGATGATGCGTCGGTGACTGTGACCGCCCTCGCGGGTCAGGTGAAAGCCTTCGGTTTCGCTGCCATCCTCGCGCCGCTCCCGGGTAAAGGGCACCCCCTGCTGCACCAGCCAGCCGATGGCGTCGCGGCTGTCGCCGACAATCTGCCGCACGGCATCCTCGTGGCACAGACCGGCACCGGCAATCAGGGTATCCTGCACATGGGCGTCCACCGTGTCGCTGTCATCCAGCACCGCAGCTACACCACCCTGGGCCCAGAAGGTCGAGCCTTCGGAGAGCTGACCCTTGCTCAGCACGCCGACGCGCATCCGCTCGGCCAGATGCAGCGCCAGGGTCAGGCCTGCCGCACCGCTGCCGATTACCAGTACATCAAACTGCTGTTGTCGGGCCATGGTGATCTCTTGTTGTTGAGGGCGCTGGGACAGCCCGGGGTATATGGATGAGTCAGGCCGGTATTATAGAAGCGGGGCAGCCCGCAGTAATACCCCTGCCACCGGCATTGCGGCTCCCGTGATTGCTGAATATCATCGGGGCAACTGGCGGTCGCGGAACTTTTGCCGCCCGGCAAGCTCTTATTGCTGAACCTGAGTGAGGGGAGAACTTTTGGTTACATTGCGAGTCTATCGCCTTGGAATGAGTCCGTCGGGTCAGCGCGGTGGTACCGCAACATGACCGTACACACCGACCAGCAGTTGGTCGAGAGGGTGCAACAGGGAGACAAGCGAGCTTTCGATCTGCTGGTGCTCAAGTACCAGCACAAGATCCTCGCCCTGGTTACACGCTTTGTGCACGATTCGCATGAGGCGCAGGACGTGGCCCAGGAAGCGTTCATCAAGGCCTATCGGGCCCTGGCGAACTTCAGGGGTGATAGCGCGTTTTATACCTGGCTGTATCGCATAGCGATCAACACTGCCAAGAATTACCTGGTAGCGAGGGGGAGACGTCCGCCGGACTCGGATATTGCCGCAGAGGACGCCGAATATTATGACGGCGACAGCGCCCTGAAGGATATTCATTCTCCGGAACGGGAACTGCTGCGCGATGAAATCGAGCAGATGGTCAACCGCACCTTGCAATTGTTGCCGGAAGATTTGCGCATGGCGCTAACTTTGCGTGAATTTGAAGGTCTCAGTTATGAAGATATAGCCAATGTTATGGAGTGTCCGGTGGGTACAGTGCGGTCAAGGATATTCAGAGCGCGTGAAGCCATCGATAAAGCCCTGAAACCGCTGTTGGAAGCGTGATTTCCAGGGGGAACCGTGACGGCCTGTGGGGCCTTTTTGACAGAGGTAGATTCAATGACTAACGAATCCTTGCGCGAATCTCTTTCCGCGCTCATGGATGACGCGGCAGAACAACTGGAAGTGCGCCGTGTTCTCCATGCCAGCGAACAGGATCCGGAGATACGTCGTAGTTGGGAACGATACCAGCTGGCGCGTTCGGTCATGCACAAGGAGCCGTGGCAGACAGGGGTGGACCTGTCGACCGGGATCGCTGCCGCACTGGCCGATGAACCGTCGCTGCAGGTGAAGCCGAGCCCCGGCGCATCCCGTTGGAAGACCCGCCTGGGGCGCGTCGCCGTAGCCGCATCGGTTACTGTTGCGGTGCTGGTCGGCGTACGCATGGTCAACCATGATCCGGCGGTGGATAACAGCATGGCGTCGGTTGAGCGTACCGCAGTCCCGACCGTCAGTGCGCCGGTGATTCCTGCAGCCAGTCCGGTAGGCGCCGGTGCAGTGCTGGCAGGTTTTGCCTCCCATGCGGATCGGGTGTCCCAGGTACCGACCAGTGAGCCTTCCGCCTGGCAGGAGCAGCGTATCGACAACTATCTGCGTCGGCATGCGGAGAACAACGCGCAGTCGGCACCCCAACTGGTGCCTTATGCCCGCGCAGCGAGCCTGGAAAATAACTAGTGCCCCGATTGCAAGGCGTTCTCGGGTGGTTGGGAATGACCACCCTGTTGATTAGCGCTCCACCCTTGTGGGCTGAAGACAGCAGCCGCTGGCTGGAGCGTATGGCGCAGGCTGTGCTGGAGCAGAGTTACCACGGCTCCTACATCTATGAGCGCTCGGGTATCTTCACCACCCAGGACATCTGGCGGCAGGTGAGTGATGAGGGCATCAACGAACGCCTGGTGCAGACCGCTGGTCGACAGCAGGAATGGGTAAGGTATAACGGCCAGCTGGTCTGCAGTACCAATCCGGCGTTGGCCCACAGCCGCAATCCCAACAGTATTTCTCCCCTGACCATCAATTCCCGTCAACTGGCCGAGTGGTACAACCTGCGCATGCTGGGCGGTACGCGTATCGCCTCGCGCCCGGTAACGGTGATTGCGGTACAGCCCCGGGATGGTTTTCGTTACGCCCATGAGCTGTATATCGATAACGAAACCGGTCTGATGCTCAAGTCGCTGCTGGTCGATGACAGTCGCGAGTTGCTTGAGCGCTTTCAGTTCGCCAGCATTTCATTCGATGAGCAGGATTACACCGAAGGGCTGGAGCCCAGCAGCTCCTGTCTGGAAGTGACGGTGGCTCAGGTGCCCGAGGATGTGGCAGTGCCCTTCTGGGAGCCCGCCTGGCTGCCCCCGGGGTTCATTCTCAGCAGCCGCGAGCTGCAGGCCATGCAGGGCAGCGACAAGTTGATCGCCTCACAGAGCTATACCGATGGCCTGGTCAGCTTCACGCTGTTCGTCGAGCCACTGGGTCGCGACAGCCTGGCCGAGGATCTGCGGACCCAGCTCGGGCCGACGGTGGCCATCAGTCGGAGGATGATGGCGGCAGATGACCTGTTCCTGGCCACTGTGGTGGGTGAGATTCCACCCCGTGCCGCTGAACGTATTGCCGACTCGCTGAGCCAGGAGCTCACCGGGGGGACGCCGTGATCGAGGAGCGGGGCCGGATTCTCAGTGTCGAGCAGGGCGCCGTATGGGTGGAGACGATACGCCGCAGTGCCTGTGACAGCTGCCAGGCGCGCAACGGTTGCGGTCAGTCGGTGTTGCAACGGTTGGGATTGGGCGCGCGACAGGGCTTTATCCGGGTCATCGATGATCAGCCGGGGAGCTCCTACCAGCCAGGCGAAGAAATCATTATTGGAATACCGGAGAACGCGGTGGTGTCCGGCTCGGCGGTGATCTACCTGATTCCGCTGCTGGCGCTGTTTGCTGCAGCGTTACTGGCTCAGGCTCTCGGGGCCGGTGAGCCGGTGACCATTGTGGCGGGCCTCTTCGGTATGGGTATCGGTTTTGCCGTAGTACGCTGGCATGGCCGTCGCTCGGTCAGTAACCCGGCATTCATGCCCAGGGTTCTGAAGCGGGCGATGGCGCCTGTCGGCGTGGTCAGCGATATACGAGAAAGGAGTGAATACTGATGAACGCAGTACAGCGATGGTTGCTGGTAGTAGTGGGTGCCTGCCTGTTGAGCTGGCAGTCGATGGCCGTGGCGCAGTTGCCGGACTTTACCGAACTGGTGGAGGAGGCTTCCCCGGCGGTAGTGAATATCAGTACCCGGCAGAATGTTACCCGCCGTGCCAGCATGATGCCCGATCTGGAGGGGTTGCCGCCGATCTTCCGCGAGTTCTTCGAGCGCAGCTTCCCGGATGGTTCGCAATCCGCTCCCCAGCGCCAGGCCCAGTCGCTGGGTTCGGGTTTCATCATTTCCAAGGACGGCTATGTGCTGACCAACAACCACGTGGTCAGCGATGCCGATGAGATCTTCGTGCGTCTGTCCGACCGCCGTGAGCTGGAAGCGACCCTGGTCGGTGCCGATCCGCGTTCGGATCTGGCACTGCTCAAGGTGGATGCCGGTGGCGATCTGCCGGTGGTGCGCATGGGCAAATCCGCTGAGCTGAAGACCGGTGAGTGGGTCTTGGCCATCGGCTCGCCGTTCGGCTTCGAGTACTCGGTGACCGCCGGTATCGTCAGCGCCAAGGGCCGCAGTCTGCCCAATGAGAGCTATGTACCCTTCATCCAGACCGACGTGGCGATCAACCCCGGTAACTCCGGCGGCCCGCTGTTCAACCTAGCTGGTGAAGTGGTGGGGATCAACTCGCAGATCTTTACCCGTTCCGGTGGTTTCATGGGCCTGTCCTTCGCCATCCCGGTGGATGTGGCCATGGATGTGGTCGAACAGTTGAAGAAGGACGGTACCGTACGCCGCGGCTGGCTGGGTGTGGTGATCCAAGAGGTCAACAAGGACCTGGCCGAGTCCTTCGGTCTGGCCCGTCCGGCCGGTGCACTGGTCGCACAGATCATGCCTGATGGCCCCGGCGCCAAGGGCGGCCTGCAGGTGGGCGACGTGATCCTCAAGCTGAATGATCAGGACATCGTCATGTCCTCGGATCTGCCCCATGCGGTCGGTCGCCTGCGCCCGGGCGAGAAGGCCAGCATGCAGATCATGCGCAATGGCAAGCGTCAGCAACTGACCGTGGAAATCGGTGCGCTGCCGGATGATGGTGCGCTGGCGGCAGGTGCGCCGTCACCCAACGCCCCGGCGGCGACCGACAATCGTCTGGGGCTGGCGGTGGTCGAGCTGACCGACGAGCAGAAGAAAACACTGGATCTGAATAACGGTGTGGTGGTGCGTGAAGTGCGCCCCGGCCCGGGTGCGATGATCGGACTGCGTCCCGGCGATGTGATCACCAACCTGAACAACCAGCTGATCCAGTCCGCTGCGGATTTTGAAAAGATCGCCAGCAAACTGCCGGTCAACCGCTCCATCTCCCTGCGGGTGATCCGCCAGGGTCGGGCCAGCTACATTACCTTCCGTCTGTCCGAATAAGCGGACGCTCGGCAGCACAGGGCAGCGCCTTCGGGGGGCTGCCCTGTCGGCACAGATGGCGCAGGGCAATGGAATCGGGTACACTCGCGGGCTGTTTTCGGGGGAGCCCCCGGTCACCGCCATGTCTGGCAAACCACGTCTGTCTGGAAGAACCCTGCAGTGAGCGACCTCAGCCTGATCCGCAACTTTTCTATTATTGCCCACATCGACCACGGCAAGTCGACGCTTGCCGACCGCTTCATTCAGATCTGCGGTGGTCTGACCGAGCGCGAAATGGCGTCTCAGGTGCTGGACTCCATGGATCTGGAGCGTGAGCGCGGTATTACCATCAAGGCGCACAGCGTCACCCTGCATTACACCGCGCGGGACGGCAAGACCTACCAGCTCAACTTCATTGATACCCCCGGCCACGTCGACTTCCATTACGAGGTCAGCCGCTCGCTGGCTGCCTGTGAAGGTGCACTGCTGGTGGTGGATGCCGCCCAGGGCGTGGAAGCGCAGTCGGTTGCCAACTGCTACACCGCCATCGAGCAGGGCCTGGAAGTGATGCCGGTGCTGAACAAGATCGACCTGCCGCAGGCCGAGCCGGAGCGGGTCAAGGCGGAAGTGGAAAGTGTCATCGGTATCGACGCCACCGACGCGGTAACCTGCAGTGCCAAGAGCGGCATGGGCGTCGAGGATGTACTGGAGCGTCTGATCGCCGTCATCCCGCCGCCGGTCGGCGAGATCGATGCGCCGTTGCAGGCGCTGATCATCGACTCCTGGTTCGACAACTATCTGGGTGTGGTGTCGCTGGTGCGGGTCAAGCAGGGCAGCATCAGGAAGGGCGACAAGGTACTGGTCAAATCCACCGGCAAGATCCACCAGGTCGACAGCGTCGGTGTGTTCAACCCCAAGCATACCGAGACCGCCGACCTCAAGGCCGGTGAAGTGGGCTTCATCATCGCCGGTATCAAGGATATCCAGGGCGCCCCGGTGGGCGACACCCTGACCCTGTCCAGCACCCCGGATGTGGAAGTGCTGCCGGGCTTCCAGAAGGTGCAGCCGCAGGTGTATGCCGGGCTGTTCCCGGTCAGCTCGGATGATTTCGAGGATTTCCGCGACGCGCTGGAAAAACTCACCCTCAACGACGCCGCCCTGCAGTACGAGCCGGAAAGCTCGGACGCCCTGGGTTTCGGTTTCCGCATCGGCTTCCTCGGTATGCTGCACATGGAGATCATCCAGGAGCGGCTCGAGCGCGAATACGATCTGGATCTGATCACCACCGCGCCCACGGTGGTCTTCGAGGTGGTGAAGAAGGATGGCGAGATCATCTATGTGGACAACCCCACGCGCCTGCCCGACCCGGCACTGATCGAGGAAATGCGCGAGCCCATCGTCCGCGCCAATATTCTTGTGCCCCAGGATCATCTGGGGAGCGTCATAACCCTGTGCATCGAGAAACGGGGTGTACAGCGGGACATGGTATTCCTCGGTTCACAGGTGCAGGTGTCCTACGACCTGCCGATGAACGAGGTGGTGCTGGACTTCTTCGATCGGCTCAAGTCCGTCAGTCGTGGCTATGCTTCGCTGGATTATGCCTTCGATCGCTTCCAGGCGGCCAAGCTGGTGCGCCTGGATGTGCTGATCAACAACGAGAAGGTCGATGCGCTGGCGCTGATCGTGCACCGCGACAACTCGGCCTTCAAAGGGCGTCAGCTGGTCGAGAAGATGAAAGAACTGATTCCCAGGCAGATGTTCGATGTTGCCATTCAGGCCGCCATGGGCGGTCAGATTGTTGCCCGCTCCACGGTCAAGGCGCTGCGCAAGAACGTGCTGGCCAAGTGTTACGGCGGTGACGCCAGCCGCAAGAAGAAGCTGCTGGAGAAACAGAAAGCGGGCAAGAAGCGGATGAAGCAGGTCGGCAACGTGGAAATTCCCCAGGAAGCCTTCCTCGCCGTGCTGAAAGTAGACAACTAAGGGCATCGCAAGACTGACTATGCATATCAACTTTCCGCTGTTGCTGGTGATTGCCGTGGCCGTCACCGGCCTGTTGGCGCTGTTTGATCGAATCTGGCTGGCGCCCCGCAGACGCAGTGCCATTGCCGCCTACCAGGCGCAGGTAAGCACGCCGGACATCGATACTCTGCAACGGCTCAACAAGGAACCGCTGCTGGTCGAATATGGTAAGTCGTTCTTCCCGGTACTGGCGGTGGTGCTGATCCTGCGTTCCTTTCTGGTCGAGCCGTTCCAGATTCCCTCCGGCTCGATGAAGCCAACGCTGGAGATCGGTGACTTCATTCTGGTCAACAAGTTTTCCTACGGCATCCGTCTGCCGGTGCTGGAAACCAAGATCATCCCCATCGGCGATCCCCAGCGCGGCGATGTCATGGTGTTCCGCTATCCGAATGATCCGCGTATCAACTACATCAAGCGGGTGGTCGGGCTGCCCGGCGACCGCATCGGCTATGCCAACAAGCAGCTGACCGTCAATGGCGAGCTGGTACAGCGCGAGCTGCTGCGCACCCTGCCCGATGATGAAGTCCCGGCCGGTCACCCATTGCAAGCGCTGGCCAATGTCGATATATACCAGGAGAGGTTGGGCGACGCGTTGCACGAGGCGCGCTACAAGGCCGTGTCGCAGACCCCGCCCGCCCGCGAGTGGGTAGTGCCGGAAGGGCATTACTTCATGGTTGGCGACAACCGTGACAACTCCAACGACAGTCGTTACTGGTCCGCCGCCAGTATGCCGCAGGAGTTGTGGGGTATGGTTCCGGACAATTATATTGTCGGCAAGGCCTTTGCAGTATGGATGCACTGGCCGGAACCAAAAATGAGGAACCTGCCGAGTTTTTCCAGGGTCGGGCTGATCGAATAGCAGGATGGGCCGGATGGCCATCAGCCAGGGATAGTGGCAGTACACGATTTCAACAACGGACGTACGAGGTTATCCATGCGCCATTCTCAGAAAGGCATGTCTTTTTTCGGTTGGCTGGCGGTTATCGCGTTGGTGGTATTCGGCGCAGTGATTGTCATGAAACTGGCTCCTATCTACCTGGACCATTTTGCCCTGCGCAAGATAGTGACATCGATAAACGAAGACCCGAGTCTGAAGATCGGCTCGCTGCGTGATATGCACGCACATATCAACAAGGGCATGCAGGTCAACAGCATCCGCGACATCAAGGCTGATGAAGCCATTGAGGTCACTGCCAGCGGCGCTGACACCTATACTGTGATCATCAAGTATGAGGTGCGATCACCCCTGTTGAACACCGTGGACCTGCTGGTTCACTTTGATGAAACCCATATTGTCAGACCACTGAAGTGAGCAACAAGCTAGACCGACTGGAAAGAAAGATAGGATACAGTTTCAGCAACCAGGATCTGCTGGTGCTGGCGCTGACTCACCGGAGTCTGGGTGGGCGCAATAACGAGCGCCTGGAGTTTCTGGGCGACTCGATTCTCAACTTTGTTGCGGCCGAAGCGTTGTTCGAACGCTTCCCGCAGGCCCGTGAAGGCCAGCTGTCCCGCCTGCGGGCACGGCTGGTCAAGGGCGTCACCCTGGCCGAACTGGCCAAGGGCTTCGATCTGGGCGAGCACCTGCGTCTGGGCTCGGGTGAACTCAAGAGCGGCGGCTTCCGCCGTGAGTCCATTCTTGCCGATACCACCGAAGCCATCATCGGTGCCATTTACCTGGACAGCGGTATGGATGCCGCCCGTGAGCGGATCCTGGTATGGCTGGCCAGTCGTATCGACAGCCTGACTCTGGTGGACAACAACAAGGATCCGAAAACCCGTCTGCAGGAATACCTGCAGGGCCAGCACAGCGAACTGCCGCAATACGAGGTGGTCGATATCAGTGGCGAGGCGCATTGCCGGACTTTCCGGGTCGAATGCAGGGTAGAACTGATGACCGGCAAGACCTTCGGCGTCGGCAACAGCCGTCGCCTGGCCGAACAGGAAGCCGCCAGACAAGCGCTGATTGCCATGGGCGTGGAGAAATCGAATGACTGATGCAACAGCACCGCGTTGCGGCCATATTGCCATTGTGGGTCGGCCCAACGTCGGCAAATCGACCCTGCTCAACCATATCCTCGGGCAGAAGCTGGCGATTACCTCGCGCAAGCCGCAGACCACCCGGCACACCCTGCTCGGCATCAAGACCGAAGGCAATGTGCAGGCCATCTATGTCGATACCCCCGGTCTGCACAAGGATGCCGAGAAGGCGCTCAACCGCTTCATGAACAAGAGCGCTGCCCAGACCCTGCGCGAAGTGGATGTGGTGCTGTTCGTGGTGGATCGCATGCGCTGGACCGAAGAAGACGAGATGGTCTGGAACAAGGTGCGCCACCTCGAGTGCCCGGTGCTGATGGTGGTCAACAAGGTTGACCGGCTGGAGGACAAGAAGGATCTGCTGCCGCACCTGGAGTGGCTGGCAGGGCAGATGCCGAATGCTGAAATTGTCCCGATCTCGGCGCTCAATGGCGGCAACATCGACACGCTGGAGCGGCTGGTGGGCGAGCGCCTGCCGGAGAGCGAGCACTTCTATCCCGATGACCAGCTCACCGACCGCAGCTCACGCTTCCTCGCCGCCGAGCTGGTGCGCGAGAAAGTCATGCGCCAGCTGGGTGCCGAAGTGCCCTATCAGGTGGCGGTGGAAATCGAGCAGTTCAGACAGGAAGGCAAGATCCTGCATATCCATGCGCTGATCCTGGTCGAGCGCGAAGGCCAGAAGAAGATCATCATCGGTGACGGCGGGGCGCGGATGAAGAAGATCGGCCAGGAAGCCCGGCTGGACATGCAGAAACTGTTCGGCAGTAAGATCATGCTCAACCTGTGGGTCAAGGTGAAGCGTGGCTGGTCGGATGATGAGCGGGCGCTCAACTCGCTGGGTTATCGTTTCGACTGAGCATGAGCTCCGCCCTCGGTCCTGCCTATGTACTGCACAGCCGCGCGTACCGCGACAGCAGCGCGCTGGTCGACCTGCTCACCCTGCATCAGGGGCTGCAGCGGGTAGTCTGGCGCGGTGCCCGGGGCCAGCGCCGCAAGCTCACGCCCCAGCCCTTCGTGCCACTGCTGGTGGGCATGACCGGGCGCAGTGAGCTCAAGACCCTGACCCAGGCCGAGATCGCCGGCCGCTTTGCCCTGTTGCAGGGCCAGACCCTGTTCAGCGGCATGTATCTGAATGAACTGCTGGTGCGCCTGCTGGTTCCCGCTGATCCTCAGCCCATCCTGTTTGCCGCCTACCAGCAGGCACTGGAGCAACTGGCCGCTGGTGCGGCGGTGGAGCCGCTGCTGCGCCGTTTCGAGTGGCAGCTGCTGGATAACCTGGGCTATGGTTTCAGTCTGACGCAGGACGCCCGCGGCCAGCCGGTGAACAGCCAGCGCCGTTACCTGTGGCACGCCGCCGACGGCCTGCAGCCGCTGGAGGATGCGCTGCTCGGCGATGCCGGGCTGCCCGGCGCGGCGCTGCTGGCGATGGCCGCCGATGACTGGAGTGCGGTCAGCACGCTGCGGGCGGCCAAACAATTGATGCGCCAGGCACTGGGTGTGCATCTGGGCGACCGTCCACTGGTCAGCCGCACCCTGTTTGCCCGGCAACCCCCTGCTACTAAAGGAGAGCAACAGTGACTCACCCCCAACGTGTACTGCTCGGCGTGAATATCGATCATGTGGCCACCCTGCGCCAGGCCCGGGGCACCCGTTATCCGGACCCGGTACAGGCGGCCATCGAAGCCGAACAGGCCGGTGCCGACGGTATCACCATCCATCTGCGCGAGGACCGTCGACACATCCAGGAACGTGACGTGCGCCTGCTCAAGCAGGTGATGCAGACCCGCATGAACCTGGAAATCGCGGTGACCGATGAGATGCTGGCCTTCGCCGGGGAGATCCGTCCGGAGCATGTGTGTCTGGTACCGGAGCGCCGTGAGGAGCTGACCACCGAAGGCGGTCTGGATGTGGCAGGTAACCTGGCGCACATCCAGCAGGCGGTGGAGCGCCTGAGCGGGTACGGTTGCGAGGTGTCGCTGTTCATCGATGCCGATCCCCGGCAGATCGAGGCCGCCCGCCACGCCGGTGCGCCGGTGATCGAGCTGCACACCGGGCATTATGCCGAGGCCAGTGGAGCCGAACAGACCAAAGCGCTGCAGCGTATCCGTGAAGGCGTGGCCTATGCGCAGAAGCTGGGGCTGGTGGTCAATGCCGGGCATGGCCTGCATTACCACAACGTCGAGCCGATTGCGGCGATTGCCGGGATCAACGAGCTGAATATCGGTCACGCCATCATCGCCCGGGCGCTGTTCTCCGGGTTGGCCACAGCGGTGGCGGACATGCGCGCGCTGCTGATGACCGGTGAAGCCTGCCAGTGATCATCGGCATCGGCACCGATCTGGTCCTGCTCAGTCGCATCGAAGCCGTGATGGAGCGTCAGGGCGAGCGCTTTGCCCAGCGCATCCTGACCCCCGCCGAGCTGCAGCGGTTTCGCAGTCACTCCCAGCCTGCCCGTTACCTGGCCAAGCGCTACGCGGCCAAGGAGGCGATTCTCAAGGCGCTGGGTACCGGGCTGGCCAAGGGCATGTCCTGGCAGCACATGCAGATCGATAACGACGCCCAGGGGGCGCCCTTCGTGACCCTCAGCGGGGTTGCCCTGCAGCGCCTGCAGCAGGGTGGTGGCGGGCGCATGCTGCTGTCCCTGAGTGATGAACGGGAGCAGGCCCTGGCCTTTGCCCTGTGGACCAGTGACTGAGACAGCCGCGCTCAGCGGCTGATTTCGGCGCAGGCCTCGCGCAGCCGCTCGATGGCCTGCAGCAGCGCCTCGATGGCCGGCTGACTGTCCTCACCCTTCTTCAGGCGGTTTTCCGCCTCCAGACAGCAGGCGCGTAACTGGGGCACACCGCAATAGCGGCTGGCTCCGTGCAGCTTGTGCACTATCTCACGCAATTGACTCTGATCACCGGCCTCCCGCGCTGCTCGAATCCGGCGAGCATCTTCGGGCAGGCCGTCGAGCAGCATCTGCAGCATATCCCTGGCCAGGTCCGCCTTGCCCGCTGCCAGTTGCAGGCCTTCGTCGGCATCCAGAACGACGGGAGTTGGCGGGTTGGCCGGATTCGGCGTTTTTTTCTGCGGCTGAGATGGTGGCTGCGCTGCGCTCGGTGTCGGTGGGCGCTCGACCGGTGCGGGTTTCAGTGGCAGGGCCAGCACCGGGGCCCGCTCGCCGGCCTGCATCAGCATGCCGGTCCATTTGTTCAGGGTCTGGCGCAGTTGCTCGGCGGTGATGGGTTTGGTCAGGTAATCGTTCATGCCGCACTGCAGCAGCTGGCGGCGCTCGCTGTCCAGGGCATGGGCGGTGAGAGCGATGATGGGCACCGGGTCGAAACCGGCAATTTCCTCGCGCAGGCGCAGCTCGCCGGTGGTCTGACGGCCATCCATACCTGGCATCTGCACATCCATGAAAATCAGATCCACCTGCTGCTCGGTGAGAATGTCCAGCGCTTCCTCGCCGCTGTGGGCCAGCAGCGCTGTGACGCCGATATCCGCCAGAAAAACTTCCAGCAGACGCAGGTTGGCTGGCTGGTCATCGACACAGAGCACCCGGGGCGTCTGCGCCAGCTGGCGCGGGATGGGCAGGCGGGCCGGCTGGTCGCTGAGCAATTGCAGCGCGGCACGGTACAGCTTGCGGGTATTCACCGGCTTGGACAGCGTCTGGCACATGGAGCGCGGCAGGCGGTCGAGCAGTGGGTAGTGCTCCGTGGTATCGGTGAGCATGATGGTCTTGCAGATATTCAGCTCCGACCACTGGCGGGCCAGTTCCAGGGTTTCCCCCGGGGGTGTGGCCGAGTGGCGGGTGCTGATCAGTGCCAGCTGCAGCGAGTCGTCCCGGTGGGTGGGGGAGGTCAGCGCCTCGTGCAGCTCCCGGGTGTCATCGAACATCCGCACCGACAGACCGATGTTCTCCAGACTGTGCAGCAGCATCTGGCGGCTCAGCAGCTGGGGCTCGACCAGCGCCGCGCGCAGGCCGAGCAGCGGCCGCTCCGGCAGATCATCCTCGCCATGGGCCGAGCGGCCCAGGCGCAGGGTCAGCCAGAACTCGGAACCTTCACCGGGCTGGCTGCGCAGGCCGATCTCGCCCTGCATCTGTTCCACCAGCCGCTTGGAAATCACCAGCCCCAGCCCGGTACCGCCGGTCTGCCGGGAGATCGAGTTGTCCGCCTGGCTGAAGGCCTTGAACAGCGCCTTCTGCTGGGTCGGCGACAGGCCCACGCCGGTGTCGTTGACGCTGATGCGCAGCAGTACCTGATCGGCATCCTGCTGTTCGGCCATGACCCGCACGCTGACCGAGCCCTCGTGGGTGAACTTGATCGCATTGCTGATCAGGTTGGCAAGGATCTGCTTCAGTCGCATCGGGTCGCCGCTGAGCCCCAGCGGGGTGTCGCGGTAGATGATGCTGACCAGCTCCAGTCCCTTGTCGTGGGCGCTGGGGGCCAGCATGGTCAGGGTCTCGTCGATCAGGTCGCGCAGGTTGAACGCCAGGTTCTCCAGCACCAGTTTGCCCGCTTCGATCTTGGAGAAATCGAGAATCTCGTTGATGATTGCCAGCAGACTGTCGGCGGACTTGCCGATGGTGGTCAGATACTCCTGCTGGCGGCCGGACAGTTCGCTGCGCTGCAGCAGACTGGAAAAGCCGAGGATGCTGTTGAGCGGGGTGCGCAGCTCGTGGCTCATGTTGGCGAGGAACTCGGACTTGATGCGGCTGGCCTCCTGTGCAGTCTTGCGCGCCAGGTCCAGCTCGATGTTCTGGATCTCGATGGTTTCCAGGGTCTGGCGCAGGTCCTCGGTGGCCTGATCGATATTCTGCTGCAGCTCGCCCTGGGCGCTCTGCATGGTCTGTGCCATATCGTTGATGCCCCGGGCCAGATCATCCAGCTCGCGGCTGCTCTGCTCCTCCAGCCTGATATCGAAATGGCCTTGACTGATCTGTCCGATGGCCGCATTCAGGCGCAGGATCGGCTGGGTAATACGACGACCCATGATGGATACCACGGCGGCGGTCAGGGCCAGCCCGAGGATGATGGTTACCAGGGTGGCCAGCAGTCCCTGATACTGGCGGATAAGGGTGTTGCCATGGCTCAGCTCCACCT
>LSQX01102169.1_pt1 | contig 20113 bp, 14 predicted proteins | sample 654561 | NCBI WGS metagenome assembly LSQX01 (sample SAMN04489861, study PRJNA283612) | anaerobic digester metagenome | isolation source: 4 biogas reactors fed with cattle manure at either 37C or 55C with and... | place: Denmark: Kongens Lyngby | collected 2014
CTCTTCACCGACCGGCAGCTTGTGGCGCTGACGACCTTCAGCGACCTGGTCGGGGAGGCGCGCGAGCAGGTGCTGGCGGACGCACTGACCGCGGGCATGCCCGACGATGGGGCCGGCATCGAAAACGGCGGCACCGGCGCGCGGGCTTACGCAGACGCCGTATCCACCTACCTTGCGTTTGCGGTCAGTCGAACAGCCAATCGGTCGAGTTCGGTATGCATATGGAACACGATCGGTCAGAAGATCGAGCAGACCTTCGGCCGACAGGCTATCCCGATGACTTGGGACTACGCAGAGGCCAACGTGTTCTCCGACAGCACCGGCAGCTGGTCGGGCTCGCTGGAATGGGTCCCGCGCGTGCTGGAGCGTGTTCCAGCCTCTGGAGGCGCTGCCGTAGAGCAACTCGACGCCGCCACTGCCCTTCCATCGTCTCGCCAATCGGCGGTGGCGACGGACCCGCCTTACTATGACAACATCGGGTACGCTGATCTGTCGGACTTCTTCTACGTGTGGCTGCGGCGAGGTCTGGGAAAGACATACCCAACGCTGCTCAGCACCCTCCTGACTCCCAAGGCACAGGAATTGGTCGCTACGTCGTATCGCTTCGGGGGCGACACGGAGGCAGCGAATGAGTTCTTTGAGTCCGGACTCAGACAGGCATTTCTCAACGCGAGGGATTGCCAGTCCTCTGAGATTCCCATGACTGTCTACTACGCCTTCAAGCAAGAGGAGACGCGAGATGAGACTGGCTCCGTGCCAGTGGCAACCGGCTGGGAAACGATGCTCGCCGCCTTGACTGGCTCGGGCTTCCTGGTTACGGGAACATGGCCCATGCGCACTGAGCGGGATCAGGGGCTGAAGTCGGGGACGAATGTCCTGGCCTCCTCGGTACTGCTCGTCTGCCGGCCGCGGCATGAAGACGCCCCACTCGCCACCCGACGCGAACTGGAGGCCGCGCTCCGGCAGGAGCTTCCGGAGGCACTGGGGCAGTTAACGCACGGCGGCATTGCCCCGGTGGACCTCGCCCAGGCGTCGATCGGGCCGGGCATGGCGATCTTCTCGCGCTACTCGAAGGTGCTGGAGGCGGACGGCAACCTGGTCACGGTGCGCACCGCGCTGCAGATCATCAACCAGGAGCTTGACCGCTACCTCGCGGAGCAGGAGAGCGAGTTCGACCGGGACACGCGCTTCTGCATCGACTGGTTCACGCAGTTCGGCCAGAACGAGGGAGCATTCGGAGAAGCCGACGTGCTCGCCCGCGCGAAGAACACCTCCGTGGACGGTCTCGTGAGCGCGGGCGTCCTGGAGGCCCGTCGCGGGAAGGTGCGCGTCCTCGGCAAGGCCGAGCTGAAAGAGGACTGGAAACCGAGCGAGGACTCGCGCGTGACCGTCTGGGAGTGCGCGCACCACCTGATCCGCAAGCTCGATAGCGGCGGCGAGGCGGCCGCGGCAGCACTGGCGGCGGAGCTTGGCGGCGGCATCAGCGAGTCCGCGCGCGCACTGGCCTACCGGCTGTACTCGATCTGCGACCGCAAGGGCTGGGCCGACCTCGCGCGCGACTACAACAACCTCGTGGTCTCGTGGCCGGTGATCCGGGACCGGGCGGCAGCAGGCGCGCCCCCTGAGACCGGAAGGCTGCTATAGAGTGATCACGACCGATCGACCTGACAGGGGATAGATATGAGCCTGAAGCCATGGCGTGACGTAGTTAAGCCGCACCGAGACGTATCCTCCGGCCGCTTCAAGCAGGCGGAGTTCGCTGCCGATCTGGCGCAGGTGCTGCGCGGCACGGCCGAGGTCGAGTACCAGGACCCGGTTGAGTTCCTCAAGCGCACCTACCTGACGGTCGGCATCAGCCAACTGCTGGCGGACGGTCTCAGGAGACTCTCAGGCGAGGGCGGCGAGCCGGTCATCCAGGTGAAGACCGCCTTTGGCGGCGGCAAGACGCACGCCATGCTGTCGCTGTATCACCTTCTGCGATCGCCTGCGGAGGTCGGGCGGCTCGATCACGTCGCGTCCCTGCTGAGCGAGGAGGGCATCGAGAAGATCCCGGAGGCGAAAATCGCGGTGATGGTGGGCACGGCGCTCAGCGCCAGCGGCGAGCAGCGCGACCCGACCGGCCACGGCCTGCCCGTGAAGACGCTCTGGGGCGAGATGGCCGCGCAGCTCGGGGGCGCCGACGGATACGAGATGGTCGCAACTGACGACCGTGCGGCGACGGCCCCCGGATCGGACAAGCTCGTGGCGCTCTTCGGGCAGTGCGGCCCGTGCCTGGTGTTGATCGACGAGATGGTGGCGTTCATCCGCAATCTCTATGAGGTATCCAACGCCGGCGCAGGCACCTTCGACGCGAACCTGACCTTCATCCAGTCGCTGACTGAGGCCGTGCGCGCGACGAAGAACGTGCTGCTCGTGGCGTCAATCCCGCAGTCGGAGATCGAGGTCGGCGGTGAGGGCGGCAAGCGGGTATTGGAGCACGTGCAGCACACCTTCGGGCGCATCCAGCGAGTGTGGCGCGCCGCGGACGCGCTGGAGGGCTTCGAGATCGTGCGCCGGCGGCTCTTCGGGCATATCGAGGACGAGCAGGCGCGCGACGACACCTGTGCGGCCTTCCATGAGATGTACCGAGATCAGGCCAGCGACTTCCCCGCGGATGCACGAGAGACGGCCTACCTCGACCGCCTCAAGCGCGCCTACCCGATCCACCCGGAGGTCTTCGACCGGCTGTATGAGGACTGGAGCACCGTCGAGCGATTCCAGCGCACGCGCGGCGTGTTGCGGCTGCTGGCGGCGGCCATCCATGAGCTGTGGACGAACAACGACCACGGCGCGCTGATCATGCCGGGCTCACTGCCGCTCTACGCTCAGCAGGTGGCGTCGGGTCTGACGGAGTACCTGCCGGACTCGTGGAACGCCGTGATCGACGCGGATGTGGATGGATCGAACTCCGCGCCGCACAGGCTCGATCAGGATAACCAGCGGATAGGCGAGATTTCAGCAGCACGACGCGTCGCGCGCACGATCTTCTTAGGCAGCGCGCCCAGTGTGGGCCAACAGCGCGTGAGGGGCGTCGAGAAGGTGCATGTGCTGCTCGGCACCACTCAGCCGGGGGAGCATACGTCGGTGTATTCGGATGCGCTGGGGAGGCTGGAGAAGAGCCTTGCGCACCTCTATCAGAGTTCGGACCGCTACTGGTTCGACGACAAGCCGACGCTGCGCAGGACCATGGAGAACCGCGCGCAGGGCATCAAGCATGACGAGGTGCTTGCCGAGCTTGAGCGACGCCTGCGAGACGAGCGAACGAGGGGCGTCTTCCGCGGAGTGCATGCATGCCCGGACCTGGGAGGCGTCCCTGATGACGAGACGGTTCGCCTGGTGATTCTCAAGCCGGAGCAGACGCATCGCAACGGCAAGAAGGACACACCGGGCCTAAAAGCCGCCACCGATATCCTCCAGAGCCGGAGTAGTCTGCCTCGTGAGCGCAAGAACATGCTGTTGTTTGTGGCGCCTGACGAGGATATCACCGACGCAATCCAATCCGCGCGAGAGCACCTGGCGTGGCAGTCGATCTGGGATGACCGGGAGAGTCTGAACCTCGACGTGCAGCAGCACAATCAGGTGAAGGCCGGTTTGACGCAGAGCGGCAGTACGACAGACGCGCGCCTGCGTGGCGCGTACCACTGGCTGCTGGTCCCCGAGCAGGATGGAACCAGCCCGATCGAGATCAAGGCCGTGCGGATCGCGGGTGACGACAGCATCGTCGAGCGGGCGTCGAAGCAGGCGGAGTCCTCGGAACTCGTGATCACGCGTTGGGCGCCGCAACTGCTGCGCATGGAGCTTGACCGCTGGCTTTGGAAAGATGAGCCGCACATCCACACGGACCAGCTCTGGAAGTACCTGGTGACCTACTGCTACCTCCCGCGGCTGAAGGAGCAGTCGGTGCTGATGTCCACGATCCGTGAGGGCGCGCGCAGCACGGAGTGGTTCGGGTACGCGACCGGCTTGGCGGAGGACGGCACCTACGTGAACCTGGTCATGGGGCCGGGCATCCCCTCGGTGCGCATTGACACTGACTCCGTGCTCGTCAAGCCGGAGGTCGCGGCCAAGCAGCTTGAGGCCGAGCGCGGCATAGACGAGACGGGCGAAGGCGAGGAAACGGGCGGACCCGCGACCGCCGGCGTGATCCGCGTCACGCCGGGGCCGAGCACGGCCACCGCGCCGGCTGCGAAGACGCGCTTCTACGGCACCGTTAAGCTGGACGCATCTCGCGTCGGTGGCGACGCAGCGAAGATCGCCGACGAGGTCGTCCGGCATCTGGCTGGCTTGATCGGCGCGGACGTGAGAGTGACACTGGACATCAGTGCGACTGTAGAGGGTGGATTCCCTGCTGAAGTAGTCCGCACCGTCAGCGAGAACGCACGCACGCTCGGCTTCGAGCAGCAGGGGTTTGAGGAGCAGTAGGCTGCGCGCGTGCTGCACGTGCTCACGCTGATCGAGAGGTATCGACGTGGAGTTAGAGAGCTACTCAAGGGCCTGCCGAGACTGCGCCTTGTTCGAGATGCGAGAAGGCGACAATGGTTGGTGCCGCTACCTCAAGGACCGCGTGAGTGGTGCTGATCGCCACCTGCCCGTGGAGTATGAGGACAGACCGCCGCCTGGCGTGAGCACGCTAGAATGGCAGGAGCGAGCGAGTTCAATCGGCAACTGGTCATGGTCGGTGTACCCGGGCCGTCCAGGCTTCAACGACATCTCAGCTCGAAGTCTCGAATCTCTCGAATTCGTCCACTGGCGCGGTAGCATCTTCTGCTGGGTCCCCGCAGTTGACGACGACCCGGACGCCGTAGCTCAGGCGAACGCGCTGGCGCGCTCTGTGAAGGGCGAGCTGTCGCAGCATAGGCGTGCCATATTGGCCGCGGTTCTCTACATGCTGAAACACGATTCGTATCTGAGAGACCGGGCGAAGGGCACGGACAGGGAGGCGGAGCAGCTTCGTCGTGGTCTCAAGCAACTCGACAGGATCGTGAAGCAGTTGCCGGACGAACTGCGGGAAGTCGTGGTTTTACGTGATCGGGAGGGGCTCACGCAGAATGAGGCGGCGGAGCGCCTTGGTGTGAACCAGAGCACCGTATCGCGGCGTAGGAAAGCGGCGCTGGACCTGATCGTGGAGCGGAGTGAAGAGCCCTACCTGCTGGTCAAGTGCGATGACGACAGCTCCACAACCTATGTGAACGTCTCGCCTCACGATTACGCCGCGATGGCCCGCGCTGGGCGTGAGTTCGTGATCTCGATGCTTGCCGGGCCGGAGCACTTCCGCGAGCGCTACGGTGCGGTCTCAGGCGTCTTTCACCAGGAACTGCGGGGGAAACTCAGGAAGCACGAGCGAGCAGACGAGTTCAGTGGCGAACTGATAGAGGACATCTCATCAGAGTGGCACGCCATCATGAGCGCTCAGAATCCAGCGGCCTACTGCATAGCGGTGATCCGGCAGAGGGCAATGGAGGCAGGGAAGCGCTGGGCAGCCGAGCGGGAAGCGCGCGAGAAGGAAGATGAACTGGACGAAGATGCGATCGCTGCGGAGGAACCATAGCCCGCAGCGTGATGGCGATATTGGCTCGCGCGCTTTGACGCCGCTGGCCCGAAGTGCTATGTTTGAGGCACACAGGGATAGAGGGAGTACGTACGCCGGGCGGCCATCAGTGGCGGCCCGGTGCTTCGTTTACGGGGCGCGTGCATAATCTCGCGCATAATCGTCGTATAAGTATAGAGGCGGACTTCGTGAGCCTCAGACGGCAAACCTGAGAAGCGAGCTCTGCCGGCGTCGCCAGCAGAGTGTATTTGAGGCGCTCACCGATTCGGTGGGCGCCTTTTCGCATGTACCAACATCGAAGCCGGGAGGTGGTAGTGCATGGCAGTGGATCTGAGAGACCACCGGAAGCCCATCGAGAAGTGCCCACCGGACCCCTATGCAGGATTGTCACCAGCAGACGCTTCAAAAGCGAGAGACTTCATCGCCGGCGTGTTGGCCGACTTCATGAGAGAGGTCCCCGAGGACGTTGAGTCGCCACGGAGCCATGTTGTAGTATGGGGGTGAACAAGGACAAGCGCGTTGCGTGGCGAACCGTTGGCCATGGCCGGAACTGAGACAATATCGGCCGCGCAGACCGAAGCCCCTATTGGAAGGCAGGAGCGGTGACAGACGATGCGCCTCCTGATCTACTGCCGCGTGAGCAGCGAGGAGCAAGCCGAACGCGGTCATTCGCTCGCGGCCCAAGAGCGTCTTTGTCGAGAGGCACTTGAGCGTCGAGACGACGAGATCGCGGGCGTGATCTCCGACCCAGCCGAGCACGGGGACAACATGGATCGCCCCGGTATACTCCGCCTGCGGGAGGAACTCGCAGCGGGAAGTGCCGACGGCGTGTGTGTGCTCGACCTCGACAGGTTCTCGCGCGACTACGCCCACCATATCATCATCGCGAACGAACTGGTGAAGCAGGGCCACCACGTCTATTCGGTCGCGGACAACGCTGACTACGCCGACGAGGAGCAGCGAGTCTTCCTCGATATCAAGGCAGCGATCGCGGCTGATGAGTTGCGTAAGATACGGCGCCGCTCTCGCCGCGGTCTGGCGGAGCGGGCTCAGCAGGGATTGACGCTCGGACCTCCGCCATTCGGCTATCGGAAGCAGGTAGACGAATACAGCAACGCGATCCCCGGTGCCCCGATTCAGCCTGTCTTTGACGAGGCTACCGTCGTCCGCGAGTTGTTCGACCGCTACCTCGACGGTGAGTCTCTCCAGGAGCTTGCCGAGGACCTCTTTGCTCGGGGCGTGCGCAGTCACCGCGGCGGGGTCCGATGGACCGCGGCTCGCGTCGGCGAGATACTGCGCAGTCCCGTCTACAGAGGACGAGTCGTCCATGGCGAAGAAGTCTACGCCGGTCAGCACGACGCGATCATCACAGAGGAAACGTGGCGGGCCACGCAACGCCGTCTGAAGGAGCGAGCCATTCTGCACCCGAGACGTCGCGGGAGTCTTTCGCCGTTGATGCGATGCGGCATCTGCGGAGGTCCCGTGCGCATCAGCACGAGCCCCGACGAAAACCGCGAGTACTTCCAGTGCGCCATGCGCTTCAATCGACCCGCAGAAGACAGGCACGAGCCGTTCTCAGCACGCGCTCAAGCGGTCGAGGCGGTCCTGTGGGCATGGCTATCACACCTCATCACTGAAGACGTGCTTGCGGAGGCCGCACGGAAGCACTATCAGCGCGAGGTGGCCGCACGGCGCCAGGGAAGACGCGCGGAAGTCGCCGACCGCCTGTTGGAAGTCGAAGACGGGATCGCGCTAAACCTGCGGGCAGCGAGGTCCGGCGCCTTGCCAGAAGACATGCTGCACGATGAGAACGCGCCACTCGTTTCGGAGCGCGAGAAGCTGGGCCGGGAACTGGCTCAGATTGATGCTGCCGCCGGACTGCCGGAGCGCGATCTCAGTTGGCTCAAGGAGGCCGGGCGCGCCACTATCGAGCGACTGCAGGAGACCGAGGACGCAGGACGACGGCGCGAGTTCCTCGGGCGCATCTTTGAGCACGTCGACCTATGGAGCGACCGGATGGTCATTTACCACCGGCTGGACCTGCTGCCTCCCCGAGAGGTAGCTTTGCCGCGATACTGGAGAAGCGAGTGGGGAGCTGAGCACGTTGAGTTCGGCGCAACATAGTCTTATAGTGTTCTTTTCCGACCAGCAGCGGTGGGACACCTGCGGCTGCTACGGGCAGGAGCTTCCCGTCACCCCCAACCTCGACCAGATGGCCGAGGAGGGCACGCGCTTCGAGCACACCTTCACCTGTCAGCCGGTCTGCGGACCGGCGCGCTCGTCGCTGCAGACGGGAAAGTACCCCGAAGCCACCGGCTGCTGGCGTAACAACATCCACCTGCCCGTGGACGAGAAGACCGTCGCCCACTGGCTCACCGAGTGGGGCTACCAGACCGCCTACGTCGGCAAGTGGCACCTCGCCTCCGGCCCCGAACCTGAACGCAACTACCGTGAGCAGCCCGTGCCGAAGCAGTTCCGCGGCGGCTGGGACTGGTGGTGCGCCTCAGATGTGCTGGAGTTCACCTCACACTCCTACGACGGTCACATGTTCTGGGGCGATGGCTCGCGATATGACTTCCCCGAGGGCCGCTATCGCGTGGATGCCGTGACCGACGTCGCGCTGCAGTTCCTCCAGGAGCGCGACCGCGATCGGCCCTTCGTCCTCTTCGTCAGCTACATCGAGCCGCACCATCAGAACGACCACAATCGCTACGAGGGCCCGCATGGCTCGCAGGAGCAATGGGCGGACTACGAGGTGCCCGGCGACCTCGTCGGCACAGAAGGCGACTGGCGCGAGAACTTCGCCGACTACCTCGGCTGCTGTAACGCGCTGGATGGGGCCCTCGGGCGCATCAGGGGGGCGCTGGATGAGGACGGTATCGCGGATGAGACGGTGGTGCTGTACACCTCCGACCACGGCTCGCACTTCAAGACCCGCAACTCCGAGTACAAGCGCGCCTGCCACGACGGCTGCCTGCACATCCCGATGGTGGCGACCGGACCGGGCTTCACCGGGGGCGGCGTGGTGAGCGAGATTGTAAGCCTGATCGATGCGCCGCCGACGCTACTGCATGCGGCGGGCATCCCTGCGCCGGAGAGCTATCACGGCCGCGCGCTGCAGCCGCTGGTGGCCCGCAAAGCGCAGGACTGGCCGCGGGAGGCCTTCGCGCAGATCTCCGAGAGCCAGACCGGGCGCTGCATCAGAACGCCGCGGTGGACCTACTCGGTGAGCATCCCCGACAGCGGCCCCCGCAGCGATCTGTACTTCGAGGAGTATCTATATGACAACGCGGCCGACCCGCACCAGCGGGAGAATCTTGTGCGGGATGGCGACCATGCCGATGTGCGGGCGGAGCTTGCCGAGGTGCTGATCCGCCGGATGACCGAGGCGGGGGAGAGTGGGCCGGAGATCCGACCGGCCGCGCAATGATTCGGTGCCAATCTACTCAGTGATGCAGATGACGAGGAGCGTGCGAGGATGAAGCTTCGAGCAGCGATTGTCGGACTTGGGGGCATCTCAAGGACTCACATTGCCGGGTGGACCGAGACTGAGGGCGTGGAGCCGGTAGCGGGGGCGGACGTAAATGCAGAGGCGGTCGCGCGCGCGGTTGAGCAGGGCCTCACTGGCTACTCCGATTGGCGCGAGATGCTCGACACCGAAAAGCCCGACATCGTCAGCATCTGTACGCCACCGTTCCTGCACCCGGAGATCGCCTCTGAGGCGCTCAAGCGGGGCATCCATGTGGTAAGCGAAAAGCCCATGGCCGCGGATGTGCCCGGTGCGCGGGTGATGGCGAAAGCCGCGGCTGAAAGCGACGCGCTGCTGATGGTCGCCTACTGCCACCGCTTCCACGGTCCCATCCTCAAGCTCAAGGAGCTTCTCGACGAAGGGATTCTCGGCAAGCCCATCTTCTTCCGTGGCTGCTTCACGGGTCTCTCGGACATGGAGCACAACCATCGCGGGAGTCTGCGGCAGGCCGGTGGTGGTGCGCTGATGGACAACGGCTCACATGCGGTTGATCTCTACCAGTTCCTGCTCGGCCGCATCGCCAACGTCTCCTGCCGCGCGGGGACCTTTCTCCAGCAGATGGAGACCGACGACGTGGCGCTCATGATCTTTGAGGGCGAGAAGGGCTGCTACGGCGAGGTGCTGGTGGGCTATTCGGTGCCGCCGCAGTTCACCGAGTGGCGCATCGCTGGCGCGAAGGGTGTGCTGTCGCTCGACGACTACGGCAGCGGCCCGGTGCGCTTTTGGTCGCGCGAGACCAATGAGTGGACCGAGTACGAGTGCGACAACTCGCTCACGCGCTTCCAGCGCCAGTTCCAGCACTTCATCGAGTGCATTCGCGATGGCAGGCAACCCTGCTCGAACGCCGAGACCGCGCTGCATACCCAGCAGGCGATCGCTGCCGCGTATCAGTCGGCTCGCGGCAAGGGCCTGCCGGTGAAGTAGCGTGAGCCACGGCGGGGGAGGCGCGCGGTTGACGGTGCCTCCCCCCGCGTCAAGATAATCGGACTGTCCTCATCAAGTAGAGCGGGCTGCTACTCAAGGAACCACAGCATATCCGGCCAGTCGCGCATCGTGGCGCGCATCCATGCGTCGAAGCGCTCATCGCCGAAGCGCTCACGCATGTAGCGGGCATGATCCTCTGACGCCGGATAGCGCCCCTCCAGCAGACGATCACCGGTAGCCTCCATCCAGCGGTCCACCTTCCCGGCCAGATCACACAAAATGTCCTCGGCATCCGCCTCCCCCGACAGGTTGTGCTGCTCGAGCGGGTCGGCCTGCAGGTCGTAAAGCTCCTCCCGCGGCCGTGGCCGCGAGTAGTACTCGTCAGCCATCTCCTGCCCCGCCGGCCCTTCGTAAATGTCCACCGGCATGTAAACCAGCGGCAGTTCCGCGAGGTTGCGGATGTAGCTATGCGTCTGCGTACGCACGCAACGCATGGGGTTGTACATGCCGTGGTAGGTGAGTTCGGTGAAGATATGCTCGTGCGGCCGGTACTCGGTGCCGTCAAGCAGTCCGAGGAAGCTGCGACCATCTATGTCCTCCTCAACCGGCGCCCCGATCAGCTCCATCAGCGTCGGCATGGTGTCGCAGTTGATCAGCAACTCGTCGCGCACCGAGCCATCATCCCAGCGGTCGGGCAGCCGCACTATCATCGTGGTGCGGGTGCCGGGGTCGTAGCAGGTGCATTTCGCTCGCGGCATGGCGATGCCGTGGTCGCAGGTCATGACGATGAGGGTGTTATCGGCGAAGGGGCTGGCGTCGATCGCCTCCCGCACGACGCCCACGCCCTCATCGAGTCGCCGCGTGAGGGCGTTCAGCCCACCGATATCGCGCCGAATGCCCTCTCTGTCAGGCAGCCATGGCAGCGGCTGGACATCCTCGGGCGCGTCTACTTCCTCCCCGTCCAGCGGATACGGCCTGTGCGGCTCGCGGGTGCCGAGGCTGACGAAGAAGGGGCCGTCGTCGGCCGAACGCGCGCCCAGCCAGCCCGCGAAGTCGCCTGCTATCTCCGCGGCCCGTCCCTTCACGGGATACGCCTCATCATAGCCAAGTCGGGCCGCCGGATCGCCATGGCGGCCTGTCTCGTGCTGGACACCGAAGAGGTGGGTGGAGTAGCCGGCGCCGCGCATTCGCTGCGGAAGCGGAGTGACGCCCTCATTGAACTCCCAGCCCACATGCGCAAGGCCGATCAGCCCGTTATTGTGCGGATAGAGGCCGGTGGAGATGCTGCCACGCGAGGGCGAGCACTGGGCGGCGGAGCAGTGGTAGTTGCTGAAGCGCACACCCTCCGCCGCAAGCGCGTCAATGTGCGGTGTCTCTACGGCCGCGCCGTAGCAGCCGCAGTAGGTGCCAAGATCGTGCGGGACGAGCATGACTATGTTCGGGCGGTCGGGCATGGCTGTCACCTCTTCGTTTGGTCAGCAGGTCGCCTCAAAGGCCTGGTGGAACGTGACGGTCCCGGTCGGCACTTCATCACCGAACGGCAGCGCCATGAAGAACTCCGGCGGCACGCCCTCATGTACAAGCTCGGGGTAGTTCCGGAAGCTGAAGCGGCTGTAATAGTTCGGGTCGCCGACCAGCGCGCAGCCTTTAGCGCCCATCTCCTCCAGCATCGACAGGCTCTGGTTGATCAGCGCGCTTCCGATGCCCTGCCTCTGAAGCTCCGGTAGCACGGAAACCGGCCCCATCCCGTACCAGTCGCTTGTGCCATCTGAGATCTGCAGCGGCGAGTAGGCGATGTGACCGACAACGCGGCCGTCCATCTCCGCCACCAGCGAGAGCGACAGCGCACCGGCCTCACGCAGCGCGATGACGATGAAGTGCTCCGTCTGCTGGCTGATCGGATGGTCCTCGAAGGCGGCAACGGTAACGTCCGTGATAGCTTCGATGTCCGCTGCTGTCTCGCTTCGGATTATCATACTGGTGCGCCTCCGGTGCTGCCTCTGTGTTGTCCGTGTCATTTCGCTGCCTGATGAGCAGGCCCTTGCGGACGCGCGGGGAATTCTTCGACAGTGGCTTGTCGCGCACAACCATGTTGAGGTGAGGGCAATGGCTGAGGTCAAAGAGGGCAAGCGCGCTCCGCAGTTCACGCTGCCGGGAATCAACCTGGACAAAGTCGGCATCGAGGGGGAGAAGGTCTCGCTGAAGGATCTGCAGGGGCAGATCGTTGTGCTCTACTTCTACCCCCGCGACAATACCTCCGGCTGCACAAAGGAGGCGGAGGGGTTCCGCGACCTCAAGGGGCAGTTCACGCGCAACGGCGCGGTGATCCTCGGCGTCAGCACAGATGACCTCGCGTCGCACCGCAAGTTCGTGGAGAAGCACAAGCTGAGCTTCCCGCTGCTGTCGGATGTGGACAACAAGGTCGCGGAGAAGTACGGCGTGTGGCAGGAAAAGAAGATGGCCGGGAAGACTTACATGGGGATCGTGCGCTCGACCTTCCTGATAGACGCCGATGGCAAGGTCGCAAAGGTCTGGCCGAAGGTCAAGCCCGAGGGCCATGCCCGCGAGGTGCTCGAGGCGATCAAGTCGATGCAATGAGCCACGCGTAGATGGGGATGGAGGATCGTCATGAATCTACCGAAGCGACAAAACCTCGTTGTTCTGCTGTGCGATCAGCTTCAGCGCCACTGCATCAGCCCCTACGGTGGGCCGGTGCAGACGCCGACCTTCGACCGGCTGGCCGAGGAGGGCATCGTCTTCGATCGCTTCTACTGCGCCACGCCGCTGTGCATCCCCACGCGGCCCTCAATGATGAGCGGTCGGTGGCCGCATGCCCACGGCGCCACCAGCTTCGGCAAGGGCTACCAGACGATTGAGCCCGGCACGGAGCTGCTGATCGACCGCATGCATGATGCGGGCTACCTCGTGGCGTATGACGGCGTCTGGCACATTGACCGCCCGGAGCAGGATGATCGCTCGGCGGAATACGCGCACTTCCAGCAGGGCAGCTTCCCGTACGATCTGCATGGGGATGCGCTGGTCGGCCAGGGCATGGGGCGCGAGGATCATCGCGGCACCTTCACCCGCGTCACGGACGAAGGTGAGGAGGAGGGATGGGTCTCCATCCCCGTTCCGGCAACGTGGACGCAGCCGCTGAGCAGCCACCCGGACATGCTCCGCGCCGAGCGCATCGCGCAGTTCATCCTTGAGGCGCCGCAGGACCAGCCGATCGCCGTCTGGTGCTCGCTGGGAGCGCCTCATCCGCCGCTGCTGGTGCCCGAGCCTTACATGAGCACGTTCAGCCCCGAGGACATGGAGCCACCGCCGGGGTTCGGTCGGGACCTCTCCGAGGCGCCGCGCGATGTGCGGATGGCCCCCGGCGCGATGGCCACCGCCGACTGGGCGTGGGAGGAGTGGTCCCGCGCGATCGCCGCCTACTACGGCTACGTGGCCTTCGCGGACCACTGCCATGGCGTGGTGATGGGCGCGCTGGCCGAGAGCGGGCGGCTCGATGACAGCATCATCGTCGCCTCGACGGATCATGGTGAGATGCTCGGGGCGCACGGTATCTATCAGAAGATGGTGATGTACGAGCGCTCGATCAACATCCCGTTCATCATCCGCATCCCCGGCTTCGAGGCCGGTCGCCGCAAGCACCTCGCCTCGCAGGTGGACCTCGCGCCGACGCTGCTCGACCTCCTGCACATAGAGCCGCTACAGAGGGCCCAGGGCCGGAACATGGAGGAGATCCTTCGCGACCCCCACGCGGAGTGGAGCAACTACACCTACTCTGAGTACAACGGGCACCTCGCGGGCGGCTTCAAAATGCGCGCGGTGATCGGGGATCGCTTCAAGTACGTGTACCATCACGAGAGCGATGATGAGCTTTTCGACCTCAACAACGATCCGGACGAACTGGATAACATCCTGGATGAGCCGCAGCGCCTGGAGCTTGCGGATGAGATGCGCTCACGGCTCGTCGGGTGGATGTGGGACACCGGCGACTTCCTGCAGCCGAACTGGCCGAACCTCGCGATGGACTACGGACCGCCGCAAGGCTGATCCAAGAAAGGTGAGTGACCGATGACTGCGTGCTCCCGCTGGATGCTGCTCGCGCTTGTAGTGTCACTTCTGATCTGCACGGAGGGTCTCATGGCTCAGGATGTGGATCTCGGAGACGGGTTCATTGACCATGGCGTAGCAACGCCCATCAGCAACCACCGCGGCACGGTGGCGACGGTGGATGGTAACGGCGAGCCGGTGGTGCTCGCGTGGCTGATGGATCATCGCGGCGGCTACTGCCTGCTGATGATCAACGCGCTCACAGGCGAGGCCGAGCAGTTCACCACGCCGCAGATCGGCGACAGCCCCTTCGCCTCGGTGCTCTCCACGCGCAACCGCTTCTACACCCACTACGGCAGCACTTTCATGGAGTTCGACCCGGTGGCGCGCGAGTTCACCTTCTCCACGAAGACCAAGCCGCAAATGGCGATGAGCATGACCGAGGGCGATGACGGCCGGATCTGGTCGGCCACCTACCCCAACAGCGGCGTGGTCTCATACGACCCCACCACCGGCGAGTTCCGCGATTACGGCCACCTCTACGCGCAGAACTGGCGGCAATACCCGCGCGACATCGCCGTGGACGATCAGGGATGGGTCTACTTCGGGGTCGGCAGTACCGCGTCGCAGATAATCATCCTCAACCCCGAAACCGGCGAGGCGACTCCGGTCCTATCCGAGGAGCAGCGGATACAGGGCTACTCTCCGGTGACGCGCTATGCTGACGGCAAAGTCTACGGGCGCAACGGCGATCAGTGGTACGAGCTTTACGCAGGCGTAGCGACACCCATCGCCGCGGCGCCGGAGGCGACGCCGAAGCCGATCATCGCCAGCACCCAGGGTCTTTTCCACCGCGACTTTGGGACCGGCCACCGCCTCGCATCGCTGAACCTTGTTGACCGCGTGCTGACGGTGACGACGCCGGAGGGCGAGACACTGACGCACGAGTTCGAGTACGAGAGCGAGGGCGCGCACAGCATGGGCCTCGCCGCCGCCTCCGATGGCACCATCTGCGGCGGAACCGCCTTCCCGATGCGCTTCTTCAGCTTCAATCCGCGCACGTCCGAGTGGATAAACCGCCCCGCCCACGGCCAGTGGAACACAATTGCTCCGACCGACACGCTTTTCTACGTCGGCGGCTACGGCCATGGCTTCATGCTTGAATGGGACCCCTCGCGCGAGTGGGTCAACACCGTGAAGGACGACCCCACCACGAACCCGCGCTTCCTCGCGCAGGCGGCGCCCGACATCAACCGGCCGCACGACCTCCTCGTGCATCCCGGCGGCCGCTACGTGATCCTCGCGGGCACGCCCGGCTACGGCTACACCGGCGGCGGGCTGATGTTCTGGGATCGCGAGGCCCAGCAGGCGGAAGTCATCAAGCACGAGCAGTTAGTCGAGCACCAGTCGGTCATGAGCATGGTGGCGCTGGCGGATGGCAAAGTCCTCTGCGGCACGACGATCGCGGCCGGGACCGGCGGCGAGGTCAGGGCCACGGTGGCCGAGTTGTTCATCATCGACCCGGAGACGAAGCAGATCGAGTGGCGACAGGTCTTCGAGGGCGCGAAGAACATTTCGGATATGACGATGGCACCCACCGGCCTCGTCTACGGTGTGGTGGACAGCGCCCGCTTCTTTGTATTCGATCCCGCCACGCGAGAGATAGCCCACCTGCGCGACTTGACCGAGGAATTCGGCCTCACGAATGGTCAGCAGGGCCCGCGGATCTTCGTACACGTGCCCGAAGACCGCATCTTCATGCTCTTCCGCAAGGGGATCGCTGAGCTTGACCTGGAGACGCACGAGATCGAGATGCTCGCGGAGTCACCGATCGGTGTCGGCCCCGGCGGCGATTATCTCGACGGCCGCATCTACTTCGGCAGCGGGTCGCACGTGTATAGCTGGCCGGTGCCGGAGAAGGAGTGACGGGTGCAAGGCTGCCGTAGGCCGTTGCTGTTGTGGCCCTCGCGCCCTCGCGAGGGGCGGCGCGAAGCGACGCTGTCGTTCGAGAGAGGCAACGGCTGGCGGCAACGGCCGACGCATCCAAAGGACGGGATGCGTCGCTCCGAACGACCACGACGAACCGCAGACGGCTGGCGGAAGTCGCTGTCGTCCTGTGGCACGGGTGCCCTCACCCGTGCGCCGTGCCGCACGAAGCGGGCCTGCGAACGACCCGCGGGCGAGGGCGCCCGCGGCACATGACAGAACAATATGCTGAACGTGCCCAGGCGAGGCGCCTGGCCTCCCGGGTATTGCACGTCCGTCTTGCGCACCGCCGCCGACTGACCTCAATTATGTGGCACGGGTGCCCTCACCCGTGCGCCGTGCCGCACGAAGCGGGTTCTGCGAACGACCCACGGGTCCCGCCTAAGGGCGGGATGGCACATGAACGACCCTCGCGCGCTCACGAGGGGGCGGCGCGAATGAGCAGGTTCCGCCTGTGCCGCTAGTCGTCACGGAAGCGACAGGCCGAACGGGAGCCGGGGTGGAACCTGATCCCGTCCCGCCCACGGGCGGGAGCGGGATCACCGCTCGCGCCGCTAAACGGCAGCGGGCGCTCGCGGCGGCCCCTCCGGACGACTCACGCGGTTCGCTCTGAGGGTTTTTCATCAATTGACCCGCAATGCCTCTCCTACGCCCATTGCCTGCCCTGCCACCAGGAGTTGAACAGAGGATGCCGCAGTACGCCGATCTCGTGGTCTTGACCGACGATGGCCCGCGCCGTGAACCGCTGACGCCCGATGCCGATGGCACCGTTCGCTTCACCGCCAACGGTGCCCCCGGGCTCTACCAGCTATCCATCATCTTCGACGCCCGCGACTACGACTGGGGCCTGCTCTACGAGCCGCTGTCGAAGTACGAGAACACGGGGCAGATCACCGGCCCGTGGGATTTCTCCATCAACCACGGCTGCGTTCCGGTAGTCCCGGCCTACTGGGTCACGATCAACGGTGAGAGCGTCGGCCTGTGGTACGCCTCGCGGGTCTCGCTGGAGGACCTTGAGCGCAAGCGCTTCCGCGGGCGGATGGCCTTCCTCACTGACGGCCCCACCGAGGTCGAACTGAGGCCCTATCGCGAGATGAACGTGCGTTGGCAGTCGGCGGTGCTTGAGCCTGACCCGGTGGACACGCTCGAACCGCTGCCGGAGGGTATACTGCCCGCCGCCGGCAATGCGCCCGCCGCCCACTGGGCCGACCCGGCGCTATGGGAGCGCCTGAGTGAGGCGCTGGACAGCAGCCACAGCTTCTACCGGCCCGCACTGGAGCGCGTCTTCGAGTGGGTGCGGACGGGCGAACCAGGCATTCGCGGCTTCCCGGCGCTGCTGGCGACATGGCGCCTTGCAGGTGATGAGAGCGCACTGGAGGCTGCGCTGAAAGCTGTGGATGACACCGTGGCACTGCCCGCGTTCGGCAATGCCGCCTGCGATTGCTACGGCCACAACGGCGACATGGGCGCGATGGTGCAGCTACTGAACCTCGCGCTGGCCTACCACGCCCTGCGCGATCATCTTGGCGAGGAGCGTCGGGAGCGGCTGCTGGAGAAACTCCGCGTGCAGGGCGAGATATTCCTCCGCCAGGCGCTCTTGATGTGTGACTACTGGGGCGGCTCGGTGCTGCAGGATCACGGCTGGAAGTCCATGTTCGGCTTCGGCGCCACGGCGCTGCACCTGCTCGGCGAGATCCCGGAGGCGGAACGGTGGGTGAGTTACGTCATCCCGCGCCTGCGCCGGTCGCTGAAGGCGATGCCGCGCGATGGCGTCATCCCGGCCACATCGCATTACCGCCTCTTCCTCTACACCGACGAGGTCACCCATTACCGCGACACACTGCTCGCGCTCACCGGCGAGGACATCTTCGACCAGCCGCAGTTCCCGCCGATCGTGGACTTTCTGGCGGCCGCGTATGATGAGGCGACCGACCAGATCGTCGCCACCGGCCCCGATGCAGAGCGGCAGTATGGCGCGCAGCTATTTCTCAACCGCATCGCGTCGAAGTACGGCGATGGGCGAGCGGCATGGTTCGCGCGCAGGACCACCGGCTGCCCGCTGCCGGAGATGTACCATGGGAATCACCCCTATGCCTGCCACCTCGGCGTCGTGTACGGGCTGCTGACACATGACCCGGCCGTGGCTCCAGTCGCCCCGGATCAGCCCACTCCTAAGGTCTGGCACTTCGAGGACTCCGGCCTCGTGCACTACCGCGATGACGAGTCGGGCATGGCGCTCTCCGTCAAGTGCGGGCCGATCGCGGGATACGCTGCGGAGCCGCAGGTGACCTGCCCGTGTGATCTGCTGGGCAATGCACCGGGAGCGGGGCACTTCACGCTGGTGATCAATGGCGTGCCTCTGCTCTGCACGCCCGATGGCGGCTATCGCCTGAAGACCTTCCTGCGCAGCGTGCTGCTCATCGACGACGAGGGGCAGTACGGCGACATCGGCTACCCGATGTCGATCCCGGCATGGCGGCATCGTGGCGAGAGGATCGAAAGCGCCGCGATCGATGACCTGACGCAGCGCGCGCACATCAGGCTCGACCTGCAACCCGCCTATGCGGAGGAGACGGGGGTGCTGGCATACACGCGCGAGTTCATCGCCGCCCCCGAACGAACGCTGGTGGTGCGCGATCACGTAGTCTGCGACCGTCCGCGCATCCTGAGCTGGCTCTTCCAGACGAAGGAGGAGTTCGGCCTGACGCTTGACGGGCTACATGCGACAGTGGGACAGGAGCCTGCGTTGACGATCGCGCCACAGGGGGACATACCTGAGCTGAGCGCTTCAGTCAGGCCGACGGAGGTCGTCTGGTCCTACACATCGCGCAATCACTTCCGGCCGTTCGTGCATGCGAGGTACGACACGACCGCGCCCATGGAGAGCGCGGTCGTGGAATTCGCTATCACGTGGTAGGTCGCTCAGGGCCTGCTACTGATCCGTGGTGGCCGCATCCCCGCCGGTATCAGGCTCAGGAGCGGGCGACGGCTCTGGTGCGGGAGATGGTTCGGGCGCCGGTTGTGGCGCAGGTGCCGGTGCCGGCGCCGGGGCCTGTATCGTAACATCGGGGGGCTGGATGATGGTCGTCCGATCCCCTGATGGCGTCGGAACCGGAACCGGCACTACCTGGGTGTCGGGAACACGATCCTCGACCTCAATCCGCGTCACATCTACCGTCCCCGGCCGATACGCGAAGAACCAGACGGCCAGTGCGACCAGCGCGATGACCAGAATCACAATCACTGCCGTCGCTGCACCTGCACCTGCGGCCGCAGTCTCGTCTGATCTCATAAGGTGACCTCCACTGAGCCTCTGGGTTCTTCTGCAATTGTCTCATGAAGATGCTAACCTTTGCGGCGTACTGCAGCAATGGGTGATCCCCTGAAAGTCGGGGGGGACAACCCCTGATAGCGACGCGACACGGAGGGCTCCGCAGGACGCTGCTCCGACAGCCCCCGCGACCCACTCTATCGGGCGGCTCGGGTGTCCGCGGAGGCGAGTGTAAGCTGAGCCGGGGCGGGATGACACTCATCCTCCATCACTGTGGCCACCTGAGGTGGCGGCAGTGAGTCGCGAACAGATGCCTCCAGCCCCCCCATGGAGGCCACATCTATGACGCCCTGCGTGTACTGCGCACTGAGTCCGAGAATCGCTGCGAGTACGATACCGAGCAGAATGATCCCGGGCAAGTTGTCCTGCGACCAGGCTTTGGTGGACACGTGTATCGATCCTCTCAACACTCCGCGCGACCTGCCGGAGGCTCCGCGTCGGAGCTCATTCGTGGCACGGTCTTAGTGTAGCGACCAGCCAGCCGCGCTACAATCGGGGGCACTACCCGAATCTCGCTAAGGATAATCTCGGGCTCCGCGGTTGGGATTATCTACATGGACCGCGCCGGGGCAATCCAGTACTGAGATCGGCCCACTGAGGGGGGAGGTTGAGCGGGCAATTTGCGGCTCACAACCCCTTACAGCACGCGTCCCCCGGTTCGCAGAGGGTCCTCGCGCCCTCGCGCCCTCGCGCC
>LSQX01386777.1_pt1 | contig 20112 bp, 10 predicted proteins | sample 654561 | NCBI WGS metagenome assembly LSQX01 (sample SAMN04489861, study PRJNA283612) | anaerobic digester metagenome | isolation source: 4 biogas reactors fed with cattle manure at either 37C or 55C with and... | place: Denmark: Kongens Lyngby | collected 2014
GGCCATTCAGCAAAGAAGACAAACCCAAACAGTTTCTTGATTTTTTCGGTACCGGCCGTTCCCTGTTACAGAGTACCTACGACAGGTTTAAAAAGATTGTTCCCCCTGAGCACATCTTTATTGTCACCAATGATGCCTATGCCGCGATGACCAAACAACAGCTTCCCGAGCTTAAGGATCATCAGTTGCTGTTGGAGCCGTTACGTCGCAATACTGCTCCCGCCATCGCCTTCGCTTCTTACCGTATATTTGCGGTTGATCCGAACGCCAACATCATCGTGGCACCCTCTGATCACCTGATCCTGCGGGAAGATCAGTTTGCATCTGATATGCACAGCGGACTGGATTTTGTGGCAGCGAATCCGGTACTTCTCACGTTAGGAATCAGGCCAAGCAGACCCGAGACCGGTTATGGTTACATTCAGGTGGATGGCAATGACGGTCAGGGAATCGGCCGGGTGAAAGCATTTACCGAGAAACCGGACCTGGAGCTGGCGAAGAAATTTGTGGAAAGCGGTGAGTTTATGTGGAACTCGGGCATCTTTCTTTGGAATGTGAACAGTATTCTGGAGGCTTTCAGCAGTTACCTGCCTGATATCGTACAGAAGTTTGATGAAGGCAGAGAATACTTTAATACCCCCCGGGAGAAACAGTTTGTGGATGAGACCTTCCCTTTCTGTGCCAACATTTCAATTGATTACGGTATCCTTGAGAAAGCTGACAATGTCTTTGTCAACATCTCCGATTTCGGATGGAGTGACCTGGGGACCTGGGGCGCCCTGCATGAGATCTCCGATCGTGACGAGAACAACAATGCCAATCTACAGTGCAAGGCACTTTTCGTTGAAAGCAATGACAATGTGGTAGCCATGAGCGACGATAAGCTGGTAGTGATCCAGGGACTGGATGACTACATCGTGGCAGAATCGGACAATGTGTTGCTGATCTGCAAAAAGAGCGAGGAGCAACGCATCAAGCATTTTGTTACCGATGTCAAATTCCGATATGGAGACGAATATGTGTAGGTAACTGTCACCCGTTAGTCACTGAGGAGGCGTACCTCTGCAATCTTACCTGTGGTGCTACCCGGGTGAGCTGAGAATTTCACGATCAACTGCTTCTCCTGATGTTGTTCCTCCGGGAGTGAGATCAGCAGCTCCTGCTTCTCCATCCCCTTTTGACCGGTGAGTGAGAACGACTCCAGATGCCGGTCGTTGACCAGTATGTCGAAATTGCGCGACCGGTCGATGTCGAAGTAGCTGATGTAGAGATAACGTGCGTTTTGTTTCTCGTTTCTCATCCCGTAGCTGAACCAGCCACTTGCTTCCCGCCAGTGGATGTCTTCAAAGACACCTGTGCGGGACTCTTCAGAAGCGATGAAATGATCTGATTCGGGCTGCTGTTCGCCGCTGACAACCAGGTCGACGGTTTTACTGTTCAGCTCATTGCGTCGGGTCTCTTCCTTCTCTATTGCCCGGTGCATTTTTTCTGCTTCTCCCCGGGTGGCCTGCGGCCAGTAGATGATGTAGCGTGATTCATGCAGGCTGAAGAAGGGAGTCAGCTCCATGCCCCCGGTGTATCTATCAGGGTAGAGGCTTGTGAGGCGGAAGGTGAGCGGTTTCCCTTTTACAGGCTGCAGGAGTGATGCCAGCTCTCCGGCTTCACCTACTACCAGTGGCATGCTCTTCAGCGGGATCTGTGGTCCGTGTGCAATGTGTCCGCCGCGACTGTCATCGGCGAAGAGCCCTGTCTGTTCTTCTTCTGATGTCCTGGCAGCCAGCACGATGGGGCCATAGGCGAAGGAGTAGTAGTTGGAGTGGTCGGGAAGTTGTTCCGTCCTCACCCTCATAGGCATCTCCATCACCACGCGATCGCCCTTACGCCACCGCCTGTTGATGGCCAGATAGCCCTCTTTTTCCTCTGCCGTGTACTCTCTTCCGTTGACTGTAATACGTATGGTTCCCTCCTTTGCCCATTCGGGATGACGGAGCATCAGTGTGAACTGTTTTCTGCCGCGCGGGTTGATGGTGATGGCCGTACTCTCTTCATAAGGGAAATTGTTCTCCTGCAGGATCTCGGTTTGTTGTGCTTTCCATTGCAGCCGGGAGGGGATAAAGAGATTGACATAGAGTGCCTCTTCAGTATGGGCGTAGATCATCTCCCCATACTTGGAATGGTTCTCAATGCCGGAGCCTACACAGCACCACATGCTGGTGTGGGGCTGTGAGTATACCCGGTAATGTCCGGGGCGCATCTGGGTGAAGTAGACCAATCCCCCCGTGTGGGGGTTTTGTGAAGAGAGGATGTGGTTGTAGAGGGCACGTTCGTAGTAATCGATGTACCCGGGCTGCGGATCAGTGTGGTAGAGCATGCGCGTGAGTCGCAGCATGTTGTGGGTGTTGCAGGTCTCCGGTCCCTCAATTGAGGTGACCATACGAGAGAAGTCCTCCACATGGTTGAAGTGCTCCGATACGCTGTTGCCACCGATCGATACCGAACGATTGGTCACCACACCCTCCCAGAAAAAGCGTGCGGCTTTGTCCCATGATTCGTTTGCCTCCAGGTCGGCAATTCGCTTGAAGCCGATCACCTTGGGTATCTGTGTGTTCGCATGCATGCCGGTGAGCACGTCACGCCCTGCCATCAGCGGCTCCAGCAGGAGGAGATGTGAGAACCTGTGTGCCAGCTTCAGGTATTTCTCCTCACCGGTGATGGCCGCCACATCGGCAAACACTTCGTTGAGTCCCCCATGCTCACTGCGGAGCATCTCCTGCATCTGCTCGTCGGTCAGCTCCGCTGTCAGCTCAATGGCCCAGTCGCTCATCGCCACCAGCATCTCACGGGCTTCTTTCTTGCCGGCGACCAGGTAGGCATCCCTCAGTCCCGCAAAGGTCTTGTGGATATTGTAGAGTGGTACCCATCTGCCATTGAGGCTGAACCCCCCGGCGTCGATCTTACCCGAAGCAATCTCATCCCACACGGCTTTGCTGCCCGGGACACCTCCGATGTAACCATTGCCGTTGGCCTGTTGGCATCGCTTCAGCTCGCTGAGCATATAATCGAGGCGTGATTCAATCTCGCGGTCACCGGTGGAGGCAGCCATCAGCGAGAGGGCCGACAGGTAATGACCGCCGATATGACCGTCGAGACCGCTGTTCTCCCAGTTGGTGTAACTCCCGGCTTTGGGTGTCAGTCCCGCCTCCCTGTGGAAGGGTGCCAGCAGCCTGTCGACATTCATCTCCAGCAGGTAGGCTTTGTTCAACTCTTCTGCATGCCTGAAGGGACTCTCCAGCAGTCTTACATCCCGTAAATGGAAATAGGACACCGACCTGTTTACCTGCGCCTGCATGAGGGTGGCAGAGGTAACAAAGAGCATGAAAACCGGCAAAAATAGGTTTCTCATCATCGCAGGTTTAGGAAGGAGTCATCTTCTCTTCCGTGAATTGTCCCAGCTTTTGATATTTCTTGTAGAGCTCGCTGTAGCATGCATGGTTCTCCTTGTTAGGGTGATAGGTGGTGACAAAGCCTTGTCCCATGGCATCCTGCGCCTCTTCCACCTTTTCGTAGATACCGGCCACCACTGCCCCGAACATGGCGCTGCCAAAGGCACACGATTGTTCCGTGCGAGCCACCTTGATCGACATGCCCAGCACGTCGGCCATGGTTTGCATCACAAAGGGCGATTTGAGGGAGATGCCGCCTATGCCGACCACCTGCTTGATTTCCACACCGTTTTCGAGAATGCGGTCCACGATGGCTTTCGACCCGAAGGCAGTAGCCTCCACCAGAGCCCTGAAGATCAGGGGTGCTGAGCTGCCCAGCGTCAGCCCCGTGATGGAGCCCTGCAACAGCTGGTTCGCATCGGGTGTGCGGCGGCCGTTCATCCAGTCGGTAGCCAGGATGGTGCTCTCGCTCACCGGTATCTTCTCTGCCTCTTTGGTCAACGCGGGGATAAGGGCATCTGTCGCCTCAGCGATCAGCTTCTCCCGTGTCTCTGCATCAATCAACTCGCTCTTGCCGATGATGTTGCGAATGGGCCACTCCAATACTCTTCTGAACCATGCGTAGATATCACCGAAGCCGGACTGCCCTGCTTCCAGGCCGATCATGCCGGGGATAACCGATCCGTCTACCTGTCCGCAGATGCCGGGTACCAGCTTGTCACCCATCTCCTCGTAAGGCACCGCCATGATATCGCAGGTAGAGGTGCCGATCACCCTGACAAAGTCACCCGGCTTGATTTCCACCCCCACGGCACCCATGTGGCAGTCGAAGGCACCCACTGCCACTGCCACGTTGGTCGTTAGCCCCAGTCTATGAGCCCACTCCTGCGACAGGTAGCCCACCTTTGTGTTACTTGGATAGGTGTCACGATAGAGCCGTGAGCGGTAACCGGCCAGCAGGGGGTCGAGGGTGGTGAGGAACGCCTCCGAGGGCAATCCTTCCCACCCTTCGTGCCACATCGCCTTATGGCCTGCCGCACAGCGGCTTCTTGGCATGGTCTCCGGTTTACTGTTTCCGGTGATCAGCCCTGGCAGCCAGTCGCAATGCTCTACCCAGGAGTAGGCGGCTTTGCGTACCGCTTCATCTTCGCGCAGGATGTGCAGCATCTTGGCCCATACCCATTCGGAGGAGTAGATCCCTCCCTCGTAGGCGGTGTAATCGATCTCCCACACCTTTGCCAGCTTGTTGATCTCATCAGCCTCTTTGATGGCGGTATGATCTTTCCAGAGCACGAACATGGCGTTGGGGTTCTCCGCGAATGCAGGGAGCAGTGCCAGCGGGGTGCCCTGCTGATCGGTCAACACAGGGGTAGATCCGGTGGTGTCGAACCCCATTCCCACCACCTTCCCGGCGGTACCTTCCGGCGATTTGGAAAGTGCCTCACGGATGCTCTCCTCCAACACTTCGATGTAGTCGAGCGGGTGTTGACGGTAGCGGTTGCTCTGCGGATCGCAATAGCTTCCCTTCATCCAGCGGGGGTAATATTTCACCGAGGAGGCAATCTCATTGCCATTGGCGGCATCGACGATGATGGCACGGCATGAATCAGAGCCGTAATCCAGTCCAATTACATATTCAGTCATACTCTTTTGATTTCGTTATTCGTATCCCGTTTCATTGCTTCTGTGATCGGAGGATGCTTACTGAAGTGATTTGTTCAGTAGATAATAGACCTCATTCACCCTCAGTTCGAACTTGAAGTTCTTGATGGTGGTATCCTTGTCGATGGTCACCAGCTCGATACCGGCGATATCGGCATAATCTTCAAAATATTCGTTGGTGAGGGCATAGCTGAAGGCGGAGTGGTGTGTACCGCCCGCATAGATCCAGGCTGCGGCCCCGATCTCCAGGTTGGGCTGCGGAATCCAGAGGGAGCTGGCTACCGGCAGTTTTGGCAATGCAGCCTCCGGTTCCTTCACATCCACGTTGTTGACCACCATACGGAAGCGGTTGCCCATGTCGATGATGGTGGAAGCGATACCGGTGCCAGGGTCGGCAGTGAAGACCAGACGTGCCGGGTCGGCTTTGCCTCCTATACCGAGGGGGTGAACCTCCAGGCGGGGTTTCTGTGAGGTGATATCGGGTGATACCTCCAGCATGTGCGACTGGAGGATGGCACTCTGCTCACCCTTGAAGTGGTAGGTGTAATCCTCCAGGAAGGAACATCCACCCTTCAATCCTCTCGACATCACCCAGATGGTACGCAACAGCGCAGCGGTCTTCCAGTCGCCTTCCGCGCCGAAGCCGTAGCCCTCTGCCATCAGGCGCTGGCTGGCCAGTCCAGGCAACTGGTTCAACCCGTGAAGGGCATCGAAGTTGGTGGTGAATGCCTTTGCGTTCTTATCCTTCAGAAAACGACGCAGGGCAATCTCGATCCGTGCTGCCTCGCGTACCTGCCCGTGATCCTTCGCGCCTTTCCTGCAGTTGTCGGCGAAAATATAGAGCTGCTCAAATTCGGCAACCAGCTGATCCACCTCCTGTTCAGTCACCTTGTCCTGGTAGGCCACCAGATCACCGATGGAGTAGTAATCCACATGGTACCCCAGCCGCAGTTCGGCCTCCAGACGATCGCCGTCAGTAACCGCCACGTTGTTCATGTTGTCACCGAAACGTACGATCACCATCTCCTGAGCATCGGCCCACGCCGCTGCCACACGCATCCAGACGGCAATTTTCTCCTGCACGTTTTGTTCTGACCAGTGACCCACCACCACTTTCCGGTTTTTGCGCATGCGGGTTACCATGTGGCCAAACTCACGGTCGCCGTGTGCCGACTGGTTCAGGTTCATGAAGTCCATGTCGATCTCACTCCAGGGTATCTCCTTGTTGAACTGCGTGTGTAGGTGGAGCAGCGGCTTGTGGTAATTTTGCAGTCCCTTGATCCACATCTTTGCCGGTGAGAAGGTGTGCATCCAGGTGATGATGCCGATGCAGCTTGCATCACTGTTGGCCTCCTTGAAAATCTTTTCCACTTCGGGAGATGAGTTGGCGGTCCCTTTGTAAACCACTTTCACGGGGAGTGTCCCGGCTTCATTCAGTTGTTTCACGATCTCTTCCGAGTGTGCATTCACGGTGATCACCGCATCACCTCCGTAAAGGAGCTGTGCCCCGGTGACAAACCATACTTCCTGGTTGTTGTAGAAATCCATATTCTCTTTTTTTTTATTGTTGATGTATCTTTTTTTATTTCTGTCCGTAGTAGGCGTTGGGCCCATGCTTGCGGGAGAAATGTTTCTCGATGAGCCACCGGTTCATGGTGAGCTGCGGGTTCACCTGGCGGGAGATAAAGGCCATCTTGGCCACCTGCTCCATCACCACGGCATTGTGAACCGCATCATGCGGATCTTTACCCCAGGCAAAGGGACCATGATTTTTCACCAGAACACCCGGTATATGCGCCGGATTCAACCCTGTGAAGCGTTCAATGATCACGCTACCGGTATCTTTTTCATAATCACCCATGATCTCATCCTTTGTCATATCACGGGTGCAGGGGATGTCATCGCTGAAATAGTCAGCATGGGTGGTGCCGATATTTGGAATATCGCAGCCTGCCTGTGCCCAGGCTGTGGCATAGGTGGAGTGGGTGTGTACTACCCCTCCTGTTTCGGGGAAAGCCTTGTAGAGCTCCAGGTGGGTGGCAGTGTCGGAGGAGGGTTTGTAATTGCCCTCTACCCTGTTTCCCTCCATGTCGACCACGACCATGTCGTCAGCCTTCATCCCCTCGTAGGCGACACCGGAGGGTTTGATCACCACCACTCCACGTTCGCGGTCGATGCCGCTCACATTGCCCCAGGTGAAGATGACCAGTCCATGCTCCACCAGATCGAGGTTGGCACGGAACACCTGTTGTTTCAGTTCTTCTATGCTCATATCATTTGTTTTATAGTATTTCCAGCATCACCACTGACTTCGGAGGTAATACCACCGAGAGGTCACCGTTCTTCAGGGTTGCTCCCCTGAAGTCAGTTATGCTTACCTTGTCCGGTTGTTCAAATGTGTTGTGGTCATCAATCTTTGCCGAGGTGAGCATCTGACCGCTCACTTTTTTTACTGATGCACCTATCAACTGGGTGCTGATCTGCTGTTCGTTGCTGGGATCAGCATTCACCAGTGTGATGTGAATCTTGCCGTTGGCATCTTTTGATGCGGAGACGCTGACAGCATCAATCTCCCTGTTACTCTGTCGGTACTTGGTGCTGGTGAAGGAGATGGGAAGAAGGGTCGCATTCTGGTGTACCTTGTAGAGGTAGAATACCCAATAGGTGGGGGTACGTAACATCTTTTCCTCGTCGGTCAGGATCACCGACTGAAGCACATTCACGGTCTGTGCCAGGTTGGCCATCTGCACGCGGTCACTGTGCCTGTTGAAGATGTTGAGGTTGATGCCTGCCACGATGGCATCGCGCAGGGTGTTCTGCTGATAGAGGAACCCCGGGTTGGTGCCCGGCTCCACATTGTACCAGGTACCCCACTCGTCGATGATCAGGCCCACTCTCTTCTGCGGATCGTAGCGGTCCATGATGGCCCCATGCTTAGTGATCAGTTCATCCATGAAGAGGGTCTTTTCGATGGTGGTGAAATATTCCGCTTCGTCGAACTGAAGGGCCGATCCCTTGTCGCTCCAGTCTCTTGGAACGGTGTAGTAGTGAAGCGAGAGACCCTGCATGTGACGTCCCGCATTCTTCATCACGGTTTCGGTCCAGTTGTAGTCGCCCCCGTTGGCGCCGCAGGCAATCTTGTATACCCGATTGTCGCCATAGTTCCTGGCGAAGGTGGCATAATGACGGTAGAGGTTGGCGTAATAATCGGGTTCCATGTTGCCACCGCAGCCCCAGCTCTCATTGCCTATTCCCCAGAACTTCACCTTCCAGGGCTCTTCACGACCGTTCTGGCGCCGCAGGTTGGCCATCGGGCTCTCACCATCGAAGGTGACATATTCGACCCATTTCGACATCTCTTCCACCGTGCCGCTACCCACGTTGGCGCTGATATAGGGCTCGGTACCCAGCTGTTCGCACAGGTCAAGGAACTCATGGGTGCCGAAGCTGTTGTCTTCCACCACGCCACCCCAGTGGGTGTTGATCATCTTGGGTCTTTGATCACGCGGTCCGATGCCGTCCATCCAGTGATACTCGTCGGCAAAGCACCCTCCCGGCCATCGCAGGTTGGGTATCTGGATCTCTTTCAGCGCTGCCACCACATCGTTGCGGATACCGCGTGTGTTGGGTGTGGAGGAATCTTCACCCACCCAGTACCCGCCGTATATACAGCGTCCGAGGTGTTCGGAAAAATGGCCGTAAATGTGGCGGTTGATGGTGTTTGCTCCACGGTCGGCTTCAATGATCAATCGGTTCTGTGCATTAAGGGCAGTGCTGCCGATCAACAGCAGTGTCAAAATCTGGAGAGTTCTTTTCAGTTTCATGGGTTTCAGTTTTATGTTGAATGATTGAATTTCAATTGGAATATTGAGATCGACAAACATTTCCGGGATCAGATGAGGGTTTACCCTCAATGGCCAATTAATGAGTGTAAAGTTAATACTTATTTTATTCAGATCCTACAGGAGCCTCAATTTGTTACGATGAATCCACCCTCCGGTTGCAGTGTCACCACCAGTTCTCCCTTTGCAGTTAGTTTCTGTTGCAGGAGCTGTGCAGTTCTGTCATTCCTGTCGTTATAGAGAAGCAGACTCTTTCCGGTCAACATCGGCAGTCTGAGGGTGATCATTTTTTCTTCTTTCCCGGCATTGATGCCCGCCACGTACCATTGTTCTCCATGACGCCTGGCCAGCACCACATATTTACCCGGATACCCGTCGATGAGGAGAGTCTCATCCCAAAGGGTGGGGATCTTTTTCATGAAGTCGATCACGAACGAGGGTTGCTCCGTCAGGTTGTTGGGAGTGATACCGAAATTCTGGATGGGCGACTGAAACAGTACAGCTGTTGCCATCTGGAAGGTCTCCGTTGTCCTGCGGGTGGTTCCCCCGTCGTTGTTACGGTTGTGTCGTTTGTTGAGCAGCACGGGACCGAAGTCCATCGATGCCACGCTGTTCCGGATGAAGGGGTGCAACGCTGCGTTGTATGCTTCGTGATCGTTGGCGTGCTGTGTGAAGATCAGGTTTTCAGATGCCAGTACCGCCTCGCTGCCGGCAAAGTTGGGATACATCCGTTCCCATCCGCGGGGGAGGGTGCATCCATGAAAGATAACCGTCAGCCCGTAATCGTTGGCGTCCGACAGGATCTCTTCATAGAGCTTCATGGTCTCCTGCTTGTCCCCGCCAAAGAAATCGACTTTGATCCCTTTCACACCGATGCTTTGCATCCATGCCATCTCCTTTTTGCGGACAACAGATCGGTTCATGCGGTTCTTGGGTCCCTGTGGTGCGTCGCTCCAAAAGCCGTTGGAGTTGTACCAGAGGGCAATCCCTACATTTTTGGAAGCGGCATATTGTGCCAATTGTTCAATCTTTTCCTTGCCGATACGGCTCTCCCACCAGTTGTCGATGAGTACCAGTTCATAACCCATCTCTGCCGAGAGGTCGATGAATGATTTCTGGTCGTCGTAGTTGATGCTTCCGTCCTGCCAGAGGAGCCAGCTCCAGGTGGAGCGACCGAACCGGTACTCCCTTGAGGGTTCATAAAGTGGTTCAACCAGGTCGAATGCGATGGTGGTCTCGACAATTGGTTTCAGGTTGTCACCCACGGTGATGGTGCGCCAGGGAGTCACCCCCGGTAATGGGATAGCAGGATTGGCGTTGCCGATACTGTTGTTCTCTCCCTCTTCCGGGTAGGCGATGGTGTAAAGACCCTCAGCAGTACCCTCACTCAGCTTTGAGCCGCAGTAACGGCTGTCGACACCAGTCTCGGAGAGCAATGCCCAGCCATTGTCGCCCACATGGAACAGTCCGGGGAAGGTGTATCCCAGGCCATATCTGGAAGGTGTGCCGATTGGTTCATCAGGCAGATATTCTTCTTCGTAGCTGGGTTTGGTTCTCATCCAGCCGATCATGGGTGTCGCCTGCGGGGTGAGGAAGGTAGTGGTGAAAGAGGGGAAGTTGAACCCGGTCAGTTCTTTTTCGATGATGCAACGGGCAGTCTCTCCGTTCTGTGCCAGTGAATAGCGGAATGCGATGTCGTGGTTGCTCACCCGGAAGGTGATGCTGAACTGTTCCTTCTCTGTTGTCTCATAGGTGCAGGTCACTTCGTTGGCCAGGTAATCCACCCTGCTTTGTTTGATCTTTGGTTCCTGATAGGAGTGTTGTATGGTTGTCCCATTCGTTTCTACCAGTATCAGGTTACGACTGAAATCGCTTACATTGGTGATCAGTCCCAGGGGCGAATCTTCCAGTATAATCCTTTCCTTGTAACGGACGCTGTATGTGAGCTCTCCATTCTCCAAATTGATATCTGCCTGCAGCTTATTGTCGGGGCTGCTGATCTTTATGTTCTCTGAAGAGAGCGGAATCAGAAACGAAAACAAGAAGAGACTCAGTATAAATCTTTTCATCGGTTCATATGTTGATATCTGCACAAAAATAACATATTTATCCAACTAACAGGTAGAGAAATGAGTACAGATGGTGGATTTATTCAACAAAAGCTGGATGAGCGTGCTCATCCAGCTTTTGTGTTGACTCTCCAGCTTTTATGACGGGAATGTTATCCTGTTATTACAATTTGATCTTGTAAATATTGAATGTGTGGGGATCAATCGCTGACTCCAGCTTATGGCCGTCGATCACGATTTCACTTTCAACGGGGACAATCAGCGTGGGGTTGGCGATGGTGTTTTCAGCATCCGGCTCATCCGATTTCAACTGTATGACCCTGCCGTTAGTGAGATTCTCACTCTTTTTTAATCCATTGACGTTTATCTGAAGCGGTTGTCTCTTCTCCGATGTGTTTACGATTTTCACAATCACCTCGCTCTGATCGTTGTCCCATACGGCGCTCGCGAAGAGTCCGTTTTGTCCATCCGCACCGGTAATCGCTATTCCGTTCATCGTCAGCGGCAGCACATGGGTTCCTTTGTTCAGCGAGAACAACTGCTGCACGTAGTAGCTTACGGTTTTCACACTGTGCAGGTTGTCAAACCAGATCATGTCGGGACGCCACTGCCACCCTTCCACATGCGCGAAGAGAGGTGCGTAGGTGGCCATGTGAACGATGTCGGCATTACGCTCCATTCCGGTCATGAAAGCTGCCTCCAGGAGTGAGGTGTAGAAGTGGTTCCATTTCTTTCCTTTTCCGTGGCAGGCATACTCGCCGGCGAACACTTTGGGTCCCTTGCGGTCGTAATTGTCGTAACGTGCTCCCTCGCTGAGGAACCAGCTTTCAGGGCGATAGAAATGTTCATCCACCAGGTCGACCTTCAGCTTTTTCATCTCAGGCCAGAGGTATTCAAACTGTTCACCTTCCGAGCCGGGGCCGGAACCGCCAATAATCATCATTTCGGGGTATTGCTTGCGGATTGCTTCTACGAAGGGTTTCAGTCGTACCACATATTCCTCTCCCCATTGTTCGTTTCCAATAGCGATAAATTTGAGGTTAAAGGGCTCTGCGTGACCCATTTCTGCCCGCACCTTGCCCCATTCGCTATCAGGGCTGCCGTTGGCGAACTCAATCAGGTCGAGCGCATCACGGATGTATCCATCCAGATCACATACAGCCACATGTGCATGCTCTTCCTCATTCTGAAACTGACATGCCAGTCCCACACTCAGTACCGGTAGCGGCTCGGCACCCAGTTCTTCCGAAAGAAGGAAATACTCGTAGAAACCCAGTCCGTAGCTCTGGAAATAGTCAGGAAAAAAACGATGAGGGAAAGTATAGTGCCAGCGGTTTTCGTTCAATGGCCTGTTCTCAACCGGCCCCACACTTTTTTTCCAGTCATAGCGTGTTGCCAGGTCTGTACCCTCTACAATACATCCTCCCGGGAAACGGAAGACGCCCGGACGGATGTCATAAAGGGCCTGTGCCAGATCCTTACGCAGTCCATTTTCATGTCCGTTCCATGTGTCAACGGGAAAGAGCGAGATATGCTCCAGATCAACACTGTTTCCTGATTCCAGGAAGATACGTAACATCGCCTTGGGTTGTGTTTCCGGTGATTTGAATACCAATTGATATTTCTTCCACTCTTTTGAATCGACGACAAGCGCCTCTGATACCAGTGCCTGATGTTCACCCATCGAAGAGTAGTGAATTAGCTGCACCCTGATCTCACTTGCTTCACCCGGTACGCGGGCCCATACAGAGAAACGATACTCTTTCCCTTCTTCTATTCCAATTCCGAAAAAACCCTCGTTTTGTAGTCCGGTGCGTTTGTGAGCATGTCCGGGATCATCGAGACGTACATAGTGCGGGTTTCGTTCAAAGGGACCGTCATCCTTCAATGTCACCTTTCCATATGTCTCCCATCCCATAAAGCTTTGCGGGAACTCAAAGGAGCGGTTCTTGATTAATTCGGCATAGAGACCCCCGTCGGCTGCATAATTGATATCCTCAAAAAACAAACCGTACATGGTGGGTTGAATTTCAGCCCCCTTCCTGTTTGCCTGGATCGTCATTTCGTTGGTCTGTGCATGGAGGGCGAAGCCAAAAGAGAGTGCCAGCAAGGCAGCGAATAAAATCGTACAATTCTTCATGTCTGATTATTTTATGTGGTGGTTATTTTATGCGTTTTCCCCACACCGAACGACCCTCATCATCCAGTCCGGTAAAAAGGAGTGTATGCTTCTGGTTTTCCCAGTCCTGTCCGGTAAAGATAAACAAATTACGGATGGTATCCCTGCCCAAAGATAATGATAATGTTTGGTTTTTTTTAGCAAAGGTCCAGGAACCGTTGTCGCCTGTGGTGCCGTCTGCGTTCAGATTCAAATGAAATGAATTGTTCCACTCCTCCTCTTTCAGGCTGCCCTCTCCCCACAATATCTGCCCTGCTGCCAGCTGCCGATCGTAGGTCGATTCCCGGATGCGGATCAACTCCCATTCACCGGCAACATCCTGTGTCGAAACCACCCGTTCTGCGTCACCGGCATATCTTTGGGGAGATACTACAGGCCAGCCGTCAGGGGTGAAGAAGAGCTCCCTGAGATGCAGCACCATCAGGTGGTTTCCCGGTGAAAGACGACCCTGGTGTGCCATGTAGTAACGCCCCTCTTCTGTTGCCAGGATGCCACAGTGTCCCGTGCCTGCCCATCCGGGATGATTGTCGAACCGGTAGGGGGCTGTAATGATGGGGAAGTTGTTGAGGGTATCGTTCATGTTCTTACCGAAATAGTCGTAAAAAGGTCCTTCCGGTTTGTCTGATCGACCCACACGCACATTGTAGGTGGTCATCAGTGGATCATAAGAGACGAAAAGGAAGTATTTTTTCAAATCAGGGTTGTAAATGATCTCCGGTGCTTCAAGGTTATCTTTACGATAGTTGGCTCTTCGGGCTATCAGATGTCCCAGGTCATCTCTCTTCATGGTTAATCCTGTGGCCGGGTCGAGTTCAACGCAATACAATCCCCCAAAATAGGATCCGTAATGCATCCATATCCTGCCATTGTCCGGATCTTCAATTACACTCGGGTCAATGGCATTGACCGGTGTAAGGCTGTTGCTTTTCACTACTGTGCCTTTTTGCTCCCATGGTCCTTCCGGAGAGGCGGACTCAGCCAGGCCAATCCAGGATGTTTTTTTGCCGAATGCTGATACACTATAATAAAGCCTGTATCTATCCCCCTGTTTCATTACATAGGGAGCCCAGATGTTCGTCGCTCCTCTGCCTTCATTGTGCGCATGTACCCAGTCAACAGCCTCTTTCGGGATCCCGGGGAAAGCCCATCCCACAAACTCCCAGTGAACAAGATCTTTGGACTTCCTGATCTGGATGTTCCCCAGCGGTACATTCATCTCCCTGGCTCTCTCCCGGTTTTCCGCGAAGATGGCATCAGTGGAATAGATGTAGTAATCATCGCCAAATTTTTTTATTGCCGGATCATGTACATTGTATGTTCCCCATTCTTTGTAATGTTCCATTGCCGAGAGGGGAGCGTAGTCATCGATCCACGGATTCACTTTCGCCTCCGGGCTAAATGATGGTTGCACTTGTTTGCAGGAAAACAAGAATAGTGACAGGCAAGTAGTAAAAATTGAAGTGAACTGCAGCAGGGTGTGTTTTTTTTTCACGTTGTCTTTTTCCGTTTGAGATTCTTCTACAAACAAAATGTTATTTTTTAACGAAAAGGTAGAGAAATGAACACAGATGGTGGATTATTGGATGAATTGACAAAATAGGTTTATTTTTAACTAATTTAGGTTGATTATTATTTTTACTTTTGTGTGTAGTGAAAGGGTATCATGAAAAGGAAGTTTTTTTATTTAGTAGCCATCCTGATTCTTCATTCTCTCTTTATATCTGCACAGAGATTAACCGGTGAGGAGTATACCACTCAATTCGTCACGATGGATGACGGATTGTTGCATCATTATATTGATGACATTTACAAGGATGTGACCGGTTACCTCTGGATCTCAACCGGAGGAGGACTCTCCCGGTATGACGGATACAAGTTTGTGCACTACAACATGAACTCGTTTCCTGTAGCCATTAAAGGGAATTTTGTACACAAGGTGTGTGAAGATGATTTCAACCGCCTCTGGATTGTTTCGGAGGGAGGTCTGGATGTGATGGATTTATGGCATCATCAAAAGGTGGAGCTGTTTTCGGGTATTGATTCACTCAACTTGTCGTTTCTTGAAAACCCGGTGTTCAATATCATGAAGGATACAAAGGGTGACATCTGGTTGTATGCCAGTAAGATATATAAGATCCAGCTTTCCGAAGAGGGTGACATCCAGGATGTTCTGATTTATGAAGATGATCTGCATGCTGAACTGTTTGTGGCGCTCGCCGATATGGACAATGATGGAAATGTCTGGGCCGGTTTCAACAATCAAATATTCAAGTTGTTCCCATCAGAAAGAAACCAGTTAAAAGCGATACCTGTATCTGAGAAGCTGAAGTTTGGTGCCAAAACCATGATCATGAAATTCCTGCTCAAGGAGAATGATGTATGGATAGGCACTGACCGTGGTTTGTACAGGTATTACAGGAACGAAGATGTGTTGAAGGTATACAGGAGCCAGGCTGGCGATCCTCACTCTCTGTCGCATGATTATGTCTCGGAACTGGCATTGACCGATTCCAGGCAGTTGATCGCCGGCACACTGAGAGGGATTAACATCTATAACACCTCATCCGATGCATTCGACCAGATAGTAGCAGCGCACACAAGCGAGGGTTTCGGATTGAACAGCAATTTCATCAATACGATTTTTACCGAAGAGGGGATGATATGGTTGGGCACCGAAACAGGGGGGATCAACAAATTGACTCCCAGGAATGCGTTTATCAGGAACTATACGCACGACAAAAACGTGGAGGGCTCAATGTCGCAAAACCCTGTTAACGCGATTCTGGAAGATGAAGATGAAAATCTGTGGATTGGAACGGTTGAGGGTGGTCTAAATCTGAAGAGAAAAGGGGAGGAGGTTTTCACTCATTACACCGCTTCGTCAACCGCAAGGTTGAGTCACAATTCAGTGAGTGCATTGTGCATGGATGATGAGCAGCGTTTGTGGACCGGCACCTGGGGCCTGGGTGTGACCCTGCTCGACATTACGGATCCGGGAAAAAGGCCGGTGAGGTACATCCATTCCGGTCAATATCCCCAATTCCTGGTCGATTTCGTCGGGGCACTCACTTTTGACAGGCTTAACAATGCCATGTGGATCGGAACGAACCAGGGTCTCTTCTGCTACGATATTGAAAAAGAGAGCCTGGAAAAACCCTTCCGTGACAACCTGTCGGATCAAATCAACGGAATCATAGGCTCGGTGATCGACAACGACAACCAACTATGGATGGGGTGTGCGGAAGGGGTATATGTCATTGATCTGAACCGGCAGGAGGACCATACTTTTTCATATGTTCACCTGAAGTATAAGCTCGACGATCCCCAATCGAAGCTGATTGAGCGAATAACCAGTTTTTGCATCGATTCCGAGGGCGTTATGTGGCTGGGAAGCGACGGCTTCGGCATTTACAAACGGATGACCAATGAGGATGGATCATACACATTTCAATCCTACACAACCTCCGATGGACTGGCCAACAACAATGTGAAGGGTCTGCTGGAGGATGAGAGGGGTAATCTGTGGATCAGTACGATTAACGGGTTGTCCTGTTACAACAGGAACAACAACAGCTTCACCAATTATTACGAGGAAGATGGTCTTGTCTCCAGCCAGTTTTACTGGAACGCATACGCTAAGGCGAAGAGCGGACTGCTCTATTTTGGCACCCTTGACGGACTGGTGGCTGTGGACCCGGAGATGATACGATCGAATAATGCAGCATTCCGGGTTACATTGACCGATTTCTACGTGAACAACGAAAGAGTGAACCCGGGCAAAATCATCAGAGAAGACATCTCCGTGGCGGATGAGATCATCCTGCATGAAAAGACCCGATCCTTCTCGATCGATTTCTCAGCCCTTACTTACCGGGCCATTAGCAATTATGTATATGCCTATCGGCTTATGGGGTATGATGACAACTGGATTGAACTGGAGAAAAATGCCCATACGGTGACCTATATGAACCTGCCGGCCGGTACTTATCAGTTTCAGGTTAAGTATGTGCCAAAAGAGAGGCTGGATACAGGAGAGGTGACACAGATCAATCTCCGGATCAAACCCTATTTCTATAAAACCGTCTGGTTCATCTCCCTGATGCTCCTGCTGGTTGTGCTTGCGATCATCATGCTCCATATCTGGCGGGTCCGATCATACGAGCATCAACAGAAGGTGCTGAAGCAAATCGTGGATGACCGTACCGAGGAGATTGAGAAGCAGAAGGGTGTCTTGACAACTCAGAAAAATGAGCTGTCACAGCGCAACCTGCTTTTAAGTGAACAGAATGAGAAGATCACGCGGCAGAAAGAACAACTGGTGGAGATGTCGCGGAAAATGCGAAAGATGACCACGGAGAGACTCGACTTTTTCACCAATGTGTCACATGAGTTTCGCACCCCTATCACGTTGATAGCAGGGCCAGTAGAAAGAGCACTTAAATTGAGTACCAATCCCTACGTGATTGAACAGTTGCATTTTGCCGAAAGAAACTCCAAATATCTGCTGACACTGATCAATCAACTGATGGATTTCCGCAAAATCGAATCCAATAAGCTGGATGTGAGCTACAGGAAAGGAGATTTCCGGGATTTTATTGAGTCGGTGGTTACTCCTTTCGATTTTCAAGCCGGTGACAGGGATATTCAGTTGCTGAGGAGGTATGATCTATCAAATCCTGACTTTTATTTCGATGATGAAGGAATACGCAAGATCCTGACCAACTTGATATCCAATGCCATCAAATACACACCCAACCGGGGGGTGATCACGGTTTATGTGAAATCACTCAGGGAGCGCACAACCAACAACGAAAAATTGTACCTTGCTGTGAAGGATAGTGGTACAGGGATCCCCGAGGAGGATAAGGAGAAAGTGTTCAGGCGCTTTTATCAGTCACGTAACCATCTGATCTACCCTGTGCACGGGCAGAGCGGTACCGGAATTGGCCTTTATCTGACCAAACAGGTGGTGGAGGCTCTCGGAGGAAATATCTGGATAAAGAACAACCGAAAAGCCGGCACCTCCTTCCGGATTATTCTGCCATTGCATACGTCCAACCCGCAATCACAGGTGGCTCAGGATGCAAAGAGCTTTCACGCTGATGAGAAAGGTCTCAATGTGCAGAACCTGAGGGAATGGCAGAAGGATAGACTCACCTTCCTGGTTGTTGAAGACAACAGAGACATGTGCCGCTACGTCTGTTCACTGTTGTCTCCCCATTACAATACGCTTGAAGCCGGCAACGGTGTGGAAGCATATAAGATCCTGGAGCATTACAATGTGGATTTCATCATCAGTGATTTAATGATGCCCGAGATGGATGGCCTTGAGCTTTCGAGAAAAGTGAAGGAGAATTTCACCCTGTCGCATATTCCATTTTTGATGCTCACTGCAAAGACATCAGAAAAAGCCCGTACCGACAGTTATCGCATGGGCGTTGATTCTTATATCGTGAAGCCCTTCGATGAAAACATGCTGCTCACCCGTATCCGTAATATTTTGGAGACACGTGAGAGATATCAACAGAAATTTATCGATGAGATGTCGATCGAAACATTGGAAATCAGTGAAGAGTCGAACGACAAAAAATTCATGGACAAGGTGTTGGAGGTGATGAAAGAGAATTACCACAATTCCTATTTCGAGGTGTCCGATTTTGCCGATACGGTGGGTGTGAGCAAGTCGCTGATGAACAAGAAACTGAAGGCGTTGAGTGGTAAGTCGGCAGGTGAATTCATCAGGATATACCGGCTTAATCTGGCTTACAACATCATACTTCAGAATAAGAAGACCAAAAACAAAAATATTGCGGATATTGCCTACGCAGTGGGATTCAATGATCCGAAATATTTCACCCGCTGTTTTTCGCGTCAGTTCAATATCACGCCAAGTAAACTGCTGGAGAAGTAGTGATTCCGGGATAGAAGAAATCCCGATGAACCTTTTAATGTGCTGCCAATAGTTAAAAGAAATGGGTTGTTCGTTTCTCCACCTAATTTAGCCTTTTGTCCACCTTCGTTAACCCAACAATTCGAATCTTTGCACATATTAAAGTATGTTTTTTTAGTCAAAAGTTGCTTAATTTTTTGATATGCCCTGAAAATGTTATCTTAACCAGATTTGTGTAACCCGTTCTCCGGAATGTGATGATCAAGGAGAGCCAGACTGTTTCTCATCACTTATTGGATTCATTCCAAAGGAGTTTAATGTATAAAATAAATATTACCGTATGAAAACATCAAAACTGATTAAAGGTGCTTTTTTCGCATCGCTTTTGGCAGCGATTGCCTTAATGGGATGCGAGAAACTTGAGACCTACTCAATTGTGGCGCCCTCTGACCTGCAGAGCAGGATCGACTCGATTGCTGCCGAAAAGGCTAAACACTCAACCGGTGACACTACCTACATTGACATCGCTACAGCAATTGTAGGGGCTGAAGATAACAGTGCCGGTTGGTGGACCGCTTTCTCTGATTATTTTGCTATTCCTGTTAACAAGCTGTTGCATCTGGAGTTTGTGAACCATGGCACCGGTGTCAACAACTGGAACAACTGGAACCTTGCTGTTACCAATGAAGTGGCAGATCGTGACGGTGATGGCTATAAGGAGTATTTTGTGCTTCGTTCCGATGCATACGGCTGGGGAGGCACCATGGCCGACGAGGGTTATGCCTACGATGGTGGCATGATCGCCTTCGACTATCCCGACGTAGACGGTGATGGCGATATATGGAACGACTTCCGCACCACCATGCAAGGTGCCACTGTCACACTGGAGGTGGATCACTCAGCTACCGGCAATGTGTTTGTCACGGCTACAGCAGTCGGCACCAATGGGGTTGAGCTGGTGATGACTTACCAGCAACCGGTTTCTGCCGCTAAAAATATCGTCGCTTTCCTGGTTTGCGACGGCAGC
>LSQX01367632.1_pt1 | contig 20110 bp, 15 predicted proteins | sample 654561 | NCBI WGS metagenome assembly LSQX01 (sample SAMN04489861, study PRJNA283612) | anaerobic digester metagenome | isolation source: 4 biogas reactors fed with cattle manure at either 37C or 55C with and... | place: Denmark: Kongens Lyngby | collected 2014
AGTCGGGTAAGCGTTTCTCGGTAGTGGCAAGTGAAATTCGCCGCTTGGCCGATAGCGTGACGGATTCTACTTCTGAGATTGAGGGGCGTATTCAAGAGGTGCAAGACTCGATTAATCGCTTGGTGATTACTTCGGAGAAAGGCGCTACTTCGATCCAGCAGGGTATGCAGCTGAGCTCAGAAACCGCGCATGAGTTGAATATGCTGGTTGATGCAGCGAGTAAAACCAGTAATGCCGCGAAGCAGATTTCATTGTCTACACAGCAACAAAAAACCGCGAGTAATCAGGTGGTGATTGCCTTGCATGATATCGCCAACGCCAGCAGTCACAACGCCCAATCAGTGCGCGACATTACCAATATCAGTGAAGACATACTGCGTATGTCACAACACCTGCACGAGCTGGTGAATGAATTTCGGGTGGGGGAAGCGTAAAGCTCTTGTGGGCACCTCAAGTCCGCTTCGCGCACCTTGTGGGAGCGCAACTCTTGCGCGATTGGAGCCCGAACCTAGCACAACTGGTTTTATCCTACTGCTTTTGTGGGCACCTCAAGTCCGCTTCGCGCTTTTTGTGGGAGCGCAACTCTTGCGCGATTGAAGCCCGAACCTGGCACAAGTGGTTTTATCTTGATGCTCTTGTGGTGACCTCAAGTCCGCTTCGCGCATAAGATGCGCTCCCACAGGGTGCCTTGGCCTGATCTAGCTGGGTATGGGCTGTTTGTAGTTGTTTTGTGGGGAATCGTTGTAGTTATTCCGGTTTATCTGCCCAGCGGTCGCGGATACGGAGTATTTCGGGTAAGCAGTTGATAAATACGTCGACGAGCATGGGGTCGAAGTGGCTGCCGCTTTGGTCACGGATGAACTCTAGTGCTTCTTCGATTGGCCAGGCTTTTTTGTAGGGGCGCACGCTGGTGAGTGCGTCGAATACATCGACCAGTGAAACAATGCGTGCTTCGAGGGGTATGTCCTCACCTGCCAAGCCATTTGGATAGCCTGAGCCGTCCCATTTTTCGTGGTGACAAAGTGCAATGGTGGCGGCCAGTTGTAGCAAGCTTGATTTATGTTCGCCGATTATTCGTGCGCCTATGGCTGGGTGTTGGCGCATGACTTCCCACTCTTCTGCGGTGAGTTTACCTGGTTTAAGTAAAATCGCGTCGGGAATACCTATTTTGCCGACATCGTGCATCGGTGCAGCATGTAATAGCTCGTCCGCCTGTTCATCCGAAAAACCAATGGCTTTGGCAATGGTGCGGGCAAAGTGGCTGATGCGCAGGATGTGCATACCGGTTTCGTTGTCGCGATATTCTGCCGCTTTTCCCAAACACTGGACTATTTGTAGGCGGGTTTCTAGGACTTCTTCCGCTTGTACCAAGGACAGATGCGTACGCACACGCGCTTTGACGATAGCTGGGTTGAAGGGTTTGGTGATGTAGTCAACTGCACCCAGGGCAAAGCCTTTTTCCTCATCGCCACTGTCGCTAAGCGCGGTGACAAAGATAATCGGAACGTGACGTAATGCCTGAATGTTTTTCAACTGTTCGCATACGTCGTAACCGGACATATCCGGCATCATAATATCTAACAGGATCAGGTCAGGCTGTTCTTGCTGCGCCAGTTTTAGTGCGGTTTTGCCGTCTTTGGCAAAGATGAGTCGGTATTCGTGCTGTAGGGTATGGCGCAATAGCTGTAGGTTGGTGGCTTCGTCGTCTACTAACAATAGGCTGTGTTTTTTTCTATTCATAGTTTTTATAGCTTCGTTTTTAAAAAATTTACGATCTGTTGGTAATCTCAATCGCGCATAAGATGCGCTCCCACAGGGTGCCTTGGTTTAACCTTCGCCCAGAAGCTGGGTTCCCACAGAAATTGTGCTTGCTGTAGCTTTTTGTGGGAGCGCAACTCTTGCGCGATTGGAGCCCGAACCTGGCACAAGTGGTTTTATCCTGTTGCTCATGTGGGTACCTCAAGTCCGCTTCGCGCATAAGATGCGCTCCCACAGGGTGCCTTGCTCTAGCCTTTGCGCATAAGATGCGCTCCCAAAAACCATGTATGTTGGTAACCTCAATCGCGCAAGAGCTGCTCAAGACATGCGCAAGCTTGGTCAAATTCAAAGCTATCAATGGCTGTACGAAGTTGCTCGGTCTGCTCTGTTTCTAGGTTTTGGTAAAGGGTTTCGAGCAGTTGATTATCAAGCTCATTACGTTTTAGCACGACCAATAATTGCTCAATGATTTGGGTAACAGGCTGGTTGGTCCGTGTTGTCGACTGCGACTCCTTTGCTTGGTTATCGTTCTCAACCCGCCATGTTTGGAGCTCCGTCTGGATTGCCGCAAACAACGCGTTCAGCTCTGGCAGTTGCTGCAGTGCTTGCTGTTGCTGATCGGTTTTTAGCATGTGTTCTAACTCGGCCGTTTTTTTCGATAACGCGTTGAGCCCTAAGTTACCGGTGACACCACGCAAGCTGTGCAGATTAAACAACAGCGCGTCTAAGTCGATAGATTCCGCCGTTCCATGGAGTTGCGGATACTGCTTGGCTGCTGTCTCAAGAAAACTGCTAATTTGCTTTACCAATTCTTGCCGACTGCCCCACAGATTTTCGCCTATTTGCCAGTCAATGGTTTTGATTTTAACGGCTTTGATGGGCTGGTCAGTGAGCGTATTCGTGGGTTTGAGTACGCGGCACATTTCAGCAAATAGCTGGGGTACATCCAGTGGTTTTACCGCAAACCCATCCATGCCCGCTTGACGCGCTTCATCGCGATCACGTTCCATTACGCTAGCGGTCAAGGCAATAATAGGAGTGCGTTTGAGATTATGCTGTTGTTCATTGCTGCGAATGGTCGCGCAGGCCTGCAAGCCGTCAATGATCGGCATGTGCAGGTCCATCAGCACCAGATCAAAGCTGTCGGTCTGATATAGCTCAATCACTTCTTGACCATTGCGGGCACTGAATACCTCATGCCCTTCGCGCTCCAGTATCAAGCGTAGCAGCTGAAGGTTTTGTTCAACATCATCGGCTATTAGCAACTTTAACTTAGGTAACTGCACTGCTTGCTCAGCCTGCTTTTGTGGTACAGGCTGATCGGCGACTCTCAGCGGCAGGGTTACGCAAAAATTACTGCCCTGTCCCAATTCCGTTTCTACTTCAATTGTGCCACCCATGGTTTCGGCCAATTGTCTGGAAATAGTGGTGCCCAAACCGCTGCCGCCAAAGCGTCGGCTGATGGAGGAGTCGGCTTGGGTAAAGGGCTCAAAAATGCTGCTGACTTGCTCCGGCGTCATGCCAATGCCTGTATCCTTAACCTGAATGCGGACGTTGCCGTTGGCATAATTAAGCTTAATGCTCACTGTGCCCTGCTCAGTAAATTTAATCGCATTGCCGATAAGGTTGGTTAATATTTGCGCAATACGTAGCGAGTCACCAACAAAAAACTTAGGCGTAGACTCGGGGTAGTCTGTGTGCAGATGAAGCCCCTTGCTTTGCGCTGATAAGTTAAGCGTCGCTAGTATTTGCTGGATAAGTGCGGGCATCGAAAAAACATTATTTTCAAGTTCTAAATAGCCCTGCTCAATTTTTGTGGTATCTAAAACATCGTTAATCAGGCTGAGTAAAGAGCGTGATGAATTTTTGATTGTTTGCAGATGCTCTCTTTGTGTCGGCGTCAATTCGGTGTGTAGCAACAAGTCCGTAAAGCCGATAATGGCGTTCATTGGTGTACGTATTTCATGGCTCATGTTGGCTAAAAAGTTACTCTTTGCCTGAGCTGCTTGCTCGGCACGCTCGGCAGCTTCGCGCAATGATCCTTCCAGTGCGTGGCGCTCGCTAATATCGGACAACATGCCGACAAACAGCAAATCATCGCCTTTTTTTTGTGCCACTTTACCCACCGCCAAACGCACGGGTAAGGTGCTGCCATCTTTACGCCGCGCGACCACTTCACGCCCTATGCCAATAATATTAGCTCTTTGCGTTTCACGATAATTAGAAAGATAGCCATCATGCTCAGAATGGTAAGGTTCTGGCATCAGCATTTTGACGTTATGACCTACCACTTCAATCGCTTGGTAGCCAAAGAGTCGCTCAGCTGATTTGTTAAATTCTTGCACTTTACCTTGCCCATCAATGGTAATAATGGCATCCACGGCGGTGTCCAAAATCGCCTGTACGCGAGATTTATTTTCTTCCATGGTGCGGTAAAACATGCTGGTGCGTATCAGTCCGTTTAACGCTGCCACCATGCCGCCGGCGGTAATACACAACGAAGACAAGGCCAGCGCAATGTAGCTTTCCTCTATCATTATGCCGGACAGTTTTGGGCTCGCCACGCCGTAAAACTCTGTTGCTGCAAGAGCAGTGTAATGCATGGCCGCAATAGCAAGGCCAAACAAGATAGCGCTTAGATAAAAGCTGTATTTTTTAGGTAACTTAAGACCTAGGCGAAAACGTATTGTAAGTGCCGCTATGGATACCAACACGGCCAGTGCAACCGATAGCGCAAAGACCCAAGGGTCGTACAGCATGACTAGCGGGGTGACCATCGCCATCATGCCCAAATAATGCATTAGTGCGATACCTAAACCGATGATTGTGCCGCCAATAATAAGCTGCTGATGGGTAAATTTGGGGCGCGCCAAGATGTTCATAGCCAAGGTAGAAGCCACTAATGCCGGCACAAAAGACAGCATGGTTAAGTCGGCACGATAATCGATCGGAGCAGGCAAAACGAAGGCGAGCATACCGATAAAGTGTGTGCTCCAAATACCTGCGGCCAAAGCAATAGCGCCGGTTATAAGAGCAATTCTCTGATAAAAAAGGCTGGCTGAGTAGCGCGCAATATGGGCGGTTTCCAGCGCCATCAGTGACATAAACACAGCCACCACGATGGAAAGCACGACCAGCCCCATTTTATGTTCGCCCTGAACCAGAGGCAGACCGTCAATTGCAGCTGTTGAAAAAAAGTTGTGTAGCATGATTAGTGTAAATTCGCCTTATTGAGCAAGCGTACCAAGCCTTCCATCACTGTTAGATTAGCCAATTCCATTGCATTAAGCTCCTGCAGTGCGTCTTCTAAACGCCCTTTAATATGTAAGTCTATCGCTTTAATGGCGTGATCATGCACTGCTTTGTGTGGGACTTCCAGTGCCGTGTAGTCGGACATCTGCTGAAACAGCGCACGGCCATCACCGGAGTAGTACCACTGCCCCAAGCGGCAATGTTTTTCATCGGGGAAGTCAGCCGGCGTGGCATCGGAAATACCGAAGAATACTTTGTATACCTCAAGCTTAAGCTCCAGCTCATCAATATTGGCGAGCTCCACGTTGGCCAAAATGGCAGATGAGTTAATGGCTTGCTCCATGCGCTGCGACAGCAACAGTAATTCATTCATGCTGACAACGGCTTGCTGGCTTTGTAGGGCGTGCTCTTCCGCGTCCGCTGCACCCGCTTCAATTACGCTGTGCGCGTCACGGGTTTCTTCCTGAATATTTTTAACTAGGGTGGAAATATCATCGGTAGCTTGCGAGGTGCGCTGGGCAAGATTACGCACTTCGTCGGCTACCACTGCAAATCCGCGCCCTGCTTCACCAGCTCGTGCCGCTTCAATCGCCGCATTAAGCGCCAGCAAGTTAGTTTGATCGGCCACTTCTTCAATCAGCTGCACAATGCCACCAATCTCTTCGGCACGACGACTGAGCGTGCTGACCTTTTCTGACGCCTCACGCATGCGTTCAAAGGTCGACTGCAGGTTGGTGGCGATTTGGGTGAATGCCTGCCGGTTGGTGCTTGAGTGTTCAGCGGCTTGTAACGCTGATTTCTTTTCTTCGTTAAGGGTTAGAGCCAGCTGTTCGAAGGAGTTTTTTACGCCATTAAGTGAGTTACCAAAGGTGCCTAGACTGTTAAAAACACCATTATGGACAGTGCGTTCACGCTGCAACTGCGTCAGGGTGCCAGTTTCTGCGCTTAGCTGCTGCTCTAGTTCGTTAACGCGAGCCTGCAGTGCTGCATTTTCATGCAGTAATTGTGCGTTATCCGCTTGGGTTTGTTTAAGTTGTGCTTTTATTCGGCTGGAAAACATAACATCCTCGCTCTGCATCAATTTTTTGCAACGTTTACAGTATGTGTAAAATTACTTTAACTGGTTAAGAAGCCTTTGTATCTGCATAGTTACTGTGCCGCTGACTAGGTTTTTATGGGGTTTGGGGTTGCTTGCCGCAGTTATACCGCTTAAGGAAACTCTGAATAGTCAACCTATAATGGCAAACTACTGGCATTCACTCCCCTAGTCATATTAGGCAAGTCTTAACGAGAATTAATCTTATTTTCAAGAATTCCTTGATCAAACGCAGGGATGCTGAAATCAGTACCCAACCGCCTGTGGTGATACTGCTGGAACCCTGCTTCAGTGCTGCTGGTGGGTTCAATCGCGCAAAAGGCACGAAAAGGGCGTGAAAAGGGCGTGAGCCAGACGCGAAGCAAGTCACGATGTCCGCACAAGCGGCTTTCAAATACTGGGCTAAAATAACTGGATACGTCTCTGTCATTACATTAAGGATGATGCTATGCAGGAAAAAGGCTATAAAACCCTTCGTAAAGGACGGTATTCATGCGCGGGCAATCTCTATTTCGTTACTGCATCCACCAACAATAGACACCCTTATTTTACTAATTTTCGTCATGCACATGCCGCTGTTAGTGGTTTTACCGCTACTGCTGTTTTAACAGACTCACAGTTATTGTGCTGGGTGCTAATGCCTGATCATGTGCACTGGCTTTTACAGCTTGGCAATGACAAAACACTGTCGTCATTAATTAGACATATGAAAGCAGCAGCTACTCGAAATATCAGGATGGTGGGTGTTTCAGAACCGATTTGGCAGCATGGCTTTTATGACCATGCTTTGCGTAAAGAGGAAGATATACATGAACTTGCTCGTTATATAGTGGCCAACCCAATACGGGCTGGGCTGGTTAACTCTGTAAGGCATTACTCTTTCTGGGATGCCGTGTGGTTGTAAACTTACCTATAACCCTGCTGTTTTTAGTGGGTGGCAATTTTGGTTGATGCTGGTTGGGTTCAGTAGTGCTAGGGAAAGGCACCCTGTGGGAGCGCATCTTATGCGCGAAGCGGACTTGAAGTGCCCACAAGGGTGTCAGGATAAAACCGGTTGTGTCGGGTTCGGGTTCTATGGAATGCCCCCCTAAAGTTGGACTGCTTCAACTCTAGGAGATGAAGCTATGTCTAAACCGAAACATGACAGCCGCTTTCAGTTAAAAGCGGTTCAAGGGTTTCTGGCCAGTGGCTTAAATGCCACGCAGTACTCCCAACAAAACAATTTATGCCGCAGTACTCTTTGCTCTTGGGCTCGACGTTACCAAGAGCACGGCAAAGCAGCCTTTAAGGTTAAGCACAGCGTAACAACTCGCTATACTAAGGACTTTAAGCTTTCTGTCCTTAAGACAATGCAAGCGAAAAATCTAACCAAAAAAGCCGCCACAGCATTATTCAATCTAGGCGGTAATAGCACTATAGACCGCTGGCAAAAAGAGTATGTGCAAGGCGGTCTTGATGCGTTGAAGTCTAAAGGTGAACGTGTGGCTGCCAAAACTCATCCCCCTCAAAAGGCTAATTCTAAAAAGCCTTCTACACCAGAAGAGCTGCTTCTTGCACAGAAGCAAGAGGAAATTGACTACCTGCGTGCGGAGGTTGCTTACCTAAAAAAGCTGGATGCCTTAATTCGCAACAAAAAATCAGCAACAAAGAAAAAACGTTAATTGTTGATGAGTTAAGGCGCACACACGCACTGCAGACGCTGCTAAAGATCGCGAACTTAGCGCGCAGCACATTTTTCTATCAGTTGAAGCAATTGCGACAACCCGAGGAAAACGCAAGCTTGAGAGTGCGTATAAAAAAACTTTTTGAGACGCATTACAAGCTCTATGGTTACCGGAGAATCACCTACGACTTGCACCTTGATGACGTTAACGTAAACCATAAAAAGGTGCTGCGTTTGATGCGTAGCATGGGGCTGAAAGCTATCAGACCAAAACGTAGATACAACTCTTATGGTGGTGTCGCTGCGGGCACGCCTGTTGATAACATACTCAATCGTCAGTTCAATGTGGACGCACCGTATGAGAGGTTCGTTACGGATGTTACCGAGTTCAGGTTTAAGGGTCAGAAGTACTATTTATCAGTGCTGCTGGACTTGTTTAACAAAGAAGTCATTACCTACACGCTGGTTAAGCGTCCAAGGTATAGCATGGTAAAAGATATGCTCGACCAAGCACTACCTAAGATACAACAAGGTAAGCAGTCTATGCTGCACTCTGACCAGGGCTGGCATTATCGGATGTCTGACTTTAAAGAAGCCCTCAAAAATGCGCACATACAGCAAAGCATGTCCCGCAAAGCCAACTGTTGGGACAATGCCGCTATGGAAAGTTTTTTTGCGACTTTTAAGAACGAGTTTTTTAGTCGCTTTGAAGGAGAGACTGAAGAAAGCTTAACCGCCGAAATCAGCGAGTATATGCATTACTATAACGAGAAGCGGATTCGCTTGGATTTAAAAATGAGCCCCGTACAATACAGACTCAAGTATGAAAACAATTGTGTAAACGCAGTCCAATAAATAGAGTGCATTCCACTATCGCGCAAGAGTTGCGCTCCCACAAAAGCTGAGTCCCCACAAAAGCAGAGTTCCCACAAAAAGCGCCAGCAAGCACAACCCCTGTTGGGGCCCAACTTCTGGACGAAGTGCTAGGGAAAGGCACCCTGTGGGAGCGCATCTTATGCGCGAAGCGGACTTGAAGTGCCCACAAGGGTGTCAGGATAAAACCGGTTGTGTCGGGTTCGGGTTCTATCGCGCAAAAGTTGCGCTCCCACAAGTTGCGCTCCCACGGTTGTGTTCCTACAAGAAGCGTTCCCACGGTTGTGCTTTTTCACAGCTAAGTTGTGAGTTGTTGGGCGTTGAGTAGGGTGAGTAGTTGGTTGTGGTGCCAGGCTAGGGCTTGGATGCTGGGGTGTTGTTTGGCGTGTTGCATTAGCGGGGGCAGCGGCCAGATTGAGTCAGCATTGAGCTCAATAATTTGTGCTTCCTGCTCTAGGGCGAGCAGCAGCTCATTCTGCTGGCCGCGTAGGCGTAAGGCATAATTTGCGGTCGGGGCAATTTCAGGGGTAGCTGTAAACAAGCCGCTTAGGTCGATGTTTTTTTGCTGATTATGCGCCAAGTCCTCGAATGTGCCCATCGCCACGACATACCTTGCTTCAACCGCAAAGCCATAGCCGTTGTATTGAAACGCCACTAAAACTATCGACTGCATCATGGTGTTTGTGGCTGTGTCTGCGTGCGCCAAGCTTGCAACAGCAAATCCAGATTGAGCAGCGCGATCGGCCAGTCGTTGTAACTTAGCAGCGCCGTGACATAAGGCTGCATGTGTTCCGGCAGGCTGTCTAAGGGTGGCTTTAACTGACTTTCCGGCACATCCACCACTTCCAACAAGGCATCGATGCGAATGCCGGTGGTAATCCCCGCGCCAGCACAGTGCAAAATGGAAGACTCTTTATTTTGCGCCTGCTCAAGACTGGGCAACTGCAGCAGGTGATTCAGGCTAAGCACTGACTCTATGTCCCCGCGCAAATTAATCACGCCTTCCACTGAGTCGTGCATACCCGGAACAAAGTTAACTTTTATATCATTGCTCAGCACTTCTTTCACCGAGTGCCCTGGCAAAGCGAAGTACTTGTCTGCCAGCTGGAAGATAACCAGCTTGATCAGTAGCTCATCCACATCCACTACTTGGTTATCGCCTTGCTGCTTGGCAGTTAAAAGCTCATCCAAAGTTTGCTCTACACTCGATTTGCTGTCTGTCATTAGCTTTTATAATCCACGTTAACTCGGTTGCGGCCATCCATTTTAGCTTGGTATAGGGCTTTGTCGGCGGCAGCGAAAAGCTCTTCTACTGTGCTGTAGTGGGCATATGAACTGAGCCCAGCACTGAAGGTGCAAGTAAATTGCTCTGTGCCGGTAGAGAATATGATTTTAGAAAAGTCTTCGCGCAAGGTATTGATAAGCTCATAGGCCTGCTCAATAGAAATTTTACGCAATAAAATAGCAAACTCTTCGCCACCGTAGCGACCTATAACATCAGTACCGCGTAAACGATGTTTCAGCACGCGCGATAAAGCTACCAGCACTTGATCTCCGGCTAGATGACCATGTTTGTCGTTCACTTTTTTAAAGTAATCCAGATCCAGCATCACCATAACTAGGTTTTCTTTAGTGCGTCCTATCTGGCCCACTACGTTGTCAATAACGTCCTTGGTGGTGCCGTGATTAAACAATCCCGTCAGGCTGTCTCGAGTCATTAGGCGGCGCAAAGTACGCATACGTTCGGCACGTAAAGCTACGGAACTGACCAATTCACTCGGCACTACGGGCTTGGTAATAAAGCCTTCAACACCCACGCGCATAGCGCTAAATTGCTTTTCGCGATCGGTTTCTGAGGATAGATAAATAATAGGCATACCCAAGTATTCCGGCACCATACGGATGATTCCCGCTAATTCTTGACCGGTGCATTGCGGCATGTACACATCGACCAAAATCAAATCTGGAGAAAAATTCCGTAACACATCGAGCACTAGTGAAGGTTCATGTACCTGCTCAACCAACATACCGGCGTCTTCTAAAATAAGGCTGTGGTACTGGGCGACATCGGGCTCGTCATCCACGATCAAAATCCGGAGCGGTTCTACCAGCTTGTTTTTTAATAAATCATCCAGTGCAGCGGCTAACTCCAAGGGTCGTGCCGGCTTGGTAAAGTAACTGCGACAACCCGCACGAAACGCACTTAAGCGCCCTGCAAAGCTGTCTTGCCCAGAGAGCACAATCGCTGGCAGTTGTCGGCCAAGAGCTTCGTTGACCCGTCTTAGGGTTTCAGTACCGGCAATGCTGCTTTGTGGAAAATGCACATCCATCACCACAGCATCAGGTGCTTGCTTTAATGCTGAGGTTTCAAAGCTTTCCACATCGGTAAAACGTCGAATTTTATAGCCAAAACAGCTCAGTTGATAATCAAGGTGGGCGACCTGCTCTGATTCATCGTCGCAGACATAAATTAACGGCGCTCCCTGTTCTTGCCAGTTGTTATTAGTTTGGCTCATTTCAAAACTTGGCGTACGGTAAGGTCGCTCAAGGCTTAGGTCAACTTGCTCGAGCTCTTCTTGCTCTAAGCGCAGCTGTTCCAAAAGCTCATTGAACATTTGGCTTCTACTGCTGTTTAGCACGCCTTTAGTATTCATCAGCCCCTGCGCCAGCTGCTCCCCCATTCCTGCGCCATCAGCCAACCCATCAAAGCCAAATGAACTGCTGGCTCCTTTTAAGCTATGAAAAGCGCGAAACAAGTCGCCCATAATACGCTCGTCATATTCAGCACAGCTGTCTGCTTGCTGAATAGACGCTTCAATTTCTGCTAGGCGCTTGGGCAACTGCTTAACGAAACTGGTTCTAAGCTGAAGTATTTTTGCCTGTAGATTGGAGTTAGTCGATGCCATAAAGAATATTTTTATACCAATGAGCGGTTGGAATTAATTAACGCTAGTTAACGCCTCAGCTACCAATTCAGGTAGCGTTTCCGTGAGCGCAAAGTCTTTAGCTAAACAGTGGCTAAGTGCCGGCTCGACTTCTAATAGAGTTGCCGGGTTATCCCCGGTTAGGAGTATAAAAGGCAACTCGCTTTGCTGTGCTTTTAGCTCGCGGAAGAAATCAATGCCTGAAATAAGCGGCATATTCATATCGCTGATAATAAGCTTAATATCCGGATGCTGCTGCAGACACTCAAATGCCTCAACGACATTTTCCGCCACTATACCCTGATAATTATCGTGCTCAAGAATGGCGCAGACCATTTCTGCCGCCAACGCATCGTCATCAACCACTAAAATTTTCATCACTACCCCAATAAAGCCCGTATTGTATCGACCAGATTATTTTGGTCAAAACTACCCTTAACGATATAGGCATCAGCGCCCACTTCAATACCGCGCCTGCGGTCACTGTCTTTTTCCCGCGACGTAATAATAATGATGGGACGGTTTTTATAACGTTCGTGCTCGCGCAAATGTGTGGTCAGCGTGAAACCATCCATAAAGGGCATTTCAACGTCGGTGATAATGGCGTCAAAGTCACCGTTGCGCGCTTTATTAAGTCCGTCTAATCCATCTTCAGCCAGTGTCACCTGGTAACCCCAAGCTTCAAGTACATCTCTTTCAATTTCTCGCGTATTCAGTGAATCATCAACCACAAGCAAATGCTGTTGAGTGATTGATTTGATGCTGTTGTCTGCGGTTTTTTGATGTTTTTTGCGCGCCAGCTCCAGCAAGCGAGGAACATGTATCAGGCTAACCAGCTGCTGATAGCCGTGATTGACCATGCCTGAAACTAGCGGATTATGTGCCAAGTGCTCGGGCAGGGTATTAATAATCAAGTCGTGTTCATCCACCAGCCTATCTATTACCAAGGCTATTTTTTCATGCTGCACGCGCACCACCAGCAGTAATAGGTTTTTGCTTATTTGGCCCGGCGTATTGGTTAAGTTTGGCAAGCCAATAAGCTGGTGTAACTCAAAAATAGGCACAAACTCGTTACGCAGCACAAACACATTACGGTCAGCAACCTCCAGTATTTGCTCTGGCGTTATACGGGTAAGCTCAACAATATATTGCGCACTAAAACCAAGCATATGACCAGCAGTCTCAACCAGCAGCACACGCAACATGGCCAGCGATAAAGGCAAGCGTAAAGTAAAGCTGGTGCCTTTACCTTCTTGGCTACGCACCTCAATCAGTCCTTGTAAATCATCGACTACTTTGCGTTTAACTACATCTAAGCCAACACCGCGCCCTGATATTTCGGTAATCATGCTGGCGGTGGTAAAGCCTGGCAGAAACACTTGGTTAAAAAGCTCTTGTTCGCCCATATTGGCGATTTCATCGGCGGATAACTGCTGCTTGGCCAGCTTTTGACGAATTTTTTCTAAACTTAAGCCGGCACCGTCATCAGACAGCTCGATGACTACCCAACCACCGTCTTGCCACGCAGAGAGCTTGAGCAAACCGGCTGCGGGTTTGCCTTGGTCTAAACGCGTCTGCGGTTCTTCAATTCCATGATCCATCGCATTGCGCAATAAATGCACCAGCGGCTCGGATAGCTGTTCAATAATGCTGCGATCCAGCTCAATGTGCTCGCCGCTAATCTGTGAGCTCACCTGCTTACCCAGCATGCGCCCTACTTCACGTATATGTTTGGCTGCTGGCTCAAACACTTGCTTGAGTGGCAACATGCGCAGACCCATCGCTTGATCATGCAAGCTGTAGATCAAAGCCTCTTGACTGCCCACGATTTCTTTGAGGTTGTTAAATAACGAATCAAATCGCTGTTTACTGAGCACCGTATCTTGCGCTGATTCCCAGTTTAACTTGAGTGCTTGAGCATCGCGCACCAGTTCGCGCAACCCTGCATGACTGGCCGTTACTTCGGAAATAAGCTTGCTGAGGCTTTCTAACCTCTCTAAGCGCAAACGTACGCTGTCTGAACTGGCTAATGCTGGTTGCGGCTTACTTGTTTGTGCTGCCGCCACTTCATTAGCCATGCTGACTGGCTGGGCTAGGGGTTGAGCGGTTGTAGGTGCGGATTTTTCACCCGCAGCAAGTGCCAGCAAAGCATCACAAAGTGCCTGCGGTGCGGACGGTAAGCTATTGGGGTCTTGCGAGCTGGCAAGCTGTTCCACCATGTCGCTAAGACTATCTACCGCCTGATAAATCCCGTCCACAATCGGCTGAGTTACTGTTATTTTCTGATCACGCAAAGCACTTAGTAACTCTTCTAAGCTATGTGCTGTATCTGCAATGGATTGCAGCTTGAGCATGCGTGACGAGCCTTTGACGGTATGTGCAGATCGAAACAGACTATTAATCAACTCCGCATCGCACTGGCCCTGCTCTAGGTTCTTAACGCCCTCGCCCAGATAGCCTAACAAATCACGGGCTTCATCAATAAAACGATTAAGAAACTTTGTTATATCTAACGCCATGCCTAGGCCCCACTCACATTATGCTCTGGTTGTTGTTTAGCATTGAGCAAGTAACGCTCTGCAAGAAACAACACATCCTTCACCGGCAACGCCAAGGGCAACCACTCAGAGCCCGAATGTGCTGTGATGTTGTGCGATAAAATACGCCGCACCGCCTGAAACGCTTGTTGCGCTGCCGTACTATCTTGCAAATGTTTAAACGCATCGGCTAGTTGATAGTGTGCCAACCAACTTTCTGGGTTGGCATAACAGGCTTTTTTAAAGCTCTGCACGGCCAGCTCTAACTCAGACTGCCATTTATGACACAAACCCTGCGCTATCAGCGCATCAACACACCAGGGTCTAAATTCCAACGCTTGCTCGATTAATTTTTGCGCCTGGTTAAAGTCTTTTTGGTTCAACGCAATCCAGCCTTTCATCAAGATGGCCGGCGCATTATCCGGCTCTTGCTGAGTAATTTTTTCCAGCCTAACTAATGCCTGCGGATACTGGGCGCTGTCATGTAGCATTTCAACAACCTGCTCCACAGTGACATGATTCGTCACCGTCTGCAGCTTGGGTTGATGCTGCGCAGTACCGTGCATACTGACCGCTTTGGTTGGGCTTAAATTGTCTGCTGGTGGTGCGGTATTTTTTGGCTGCTTGACTTGAATATCGAGCGGTCGCTGATAATTTGCTTGCTGGAGTAACTCGGCTCCCTGCACAAAATAGTATTGGCCTTGTTCTTCAATCAAGTCGAGGATATCAAAATCATTACCTAGGGTTTCTGAACTGCCCAAAAGTAAAATCGCATTGGGTTGCATCAGTTTTTGCAACTTATGCTGAATAGCTTTACGCGTATCCAAGTTAAAATAAATCGAGACATTGCGAAAAAAAACCACGTCATAGTAGTTATCTTCTGCTGGATAGTGTTCTGCTTTTAGGTTAAAGGGGAAAAAGCGTACGGCTTGACGGATCTGGGGGTTAAGTTGATAGCCTTGCGGTGTTGCCTGAAAGTATTTTTTTCGCAAGTCTTCGCCCAATGCACGAAAAGAAAAGGCTGAGTACACCCCCACTCTGGCTTTGTTGAGGATGCGCTCATCCAAATCCCCTGCATCAATCTGCACCTGGCTAAGCATATGTTTGCCCCAGGTTTCTTGAATAGCCATGGCTAGGCTGTAGGGTTCTTCACCGGATGAGCAGCCAACGCTGAGAATACGTACTGTTCGGTTTTGCGCCAATTTTTGTAGCCGGGGTAATAATGTTTGCACAAACAGCTTGATTTGCGCTGGTTCGCGATAAAAGTATGTCTCGTTCACCGTCAGCTGATTAACGAGTTCTGTTAACTTGGCAGGACTGCCCTTTATTTTTTCAAAATAACTGACCAGACCTAAGCCAAGGCTTTCGCTGTTTTTAATCACTTCCTTATGCAAACGCTGTTCAGCTATACCGTTAAACTCGAGCCCCGAGTATTGCTCAACAAGGTGTTTAAACGGCTGAAACTGGCTCATCTGGCACCTGATACAAGTTGGTTGAGCTTGTGGGGTATTTTATCCAACGCAATAATTTCATCGATACAGCCTAGGCTTATGGCTTCAAAATTCATACCAAAAATAACCGAGCTGGCTTCGTCTTGCGCCAGAGTTATACCGCCACTTTGCTTAATTTCTTGCATGCCGCTGGCACCATCACGCCCCATACCTGTCATGATCAAGGCGATGGCGTGGCGGCCAAAATGCTGCGCTACCGAATCAAAAAGATAATTACAGCAAGGCCGATAAATATCCTGTTCTTGGCGTGGCAAGAGTTTAATTCTGTGGCTGGCATCGACCGTCATATGCTGCTCTGAGGGCGACAAGTAAACTTGCTTCGCTTCGATACGCTCGCCATGCACGGCAACTTTAATCGGCAAGCTGCTAAAGCCAGATAGCCACTGCACCATGCCATCCACAAAGCCATCGCTCATGTGCTGGCTAATTAGAACAGGCGCTTGTAGGTTGGTGTCAAGATTCGCTAACAAATAGGATAACGCCTGCGGCCCGCCAGTGGAGCAAGCAATGGCAACCACCTGTTTGAAACTCTGCGGCGCAGCGTCTGTGTCTTGGGGAGCCTCGTATAACTCAGGCATATAGGTCTTGCGGCGCATGCGGGTAATCACAGGCACACCTGCTAAGAGTCGTACTTTATGAGCAAACTCAGTGGTGTCGTGCTGGGTAAAGCGTGGCTTTTTTATCACTTCCAGCGCACCTAAGCTCAACGCTTCATAGGCTTTTTGCGCATCATCTTCACCGCTGACTACCAAAATAGGTACGGCTTTGCGGTGCATAATTTGATCAATGGCCTCGGCACCACTCATGACCGGCATTTCTAAGTCCATGCACACAACGTCGGGCTTTAACTGCTCAACCATCGCTACTGCTTGCTGGCCATTATGTGCTTCGCCCACCACGCTAATATCATCGGTGGCATGCAAAATTTCGCGCAAAAAATCCCGTGATATTTGACTATCATCGACAAGCAGTACACGTATAGGCGGTTTATTGTGCATGCATTTGCCTCATCTATGGCTGCCCACTGAGATTTTTTTTGGCTGGTGCTTGGGTCAGAGTAAATTCATTCACCAACGCATTCAATGTATTGGCCATGTTTAGGAGCTCTTCGCTGATGTCCGTAATATTTCTTATCGACTCGGCGTTATTGGTGCTCGCATTGGCAATATCACGTAAGGCAATCACCACTTGACTACTGGCTGTTTTTTGCTGCTTAGTAGAGAGCGAGATTTGCTGCGCCGCATTACTGGTACGACTAGCCGCCTGTACCAAATCGTTTAATTCGCCAGCGGTGCTGGCACTCACATCCATGCCGGCCTGTACAGAGTTGACTGCTTTTTCTGAGGTAATCACTAGACGGCTAATGGAGCCTTGAATCGTTTGAATACGTTCCTCAATACTGCGCGTTGACTCACTAACACTGTCGGCTAAGCGACGAATTTCACCAGCTACTACCGAGAAACGCTTACCCGACTCGCCCGCACTAGAGGCCTCCAGTGCCGCGTTAAAAGCAATCAGCTTGGTCTGTCCGGCCAGCGTATTAATTAAGTCCATGACCTTGCTAATTTCTTTAGACTGATTACCTAGGTCCAAAATATCCTGCAAGCTTTGCTCGTAGTCTGCATGTATCGCCGCCATGCGCTGCTGCAAGTCTTGCATGGCTTGCGCGCCTCTCTGACTACTCGATAGCGTGTCGTTTGCCACATCAACCACTGACTGTGAATGGTCGGCAATCTGTGTGGACGAGGCAGATAACTCCTCCATAGTTGAGGTGATTTCTGCAACCGATGACGACATTTGCTCAATCGCTGCCGCCATGGATTGGCTAACCTGCTCATGCACATCGGTATTTTTATGCACTAAACCCGCGGTGTAGGCCAGTTGGCTAGCTGAATTATTTAAACGATCGGAAGACACTAATATTTCTTCTATAGCGCCGGACATGCGCTCAAGCAGTTTGTTAACCTCAGCAGCTAAACTACCAATCTCTGCTCGATCATTAATTTCAATACGTGTGGACAAATCCAAACTCTTAGTAATCGCACTTAACTGCGCCTGCACAAATCGCAACGGACGCGTCAATCTGCTTGATAGGGGATAAATCAAAAACAGCGCGCCAATTAAGAGCAAAATACTAATGCCGATAGCCGTCATGGTTTGCTGTTGAATCGGCTGGGTTAACTGGCTTTTAGGCAGTTCTAAAATCAAAAAACGCTTGAGGCTGTCGACCCACACACTGGAGACAAAGTAGCTTTCGTCTTGTAGCTGCTGCTCAAACACGGACTGTTCAGCTTTATTAAGCAGCTGCGTGAAGTTGCTGTTTTTTTTCAGCTCATTAAGAATCGAGCCAGCCGCACTAACCTCAATACCGCCTTCTTGTGTGACCAATGAAACAAAACCTTTCTCACCCACACGATATTGACTGATTAATTCAGACAGCGCCTTCATATCCAAGGCCACACCGGCCACCAAAATAGGCCCACCCTGCTCGTTTAGTTTTTTGCTGCGGTAGTTAATAAATAATTTTAGCTGCGCACCGCTAAACTCGTTGGTATCTAAATGCAGCTCGTATTCGGCTTGCGAGTTTACAAAAGCAAAATACCATGCGTCATCTGGGTTATCTTTGCGAATACGACGCTGCGCCACCTTATCACCGGAAAACTGGTAATAGTTGTTGTCCCAAGCAGTATCAACCGCTAGAAACATGGTTTCCACGTCTAAAGCCTGTTGCACACTGTGCATTTTTTGCATCAGGGCAGCGTCTTTTTCAGCAGAGTCCGCTTGCTCTAACCATGCATGCAAGCCCGCATCATTCACCAACACTCGTGAAGTTTGCAGGCTGGGCTCTAGCTGCAAACTGACTTCGGCAGCCAGCTTTTCGAGCTGATTGGGTATTTCAACGCGGGTTAAGTTTTCAATGCGTGTATTAATGTAAAACTGGGCCTGAAAAATAATGGATAGTAGGGTTACCAACACCATAAAAACGCCAAAAACCACAGACAGTCGTAGCGCTAGCGGTAAGCGCTGCCAGAAGTTACCCATATTCAATGCCTTTATTTTTAATTTGATTTGCCGTCAAGTATAGACTGCTTGCTGAATTATAGAATAGCGTTAAAACCATGCACTTAGCAGGATCAGCAACCGGTTTTTATTGAAAAACAGCTGCGCATACACATCTTATTACTCCAACTTTGTTTTATGTACCCCTACTGATCGCGCAGTATATCAATTTTTAAAATATCTTTATCTTTAAGTTCATTAGCAAGCTGTCGATACTGTATATTACTGTTCAATTCTATTTTTGGCCTATTGTATGAAAATCAATCTTCCTGTAGTGGATAAAGAAATCTCCTTCGCACAAGACGCACAGCTTATTTCGACTACCGACCTAAAGGGCACTATTACTTTTGTAAACGATGCCTTTGTCGATGTTTCGGGCTTTTCTCGAGAAGAATTGATCGGGCAAAGCCATAATATTGTTCGCCACCCTGACATGCCCCCCGCTGCTTTTAAAGATCTTTGGGAGACCATTAAGTCTGGTCAATCCTGGAAGGGTATGGTGAAAAACCGTTGTAAAGACGGACGCTACTACTGGGTTGATGCCTTTGTATCGCCAATTTCAAAAGACGGGCAGATTGTTGGTTATCAGTCTGTGCGCACCTTACCGACGCACGACTGTAAAAAGCGTGCACAGACTCTGTTTCAACAGTGGAGTAAAGCCGATAAGAAAGCTGGGGTTAGCTTTAAAAGCGGCCTTTCTATTGCCAGCCTATTAAACCTTGCAGTGTTAGTCCCTGCCATTGTTAGCGTATGTCTACTGGCGTACTTATTTAATTGGCAAGCGGCTGCAGTAGCTGCCTCAGGGTTTACTGCCAGCGTTATAGGCACTGCTTGGGTGGGCAGTCTTATTAAAAACATGGTTAACTGCGCGAAAAATGTCGCCCACAACCCAGCCATGAGCTACATCTATACCGGCATGAGAAACGATCTCGGTCTAGTGCTGTATGCATTACAGGTACGCACCTCTGAGCTACGTGCCGTTGTATCGCGACTCGAAAATACTGGACTGTATTTAGTGCGCGTTAAAAACAGCAGCGTAAGTAACTTACAGCGCTCAAAACAAGCCATCGCCAGTCAGGGCGAGATTGTTGCCGATGTGGTAATGGCTATGGAGCAGCTGGTCGCCAGCCAAGAGGATATCAGTCAATCCTCATCGCAAATGGCACAGGGTTCAGGTGAATCACAACGCATCATGCAAGCTGGACAGCAGTCCATTAGCCGTTTAATGGACTCTATCAGCAGTCTGTCTAGTGAACTGGAAAATATTAAAGCTCAAGTCCATGCCACCGCAGAGCGCAGTGTCAACATCGGCACTGTGCTGGATGTGATTACCGCGGTTGCCGAGCAAACTAACCTGCTTGCACTTAATGCGGCTATTGAAGCTGCACGCGCTGGTGACGCTGGACGCGGTTTTGCGGTAGTGGCCGATGAAGTGC
>LSQX01009672.1_pt1 | contig 20109 bp, 20 predicted proteins | sample 654561 | NCBI WGS metagenome assembly LSQX01 (sample SAMN04489861, study PRJNA283612) | anaerobic digester metagenome | isolation source: 4 biogas reactors fed with cattle manure at either 37C or 55C with and... | place: Denmark: Kongens Lyngby | collected 2014
ACGCCGTGCAGCGCCTCGTTCCACCAGTTGAAGGACTTGATGCCAAGCCGATCCACCGCGGGGGCGTTGAACAGCATCTGGCCGGCGCACTCTTCGACGGACATGCGGGATACCAGATCTTTCGCACGCTCCTCGAAGGACAGTTTTTCATTGCGATATGCGGGTAGATCGGACGCAACGGCTGACGCCCTCTTTTTTTTCTGCTCGTCTCTGGGACCCTTGTCGGCGTTTTTCATGGTGACCTCCTGGGGAGTTGATGGGCAGTCGCCGAAGGATCCGGGCCGGTGGCGGCGAGTCTGCGATTGGTTTCATGATAGCAGACCTGACCCGGTTTTCAAACCAGTGTTTTCATCAGATCCGGTCAGCCGGACCTGACAGTGGACGGCTGCCCGGGGTGGATCGTGTATAATGACTTTATAAGACAATTCCGCTCGATCGACAGCTGTACGGACGCGGATCAGAACGCGGGACGGCACAACGCGAAAGGGGTGCATCGATGGAAAAGAGAAGGATGCAGAAGATTTTTGAAGAGGTCTCTCTGCTGGGATTCGGGTGTATGCGGCTGCCGCAAAAAAACGGCGCGATCGACTACGAAGCCGCCGAAAAACTCGTGGACATGGCGCTGGAAGGCGGCATCACCTATTTCGACACAGCCTATTATTATCATGATCAGACGTCCGAGTCATTTCTCGGGAAAGCACTGACTGCCCGGCATCCGCGCGACCAGTACACGATTGCGACCAAACTGCCTCTCAGTGTAGTCCAGGAGGCGGACGATCTGGAACGGGTACTGGACCTCCAGCTTAAGCGCCTGAACACCAGCTATGTGGACTTTTATCTTTGTCACGGGCTGTCTGCAGACGCGTATTTCAACAAGTTCAAACCCATGGGTGTGGAGGCGTTTCTCAAACGCATGGTCAAAGCAGGCAAAATCCGGTATTACGGATTCTCCACCCACGACAAGCCCGAAGGCCTCAAACAATTGATCGACGATGCCGAATGGGATTTTGTACAGATCCAGCTCAACTACCTCGACTGGACCGAACTGGATGCCAAAACCGCTTACCAGCACCTGGTGGACAAAGACATTCCCGTGGTGGTCATGGAGCCGGTCCGCGGCGGCGGGCTCGCCAACCTGGCAGACGGTCCCCGTCAGCTGCTGGAGCGCCGGTTTGGGGGTCAAAGCGCAGCTTCGATCGCCCTCCGCTGGGTCGGCAGCCTGCCCGGTGTCAAGGTGGTCCTGAGCGGGATGACCGAACCCTACCAGATGGAGGAAAATCTGGACACGTTCAGCCCCTTTGTCCCGCTGACCGAGGCGGACAAGCTGGCGATCGCAAACATCGTGACCGCACTGAAGTCTCTGCCGGTTATCCCCTGTACCGCCTGCAATTACTGCAACGTATGCCCCAACGACATTTCCATCCCCCGGATCTTCGCCCGCTACAACAATTACGTGATGTTTGAGCGCCCGGAGGAGCTGATCGCACCGTACGAGCGGTTTATCGGGGAAGGGCACCGCGCGGAGGATTGTGAGGCCTGCGGCATTTGCGTCCCGTTCTGTCCCCAGAGCATCGACATCCCCGGCTGGATGCAGCGGGTGGTGGAAAAGAGGGAAGAGATCCGTCAAGAGCGGTGACACGTTCGCATGTCTCCATCATCTCCATATAGCAAAAACCCCCGCGTCTCCGGTTGGAAAACGCGGGGGTTTCGTTTTGAGTAAAGCGATACCGCAGAGCGGCCGCCCTTACAAGTTGCTGAGAATGGCGACCCTTGTCACGATGCCGGTGAGATGCCCTTCGGCGTCGGTCACGGCAATCGGATAGGAGGATTGCGCCGCCATCGGCACCAGGTCGGAGAGGATGGTGTCCTCGTCGACACTGGCGACGTCCGTGCGCATGATCTCCGGGATCGTCCGTTTCTGTTCGATCGCCTCCAGCGTGTCGCTGAGCGTGACCAATCCCAGCATCTTGAGGTCGCGGTCGACCACGTAGGCACTGGACACCCCGTTCGCGCGCATCTCGTTGATGGCCGCGCGTGGACCCGCACTGCTCCGGATGAGACAGGACGGAACCTGCATGACGCTCTTGACGGGCAACACGCGGGTTTTGTCGACATCCGTGATAAACCGCTCAACATACTCGTCGCAGGGGTTTGAGAGGATCTCCTCCGGTGTCCCGACCTGGACGATGCGGGCGTCCTTCATGATCGCCACGCGATCTCCGAGCTTGAAGGCCTCGTAGATGTCGTGCGTGATGAACACGATGGTTTTTTGGAGCCGCTTCTGTAGTCGGATCAGCTCGAACTGCATGTCCCGGCGCACGATCGGGTCGAGGGCGGAAAACGCCTCGTCCATCAGCAGGATCTCGGGGTCACAGGCCAACGCCCGTGCCAATCCGACCCTCTGCTTCATCCCGCCGCTGAGCGCGGAAACCTGTGACTGCTCGTAGCCTTCCAGCCCAACCATGCCGATGACTTCGGCGGCGCGTTCCCGCGCTTCCGCCCGGGGGACGCCGCGCACGGTCAATCCGAACGCGACGTTGTCCAGGACGTTCTTGTGCGACAACAGTGCGAAGTTCTGGAACACCATGGCGATTTTGTTGCGCCTGAATTCCCGCAACTGCTTGCGGTCGTACCGGACGATGTCTTCGCCGTCGACCACGATGTGTCCCGCGGTCGGCCGATTGAGCAGATTGAGGCAGCGGATCAAGGTCGACTTGCCGCTGCCGGACAATCCGATGATGACGAAGGTTTCGCCTTCCTCCACCTCAAAGCTGGCGTCGTAGACGCCGACGGTGTGCTCGGTTCGTGAGAGGACTTCCTTTTTGTCGAACTCCTTTTCCAGCTCCTCCAGGACATGGCGTGCGGAAGGGCCGAATATTTTGGTGACGTTTTGCACTTGGATTTTAACTGACATCATCAGCCCTCCTTTCCGCTTCTTCTCTGGAATGATTTGGCAGCGCCTTGCGAGATCCGGTCGATCACGATCGCGATGAACACAATCGATATGCCGGCCTCAAACCCGCGTCCGACTTCCAGCCGGTTGATCGCCAGCAGGACTTCGGTGCCGAGGCTGCGCGCGCCGATCATCGAGGCGGTGACAACCATTGCGACGGCCATCATGGTCGTCTGGTTGATGCCGGCCATAATGGTCGCGGCCGCCTGCGGAATCTTGACCTGGAACAGCGCCTGGAACTTGGTGGAACCAAAGGCCTGTGCGGCCTCGACCGTCTCGCGGTCGACCTCCAGGATCGCATGGCAGGTCAGCCGCACGACCGGAGGCAACGCGTAGATCATCGTGGCCAGCACCGCCGGCACCCGCCCCATCCCGAAGAACGACACCGCGGGGATCAAATAGACCCAGCTCGGCATGGTCTGCATCGCATCCAGCACCATGGTGGACGCTTTGCGGACCCGCTCGTTTTCCGACATCAGGACGCCGTACGGCAATCCGACGAGCAGCGAGAGCAAGACCGCCACCAGCACGATGGACAATGTGTAGACCATGAGTTCCCAGTAACCGAACAACCCGATTACAAAGAACATCGCACCGTAGATAATGGACGGGACGATCTTTTTGGTGGCCAGATATCCTCCGATGGCGATCAGAAGGAGAATGGCCCACCAGGGGATGAAGAACAGCACCCACTCTGCTGCGTTGAGCATCGCGGAAAGGCCCGTGACAATCGCGTCGAACAGCCAGCTGAGGTTGTTCGCGAGATAGTCGACGGCGGCATCGATTGCGTCGGCGATGCCGAAGGAAAGTGAATCAGGGAATCCTCCCATAAAAGTCGTTCCTCCCCTTACTCGGCCTGGAGTGCTTCTTGGATGTCGGCCAGACGGTCGGCGTCACCCACCCAGGTCTCCAACAAGTCCGCGTGTTCGCTCAGGAACCAGATCGCCGCCTCTTTCGCGGTGGCGTCGTTGTCGTTCATGTAGGCAAGAGCCTCTGCGGTCAACGCGCTACTGGTCTGATAGCGGGACAACATCTCGGCCACGGCGGGATTTTCCTCCTGGACCGAGGGATGAATCGCAATGGTGACCCGGTTCGCGGGGCACTCGTTCAGACCGTTTTCAAAATCTTCCATGTTGGTGAAGGGTGTGTCGCCCAGCAGGACGAGGTCGAGCTTGCCGGTGATCCACGTCGGATCCCAGTAATAGCCAACCCATGCGTCGCCCTTGTCATAGGCGGAAACCAGAGAGGCTGCGAGCCCGGCGTCAGAACCCGGACGGAAGTAATTGAATGTTTCGTCCAGCCCATATGTTTCGTACTTTTTGAACATGATCTCGTCGATCGCCCATCCGGGGATAGCACCGTAGATGCGACCCTTGGAGGAATCTTCGGGATCGGTGAAGACGTCTGCGTACTCCGGAAGATCCTGGACGGTCTTGAGGCCCGGTGCCATCGGCTCGATGCCGCGCTCCGGATCACCTTCCACGACATACCGCGGTACATAGAATCCCTGCGCGTTGTCATCGAAATTGACGCCGAGTTCGATCGCTTTGCCCGCGTCGATGTCCGGCTGGTAGGCTGGGATGTTTTCGCTCCAGACTTCCATGTAGATCTGCAGGTCACCGGTCGTCAGCGCCTGCCACGTGATGGGCGTGGAGCCTGACACTTCTTCGGTCAGAATGTCGTATCCGTGTTCGAGAATGACTGAAACTGCCGCATTGTGGAACTGGATGCTGTCCCAACCGGCATCGGCCAGTCTGTAAGTGGTCTTGGTGGTTGCGTTCGAATTGTCGCAGGCGACGCCTGCCAGCAACGAGAAAACCAGGACCAGTGCCGCCAGGGCGGCGATGCGTGCTCGCGTTCGAATGAATCGTGTGTTGGATAAATGCATAGTGTACCCTCCTGTTAGTGTGAATTTTTTACCTCCATTAACCGCCGTCAGGTGTTTAACCGCGGTGGTCACGAATGTTGTCGCGACCTGCCAAGAATGAAGAACAGCAATAAATGATACCACAGGAAGAAGAGGTTTGTAAAAAACCGACCTCTTCAAAAGAAGTCGAAACAACGCAAAAAACGTCAAAAAGCCCTGAAAACAGAGAGATTCCATGTGACCCCCTGTGCTGTCGCGGAAGGCAAGGCAAAGCGAGAATTCACTGCGAAAAAACGATCCTGCAGCTGGGTTGACAGCCCGAAAAAGCCAAGGTATACTTTGGTAGACTTCATCGCTTTACCACTTTACTACGATAAAGCAAGCCAAAGGAGGAAGCCTATGAAAACCTGGCGGTTTCACACACCGGACGGCGTCGCGGACATCCTGCCGGACGACTGCGCCAGAAAACGCGACATCGAGGCGGGTGTCCGTGGGATGTTCCGTTCGCGCGGCTTCCGCGAGATTCAGACACCCGGCATCGAATTTTACGACGTCTATGCCGCGGGCGACGGATTCGTCCCCCAGGAGAATTTGTTCAAGTTCTTCGACAGCGAGGGCAGAATCCTCTGCATGCGGTATGACGGTACCGTGCCTGCCGCACGGTGTGCTTTGACGACGCTCAAGGACGAACCTCTGCCATTGCGGCTGTGCTACATCGGCGACATGTACCGCTACAACGAGTCGGGAGGAGGCCGTCAGAGCGAATTCACACAAGCTGGCGCGGAGATTCTGGGATCTTCCGCACCGGAGGCCGACGCGGAAATCCTCGGCACCGCGATCACAGCCACCCGTGAGGCGGGCATCCGGGACCTCCAGGTTTCCATCGGCCAGGTCGGGTTTTTCCAGGGCTTGTGTCGGGAATGGGGTTTGGACGGGGAGGTCGAGGCCATGCTGCCCGCGCTGATCGACAGCAAGCAACTGGTGGCGATCGAGGACCTCTGCCGGTCCCGCAACCTCCCGGACAATGTGCGGAAAGCGCTGTTGCAGATGCCCTCTCTCCAGGGTACCTACGATGTATTGGATCGTCTGGAACCGCTCGCCGGCAACCCCGCGTCCCAGGCGGCGCTCGACAACCTGCGGTCGATTCTTTCCCTGCTCGAGGACGACGGATTGCTGGATTGCGTCTCGGTCGACATGGGGATGCTACAGGATTTACACTATTATTCCGGAGCGATTTTCAAAGGGTTTACCTACGGAATCGGATTCCCGCTGTTCGGCGGCGGGCGTTACGACCACGTGGCTCCCGCATTCGGAGGGGTCGTTTCCGCCACCGGCTTTTCGCTCGGGGTGAACATGGTGATGACAGCACTCCGCCGGCAGGGCGATCTGCCACAGGCGGTCGTGTCGGACCTGTTGGTCGGCTACGCCTCCGGTGCGCGCCGCGAGGCGGTACGCATCCTCGAGGAATGCCGCGGACAGGGAATGCGGGCGGAACTCGACTGTTGCGGCGAAGGCCGCGAAGGATTGGCGGCACAGGCGACCCGCAGAGGAATCTTTGCCGCCTGGTACGTGAACGTGGACGGCGCGAGAGAAATATTGCCGCTCCCGGCGGATAGAGGAGAATGACCATGGACTGGATCACGATCGCGTTGCCTAAAGGCCGTTTGGCGGACCAGACGCTGGATCTGCTGGAAGCCTCCGGCTATGACTGTGCAGCCGCACGGGAGTCCTCCCGCCGCCTGATTCTGGAAGACCCCGCGGCCGGGCTGCGTTTCATTCTGGCCAAACCTGCGGATGTCCCGACCTATGTGGACTACGGGGCGGCCGACCTTGGCGTGGTCGGCAAGGACACGCTGCTCGAAGAAGGGCGACGCCTGTACGAGGTGCTCGACCTCGGTTTTGGAAAATGCAGGCTGTGTGTCTGTGGCGTCCCGTCGCTGAAAGATCGGTTGCATACCCTGCCCAACAAGCGGGTGGCCACCAAATACCCCGCGGTCGCGCGCCGGTATTTCGAGACGGTACGCCGGGAAAGTGTCGAGATCATCAAGCTCAACGGCTCGGTGGAACTCGCTCCCCTGACCGGACTCGCGGAGGTGATCGTGGACATCGTGGAGAGCGGCCGCACCTTGCGGGAAAACGGGCTGGATGTGCTGGAGACCATCGCCGATGTCAGTGCCCGGATGGTGGTCAACCGTGTGAGCATGAAAATGAAGTCTTCGCGGATCCACGAAATGATCGAAGCGGTGCGCGTCACACTCGAAGCCCGGAAGGGGCAGGGAGGAACAGAATCATGAGCAGGTTTTCGGTACCGGTGACCCGGGTCGGGCGCCAGGACCTCTCCGGCATCGCCGTGAAGCTCGGGATGCGGGGTAAAATGGATTCCGGATCGGTCATCGACACAGTCACGGGCATCCTCGAGGGGGTTCGCTCCCGCGGGGACGAGGCGGTGGCGGAATATACCGGACGCTTTGATCGGGTCGACCTGGAACCCGCACAGTTCCGCGTGACGGAAGTAGAGATCGACCGCGCGATGGCGGAGGTGGATCCCGCGGTACTGGACGCACTCCGCCAAGCGGCGGACAACGTGCTCGCGTTCCACCGGGACGGCGTGCCGACTGGGTATACCCGGGACGACGGCCGGGGTGCGGTGACCGGTGTCATCGTCCGCCCGCTCGACACCGTGGGAGTGTATGTGCCGGGAGGGACCGCCTCTCTGCCTTCGTCGGTCCTCATGAACCTGCTGCCGGCGCGGGCTGCAGGGGTGCGTCGCGTGGTCATGTGCACCCCGCCGCGCTCGGACGGATCGGTCGCGCCGGTCATCCTCGCCGCCGCCCGTGTGGCGGGTGCGGACGAGATCTACCGGATCGGCGGAGCGCAGGCGATCGCCGCGATGGCATATGGCACGGCCTCGGTCCCCCGGGTCGACAAGGTGTGCGGACCCGGCAACCTTTATGTCAACACCGCCAAACGACTGGTGTTCGGTCAGGTGGACATCGATCTGTTTGCCGGCCCCAGTGAGATCCTGGTCATCGCGGACCGTACGGCCGATCCGGACTTTCTGGCGGCCGACCTATTGTCCCAGGCGGAGCACCTGATGGCGTCCGCGATCCTGGTGACCGACGACGAGAAGACCGCGCGGCAGACGGCCGAGAGGGTGCAAGCCCGTGCGGAAAAGCTCCCCCGCCAGGATTTGCTCGAGAGGTCGCTGGCCGACTTTGCCGCGATCCTGCTAGTGCCCGACCTGGACACCGCGGTCGACTTTGCCAATGAGCTCGCGCCCGAACATCTCGAAATCTGCACGGAAGACCCGGAACAGTGGTTGCCCCGGATCGTCAATGCAGGCGCGGTTTTTTTGGGCGCCTACAGTCCGGAGCCGCTCGGAGATTATTTTGCCGGCCCCAACCACGTGTTGCCGACCAGTGGCACCGCCCGGTTCTTTTCTCCGCTCAACGCCACGGATTTTGTCAAACGAATCAACGTCATCCACTATACGCGCGACGCGCTGGCCGCGTGTCGGGACCAGGTGGTCTTGTTGGCGGAAGCAGAAGAACTCTGGGCACACGCGGAAGCCGTCAAAGCGCGGTTTGATAAGGGGGCAGACGAGGCATGAGTCGCTTTTGGAATTCCCGGACTCGGGAGATCACGCCCTATGTTCCCGGCGAGCAACCCAGGGACCGGGCATTTATCAAACTCAACACCAACGAGTGTCCTTATCCGCCCGCATCCGCGGTGGCGCGCACTTTGCGGGAGATGGATGCGGAGACGCTGCGGCTATACCCGGACCCGGTCTCTCTCCGTCTGCGGGAAGCGCTGTCGGCATACTACGGGTTTCCCGTCGAACAGATTTTTGTCGGCAACGGGTCGGACGAGGTGCTGGCACTCGCGTTTCAAGCCTTTTTTGAGCCGGCACCGTCAGGACAGGCCATCTCATTTCCCGACATCACCTACAGCTTTTACCCTGTCTATGCCGCGTTGTATGGGATTCCCTGCAGGACGGTTCCTCTGGAAGAGGGATTTGCGGTCCCGATCGAAGCACTCGCGGCTCCCTCCGGCGGGATCGCACTGGCCAATCCCAACGCGCCGACCGGTCGCGCGGTCGGACGTGCGGACATCGAAAGGCTGGCAGCGGCCGATCCCGGGCGGGTGGTGATCATCGACGAGGCCTATGTGGATTTTGGCGGGGAGTCCGCGCTCCCGCTGCTCGATACGTATGAGAATCTACTGGTTGTGATGACTTTCTCCAAGTCCCGTGCGCTGGCAGGTGCCCGCCTGGGGTTCGCGATCGGCTCGCGGGAACTGATCGAAGGGCTGGAGCGGGTGCGGGATTCCTTTAATTCCTATCCGGTCGACCGGGTCGCAGAGCTAGTGGGGATCGCCGCACTGTCGGATGGTGCCTGGTTTGAACAGAACCGTGCGCGGATCATCGCAACCCGCGAGAAGACCGCGGAACGGCTGCGCGCCATCGGGCTCGATGTGATCCCCTCCTCGGCGAACTTCCTCTTTGCGGGAGTGCCCGGAGTGCCGGCCCGCGTCCTCTACAACGCACTCCGGGAAGAAGGTATACTGGTAAGGTACTTCGAACGGCCCCGCATCGACGAATATCTGCGTATCTCGATCGGGACACCGGAAGAAATGGACGCCCTCTGTGCCGCGCTGGAACGCACCGTTCCCGCCGTCGGCCGTCCGGGGCGTTTTGAGGGAAAGGGAGGTACGGTATGGCACGGATGGCCCAATGGGAACGCGTGACCCGGGAGACACGCATCCGGGCGTCAGTCGAACTCGACGGCGAGGGGAACAGCGACGTCCGGACCGGCATCGGCTTTTTCGACCACATGCTTGTGCTGCTCGCGCGGCATGCCTTGATTGACCTGACAGTGGAAGCGGAAGGCGACCTGGAGGTCGATGCGCACCACACCGTGGAAGATACAGGCATCGTACTGGGTAAGCTGGTCGGGCAGGCGCTCGGCGACAAGGCCGGGATCCTCCGGTACGGCTATGCGTCCATCCCGATGGACGAGGCGCTTGCGACGGCCTCGATCGACCTGTCCGGACGGCCCTACCTGCGGTTTGACGCGACCTTTGCCTACGGACGGGTCGGCGCGTTCGACACCGGTTTGGCCGAAGAGTTTTTCCGGGCGCTGACGACGCAGGCCGGCATCACGCTTCATCTGTCCTGTGTGAACGCCGGAAACGACCACCATGCGATTGAAGCGTTGTTCAAGGCGTTTGCCCGCGCGTTGCGTGAAGCCGTGGAACCCGATCCCCGCAATCCGGGCGTACCTTCCACCAAAGGCGTTCTCTAACATCGATTCCAATATAAAACCGGAGGTTTCCCCATGAATGACTGTATGCGTGACACCGCATTTCTCGGACGCCCGGCGATGGCCAAAGGCAAAGTCCGGGATATGTACGACCTCGGCGATTCGCTCCTGATGGTCGTTACCGACCGCATCTCCGCGTTCGACGTCGTGTTCGACGAGCTGATCCCGGACAAAGGCAAGATGCTCAACGGGATCTCCGCGTTCTGGTTCGAGCAGACCGCGCACCTGTTACCCAACCATGTGATCTCTACCGATCCCCGGGAATACCCGGACGGACTGTCCGCCTTTGCGGACCGGCTGGCCGGGCGTTCGATGTGGGTCCGCAAGGCCGATATGCTGCCGGCGGAATGCATTGTGCGGGGCTACCTCGAAGGTTCTGCGCTCAAGGAATACCGGCAGCACTGCACGGTCGGCGGCATGCGCATGCCGGATGGCCTCCGACAGGCCGACAAGCTCCCCGAACCCCTGTTTACCCCTTCGACCAAGTCGAACGAGGGGCACGACGTCAACATCACATTCGCGCAGCTGTGCGATCTGGTGGGGGATCGGATGGCGACCGAGCTGCGCGCCAAAAGCCTGGCGCTGTACGACTTCGCCTCGGCGTACGCACAGCAGCGTGGAATCATCCTTGCGGACAGCAAGTTCGAGTTTGGCATGCTGGACGGCGTGCTGACGATCGCCGACGAGCTGTTCACCCCCGACTCTTCGCGGTTCTGGGATCGCGAGGATTACCGTCCGGGACGCCCGCAGAAAAGCTTTGACAAGCAGTATTTGCGTGAATACCTCGAAACCCTCGACTGGGACAAAACCTATCCGGCGCCCCATCTGCCGGAGGAAATCGTGGAAAAGACCGCCGCCAAATACCGGGAGGCCTATGAAAAGCTGACCGGGAGGGCGTTTGGATGATCGCCATTCTCGATTATGGAATGGGAAATCTCGGGAGTGTCCACAAAGCGCTCTCCCATCTGGGAGCGAGCGCCGTCGTCACCTCGGATCCGGATGTGGCCAACGCCGCGCAGGCACTGGTGCTCCCCGGTGTCGGGGCGATGCGATCCGCCATGGTCAACATGCGGGCGCGGGGACTCGACCGGACCGTCCGCGACGCGATTGAAGCGGGCAAACCCTTTTTGGGCATCTGTCTGGGGATGCAGATGCTGTTTGAGAGGAGCGAAGAAGACGATGCCGATGGGCTGGGGATCCTCCCCGGCCGCGTCCGCCGGATTCCGGCCGCCGCGGGGATCAAGATTCCCCATATGGGGTGGAACCGGATCACACTGCGTGGTGCCGAGGCAGCGGGAGGACCCGGCGCGCTGCTCCGTGAAGGGGAGAGTGTGTATTTTGTCCATTCCTTCCACGCGGTGCCCGACGATCCGTCTATTCTCACCGCGATGTCCGACCACGGGATTATGTTTGCTGCCGCGGTCCGTTCCGGCAGTGTCGACGCGTTTCAGTTTCATCCCGAAAAAAGCGGGGATCGAGGCATCGAGATTTTGCGCCGCTGGCTGACCCGCATGGAGGGAACCACACGATGATCCTCTATCCTGCCATCGATCTGCTCGACGGGCGCTGTGTACGGCTCCGCCAGGGGGATTATGAAGCGGTCACGCGGTATGCAGACGATCCTATCGCGGTCGCGGAGGGATTTCGCAAAGCGGGTGCCGCCTGGATCCACGTGGTGGATCTGGACGCCGCCCGCACCGGGCACGCGGTCAACCGGACGGTCATCTCCCGGATCGCGGCCGCGACCGGGCTTCGGATCCAGACCGGCGGGGGCATCCGCTCGATGGCGGACGTCGAAGCGTTGCTGGAAGCGGGGCTGTCACGGCTCGTGATCGGGACCGCCGCGGTGCGAGACCCCGCGTTCGCGCGTGAAGTACTGGCTGCTCATCCCGACCGGATTGCCATCGGCATCGACGCGCGGGACGGTGAGGTAGGTGTGGAAGGGTGGACGCGGGGCGGCGGCATCCAGGCGGTTGAACTCGCCCTCCGGATGCGGGAGCTGGGCGCCCGCACCGTGGTATACACCGACATCGCCCGGGACGGGATGCTGGGCGGCGTCGCGCTGGACAACACCCGGGAAATGGTCGACCGGACCGGTCTGGCCGTCATCGCTTCCGGCGGGGTCGGATCGGAACAGGATATCGAAGAGGTCCGCACGACCGGCGCGGCCGGACTGATCATCGGCAAAGCGATATATGAAGGAAAGGTGGATTTGGCCGCATGCTTGAGAAAAGAATCATCCCCTGCCTAGACGTCAAGAACGGACGGGTTGTCAAAGGCGTCAATTTTGTCTCCCTCCGCGACGCGGGCGACCCGGTGGAAGCCGCCAAGGCCTACAACCGTTCCGGCGCGGACGAACTGGTGTTCCTCGACATCAGCGCGACGCTGGAAGCGCGCGGTACGATCATCGAAATGGTGCGCCGTGTTGCAGAGCAGGTTTTCATTCCCTTTACAGTCGGGGGCGGCATTCGCTCGATCGACGACATCCGCGCGATCCTGCAGGCCGGTGCGGACAAAATCTCGCTCAATTCCGCGGCGGTCTCGGATCCGGCGCTGGTCACCCGCGCGGCCGCGGCGTTTGGAAGCCAATGTGTCGTGGTCGCCATCGATGTGCGCAAAACCCCGGAGGGGACCTATGAGGTGGTCATCGCCGGAGGAACCCGGCCGACCGGGCTGGAGGCAGTCGCCTGGGCACGCGAAGCGGAGCGCCTGGGTGCGGGGGAAATCCTTTTGACCAGCATGGACCGGGACGGAACCAAAAGCGGATACGACAATGTGATCACCCGCCAGGTCGCGGACGCGGTCGGGATCCCGGTCATTGCCTCGGGCGGCGCCGGGAGTCTGGGTGATTTTTACGACGGCATCGTCGAAGGCGGCGCGGACGCCGTACTGGCGGCCAGCCTGTTCCACTTTGGGGAGATCGACATCCTGGATCTCAAACGGTATCTGGCGTCTCGTGGCATTCCGGTTCGGATCCCGGACATCGGAGCGGAAGGGAAGGACGCCACATGAGCTCCCTCCGCGAAGACACCCCCTTCACGAGGGCGTTCGCGGAGCCGGACCGGATCCGGATCTGGGAGATGCTCAAAAAAGATGTCGCCGGCAACGTGTGTGCGATCGTGCTGGACGACGCGGATGGCGCGCCGTTGATGCAGGCTTATATGGACCGCGAGGCTTTTTTGCTGACGCTCGAAACCGGTCTGATGCACTACCACAGCCGCAGCCGCAGCCGGCTCTGGCTCAAAGGAGAGACCTCCGGGCACTACCAGCACGTGGTGTCCGCACAGGTGGACTGTGACGCGGACGCACTGGTGTTCCGGGTCATCCAGGAGGGGGCTGCGTGTCACACCGGGCACCACAGCTGCTTTTTCCGCGATTTGTCGGAACTCACTCGGGCTTGAACCCGCACAGCGGCCGCGACCGCGCTATAATGAAAGAAAAGAGGAGGTGTATCATGAGCAGAATCGGTGAGATCATGGACGAAGTCTATGCGGTCATCGTCGACCGTAAAACGCATCCGAAGGAAGGCTCCTACACCAACTACCTGTTCGGCAAGGGGCTGGACAAGATGTGCAAGAAAATCGGTGAGGAAGCCTCCGAGGTCATCATCGCCGCCAAGAACGACTCGCGCAGCGAACTGGTCTACGAGATCAGCGACCTGATCTACCATCTCGAAGTCGTCATGGTCAACCAGGGCATCACCTTGGACGAGATCCACGACGAACTGAGAAACCGCCGCTAAACCAACAGGGAGCTGCGCCGTCCCTGGAGGGGCAGGTTCCCTTCCGGGACGGTTGTAGTTGTCCAAAAACCAAGGGTGAATATCCGGCTTGCACGCCGCAATAGCGGATGATATAATCCCACTCACGGCGTTGCCGGATTGTGTAAGGGTAGCACTACTGCCTCTGGAGCAGTCTGTCTGGGTTCGAATCCTAGTCCGGCAGCCAAAACAAAAGCCCCACAGCTTTATCGCTCGTGGGGCTTTTGTGTATTCCGAAGGATTTATGGCGAGAGGTTGACGCGATGCACAAGCATCGCGTCTGCATCGAGGGTGACTCCGATGTAAACCAGCGAGTCGGATCTTCTGCTACTCTGTGTCTATATCGTTCGTCATCGGCAAAACCACGAAGCTGTGTGTGGGGGCGTCTCACGAAGGCAGCGACAGGTGCGACAGGAGTCTGTCTGTGTCGGAATCAACGAAATGGCGGCAAAACTGGCATAGGGACGCCGAACTGCGCGGTACGCTGTGGCGGCTTGCGTGGCCGACCGTATCGGAGCAGTTGCTGATCTCCCTGGTGGCCATGATTGCCACCGCCATGATCGGGCGCCTCTCCACGGTCGCACTCAGTGCCGTCGGCGTCGTCAACATGACCGTGACCGTCATCCAGTCGTTGCTGGCGATACTTTCCATGGGGGCGACGGTGGTGATCGCCCGCCTGACGGGGGCGGGAGAGCACACGGAAGCGCAGAGCGCGGCGCGTCAGACGCTTCTTGGTGCATTCGTCGTCGCCGTGGTTTTACCATTGCTTCTTTGGGTGTTTGCCCGACAGATCCTGACCGCGTTTCTGAGCCAGGCGGAAGAGGCAGTGGTGGAAAACGCGTTGCTGTATTTCAAAGCCCAGCTCCCGGGCATTCCCTTTTTCATCGTCAATCTGGTGGTCAGCGGCATTTTTCGCGGTGCGGGGGAGATGCGCAAGCCGATGGCTATCGCCCTGGTGGTCAATGCCTTATCGCTGCTGTTCGGCTATCCACTCATATTCGGGATAGGTGGATTCCAGGGGCTGGGGATACGGGGGATGGGCATCGCGATGTCGTTCGCGCGCACGGTCGGCGGACTTGTGATTCTTTCGATTCTGCTTGGTGGGCGCGCCAAGATCCAGGTGCCCCGCATCGGCCTGTTCCGCTGGAACGGAACCATGCTGCGGCGCGTCTTGCGCATCGGCATCCCTGCTTCTCTGGAGCAGGTGGCGCTGATGGGAGGGAACCTGATGGTGCAGATCGTCATCGCCCTCATGCCCACCAGAGACATGGCGGCCCATCAGGTGCTGAGTGCACTGGCCAGCGTACCGCGCAACATGATCCTGGGTCTCGGGATGGCGACGACAACGCTGGCCGGGCATTACCTCGGGGCGGGAAGGGCAGACCTTGCCCAGCGGGGAACCTTGCAGGCGGTTGCCTTGGGAGGGATTTCCAATCTCCTCTCCTATCTCATTTTCTTCTTCATCCAGCCACTGTCATCGATCTTTTCCAGCGACACCGCGGTGTTGGCCACCGTCTATCGTGTGGTGCTGTTTTATGTCATCGCAGAAACGCTCCTGAGTCCGCTGAATGTCCTTCCAGCCGCTCTGCGCGCAGGCGGTGACATCCTGTTTGTTTCGTACAGCAACATCCTGGGTGTCAGCCTTCTGCGGGTGGGCGGCACCTATCTGCTTTCACAATGCTTCGGACTGGGAATCGAAGCACTGTACTTTACGATGGGGGTAGACTACACCCTGCGTACCCTGGCCTATGTCATTCGGATGCGAGGCGGCAAGTGGAAGCACATCAAAGTGTAGCCCCCGTTGGATGACAGAGAGTCGGCAGGTGACGTACAATATCCGAACCGACAACAGCAGAGGAATGGTGACCTTTATGCATTTCAAGCACCTGACATTGAGAGTCAAGAATCTGGAACAATCCATACGGTTTTACGAAACAATCACGGAATTGACGGTCTCCCGCCGGTTTGAAGCGGGACCGGCGGAGCTTGCATTTCTGACGCATGGAGACGGGGAGACACAGATCGAGTTGATTCACATCCCGGAGGGCCAAACCTTCGAGGGAAAGGGAATGTTCCTCTGTTTTGCGACAGACCGCCTGGATGAAATGCATCGGCTTGCGCAAAAGAGGGAGCTCAATCCTTCCCCGATACAGGATCCGGGGGATGGGACACGCTATTTCTACGTTTACGATCCGGACGGCGTATCGGTTCAACTGCGCTCCTTCCCGAAATAAACCGGAACGGCAAGCGACTCTTCCGGCATCCGCTGATCCATCAAGCCCACAAGGAAAAGCCCTGCGATTCTCCGCGGGGCTTTTTTTCGCACCGGCGCACCGGCTGTTCACTTGCCTCACCCTCCCGAGGGAACAAAAATGCGTTCCTGCGGGTCAAAGGAGGCGAGAGGCTTCTCGCGGGTCGGGAAACCGGACAGGAGGATAGGATGCGAAAACGTTGGATGGGTTGGATTGCCGGACTGATGCTGGCAACCATGTTGTTTGCGGGATGCTCCAGCGCCAATTCCGATCTGGAGTATGAAAAAAACGAACCCGGCGCGACCGCCGCGGAAGCGGGCCGCACCCAGGAGGAAGCCCCGCTCCCATACGAGGCCGCCAACCCGAAGCAAAGTCCCGTACGGAAACAGATCCGTGACGCACAGATCGAAGCGGAAGCAAAAGACGTGGAAGCGGCATATGCGGACATCTTGTTGTTCGCGCAAAGTCTCGGAGGCTATGAAAACGCCCGGACTCTCCACCGCACCGACGCGTCCGTCTCGCTCACGGCAACACTGCGGATTGCACCTGAGCATCTGGACGCCCTGATCGCCAAGGTGAACGAGGCCGCCGTGGTGTTCCGGTCGGCTCTGGGAACAGAGGACATCACAGAAGCGTATTTTGACGCCAAGACCCGGCTGCAGACGATGGAGAAGTCGCTGGAGTCGTATTACGGATTTTTGTCCGAAGCCAAAGACCTCTCCGAGTCCATGATGGTGCAGGAGCGGATTGGCGGATTGACTGCCGAAATCGAGTCGCTCAAGGGGAGAATCCGGCTCTGGGACACGCTGCTGGCTGAATCCACCATGCGCCTGATGCTCACCCAGACACCGGATCCGATCGCCGCCCGGGACAAAATCGACTGGAAGGCCTTGAGCTTTTCCGACATGGGGACACTGATCCGGGTGGGGTTCACCCGCATCGGGAATGTGATCGTCGCAGGACTGCAATGGATCGCCATCGTGCTGGTAGCGGCTTCTCCAATCTGGCTCGCGGCCGGGGCGCTCCTATTGGTCCTGCGCAGGCGCGCACGCAAACGCAAAGCCGCCAAAAACCTGGCGCAAAACAGATTCCCTGACGTTGAAGCTGCGGACAGCCGGGACGAATCCGGGGAACAGTGACGGAGCCCATCGCGGATACGGTCACCAGGCAGCAGGCCGGATGCCGGCGGTGTCCAAACGCAGCCTGGCTTGTGCAAACACTTCCGCTGACAACGCTCCACGCGAAGCCGCTTCAATATTGGCGCGCAGGTGTTCCCGATCCGTCGTGCCGATCAGCCCGAAAGAGATGCCAGGTACGGTCAATCCAAACCGGATCAGAAAAGCTGAGATGTCCTCGCCTGGCTCGCACAGCGCTACCAGCCCTGCTCTTGCCAGCAACCCGTCGTAAGCCGGACTGTATTTTTTGAGCCATCCGCGCACGATGACCGCTTTGCCGGTCCGCGCAACCGCTTCGATTGCCTCCTCGTTGGTTCTTGTGAGAGCGCCGTACACGAGCTGAACCGATTCGAACGGATCGAGCGTACCAAATCTGCGCATGCTGCGAAACCCGTGTTCCGCGGGATACAGCGGATCTTCTGGCCCCCCGTTTTTGAAGGACAGCCCGATGTGCCGAACTTTGCCGGCTGTCCGCATCTCCTGCATGGTTTGGGTGATTTCGCCCGCTTCCCCGCCCGGGAACGCATCCGAGCTTTGCATATGGAGCTGCCACAGATCGAGGGAGTCGGTCCCGAGCCGCCGGAGGCTTTCGTCGAGGTTGCGCAGCAGGGTGGGGCGGTCGAACCGGTGGGGATGGGTCGAGTAAGGACCGGTACATCCACACTTGGTCGTGAGCAGGAGGCGATGCCTCCGGCCAGGAAGGATCCGACCCAGCAGCGCTTCGCTGTCCGGGTAGCAGGGAGCGGTGTCGACCCAGGTGACACCGCCGTCCAGCGCGGTATCCAGGAGGGATGCGGCCTCGCTTGTCTCCAGATTTCCGATCTCCATGGTGCCCCATCCGATCGGGGAACCTATCAGTCCCGTCGCCCCGAATGCCCTTTTCTCCATGATGTCTTCCTCCCGGATCCCGCACGGCGGCAAGCACTCCGCCGGTGCGCATTTGTCCTTCCATGATACTGCGCCCGTGTGACACACGGGATGGTATCCTATAGACAAAACGGAGGTGGAAGCCGCAATGCCCAAGAACATCGTGATGATCCTGGCCGACCAGATGCACAAATACGCCATGGGATTTATACGTCCCCACATACACACCCCTCATCTTGATCAACTGGCAGAAGAGGGCGTGACTTTTGCCAATTGTTATTCAAACAATCCAGTATGTGGTCCTTTCCGGATCAACCTGTTTTCCGGCATGCTAACGATCTCAACCGGCCTGTATCGCAATGGGGACCCGCTGCCTGACACCGAGTGTATGGCGGACACGTTTAACGCCAATGGATACGAGACCAGTTTTGTCGGGAAGTGGCACATCGGCGGAGAGGGAAACCGCCCGATTCCCCGGGCATTGCGCGGCGGGTTTCAACATTTTGTCGGGTACCAGTGCTACAACGGTTTTTGGGACAACGTGTGTTTTTATGACGAGGAGGACCGTGAAGTCCGGTTCGATCGGCATCGCACCGAGGTGACCACCGACTTGGGTGTCGAGCGTCTCCGGATGTTGGCCGGGAGAGACCGGCCGTTTTTACACGTGGTTTTTTACCAGGCACCACATTATCCGGAACAGCCGATGGACCCCTATTATCAGTTGTATGAAGGACGAGATATGCCACTCCCGCCCAATTACAGGGAGACGGAGCCGTACACCCCGACCTTCAGCCCGCCCAGCCCCCGGCCGTTTGAAAATGATCCGGACTACCGGCGTTATGGCGGCAATATGCAGGAATACCTGCGTCTATACAACGGAATGGTGAGCCAGATCGACGCGGGGGTCGGGCGCATTCTGGCCGAGATTGACGCCCTTGGGCTGCGTGACGACACACTGGTCCTGTTCTCGGCCGATCACGGGGACATGCAGGGGAGCCACGGGTTGACGAATAAATGTCTGCCTTATGAAGAGTCCTGCGGTATTCCTCTCCTCGCTCGGTTGCCCGGAGGTGTGCAGGGAGCCACGGTTCGGACGTCGGTCTCGGGTGTGGATTTGTATCCGACACTGGTCGAGTACGCGGGGATCAACGCTTCACATGCCAACTCGTGGGAAGGGGAGTCACTGTTGTCATACCTTTCCGGGGAAGCCGGGCCCGGTGCGACACATGGTCCGGTGTATGCGGAAAATTACCTGGGGCAACGGCGGTGGACGATGGTCCGGCAGGGACCCTGGAAACTGGTGGCGGAAAAAGACGGGTGCGTACCCACAGAACTGTTCCATATGGAAGACGACCCCTACGAGCTTGACAACAAGATCGGAGATCCTGCGTGCGCCGGAATCCGGAACGCGTTGACGGAGCTCATCGCCTGTTTTGAGAACCGGGAGCCCAAACCTCGAACGGAGTACCATCATGCGAAACAACCGTAGACCTCCCTGGCTGGATGACCTGTCCGAGATGATTGCCGCGTCCGGCAAAGGGGTGGCTGCGGTTCTGAAAACCCAGGCCATCCTCGCCGCCGTCACATTCGTGCTGTTGTGCATCGGGCTGGCGCTTCTCGACGTCCCGCTGTGGGGTCTGATCGCTGCCGGGATCACACTGTTTGATCTTGTCCCGCTGGTCGGCAGCGGCATGATCATGATTCCCTGGGCCGTCATCACCTTGATCGCGGGCAATCGACAGCAGGCACTGCTGCTGCTGGTAGTCTATGTCGTCATCTTTGTGGTCCGGCAGATTCTGGATCCGGTGCTCAACGGCAAGGCGATCGGTGTGAAGCCTCTCTATACATTGCTGTGCACTGTTTTGGCTACACTTCTGTTCGGCCCCTGGGGACTGGTGCTCGGTTCGGTCGCCG
>LSQX01163787.1_pt1 | contig 20108 bp, 25 predicted proteins | sample 654561 | NCBI WGS metagenome assembly LSQX01 (sample SAMN04489861, study PRJNA283612) | anaerobic digester metagenome | isolation source: 4 biogas reactors fed with cattle manure at either 37C or 55C with and... | place: Denmark: Kongens Lyngby | collected 2014
AGGGCGGGCGACCACAGGTCGCCCCTACATACGCTCAACGTTATTCTGGCAATCACGGGCGGCGACCACAGGTCGCCCTACACTAGGTTCCCTTATGCGCCAATAAACCCCCTATAATATAATCATAGAGGGTTTTACAGCTAAGATGCCAAACCGCAGTTGTTTTGCCTACAAGCCTTTTGCTTTCCTTTTTGGTTTTCTTTCTATATATATAGCACAATCGGGGCAAACCATTTCACATATCATACAGGCTATACAGCTCTCTTCATCTTTGGGTTCTACGGCCGGGGTTCCATATAGGCCCAATCGGTCGGACCAGCGCAGAACGTCATTGGGACATTTCTCTTTACATAAACCGCAACCTTTACAATACTCCGGGAATATGTGAAATATAGCTTTTTCCATGGGGATGGATAATGCCTTGAATTCTTTAACCATTATTATCCACCTCTTCCTGCAAAGATTTTTCTGCCATTTCTTTTCCTATTTCCAATGCTCTATAATTCAATTCTCTAAGATCCGGATTGCTTTCAAATTTATGACCAAGTTTATGCTCCAAGGCTTCCTTGGCTGCGTCAAAAGACACCACCTTGGTTAATCCTATTACTGCACCCATAATAATTATATTGAATACCTTAGGGTGAAGAACCTTGTTGGCAGTATCTACTGCTGGTATCGCGATAATTTTTTTTGCCTTCTTGGGTAGGTCTTCTTTATCAAATTCAAATCCACTGTCATATACAAACAAGGTGTTTTCATCTGAATATCCTGCTGTCCGCCCAATGGCTCTGCCGCTCAAGGCAATAACCGCATCAGCTTTATTGAATTTAGGAGCGCCAATACGTTTATCACTAAATTGGATAAAGGCTATGGATACTCCGCCTCTCTGCTCTAGACCAAAGTTGGGAATATATATGGTTTGCTGATTTTCATTATAGGCAGCTTCAGTTAGTATCTCGGCAACTGATTGAACTCCCTGTCCACCTTCTCCAGCTAGGGCTATTCTAATTAAGGACATTATTTATCCCCCTTTCCTAAGGGGTTTTTTAATTCGCCCACCGGGAAATAACCTTCCATTTTGTCTTCCAGGAAGCTCCAAGTCTGTTGTGCATTGGTTCTCCAATTGGTGGGACAAGTTGATAGTACCTCCACAAAGGAGAAACCGTTTCCTTCCATCTGATTTCTTATAGCATTACGGATAAACCTGCGCAGTTGTTTATATTTGGAAACGGTAGCTCTAGCTACATAAGCTCCCTCCGGAGTTAACTCTGCGATAAATTCAGGACCCCGAGTGGGATATCCGGTAGCCTCTGCATCTCTTCCGTAAGGACTGGTCTCTGTAATCTGACCCGGCAGGGTAGTTGGAGCCATCTGTCCCCCCGTCATTCCGTAATTAGTGTTATTAACTAATATCAGGGTAACCTTTTCGTTGCGCACCGCTGAATTTAAAAGGTGTTGGGATCCAATGGAATATCCTCCGCCATCTCCCATATATCCTATGGTTATCAATTCCGGACGGGCTCGCTTTATTCCAACCATAACTGGAGTAGTCCTGCCGTGATGGGTTTGGGTACTATCGCAAGCAAAAAAATTCCAGGCCAACAGGGAGCAACCTATATCACAGCCAAAAATCGTATTCTGCTGTATGCCTAATTCATCGATAGCTTCTCCCAAGGCTTTTAAGGTTATTCCATGCCCACAACCGGGACAGAATTTATGTGGTTTGGTCGGTAAATACCATGATTTTGGTGTTGCTGGGGCAAGCATTGCCATTGTTGTGACCTCCTTTCCTGCCCTATATAATGCTCTTGACTTTATTAATGATGTCAAAGTCAATTATTCCTACTCCGGGCATAAACAAATTGTTTATTTTAATGGTTTCTCCATATATTTCTTGTTTGATCAGCCTTTCCAGCTGTCCATAGGCAGATTCAGCTACCAACAATTGTTTAGCGTCGCTCTTGGCAATGCACTCCCGCAATTGCTGTTGGGGAAAGGGTCTTAAGGTGATGGGCCTAAAGTATCCGGCTTTTATTCCCTGATTCCGCAATATTTTTACCGCATCGTCGGCAGCCCTGGAGACCACTCCATGTGAGACTATGATTACTTCAGCATCTTCACAGTATTTGGAATCAAACTCCACCAGCTCAGGAGTAATTGTTTCATATTCGGCCGCAACCTCCATTACTACATCATATAATTCTTCTTCCAGACTGTAAATATTACATAAATGCTGAGGTTCCCGGTCTACCCCTATTTGACCTGGAACACCGATAAGCGAGTAGGGCTTAACCATTTCTATTCCCTTGTCCTGGGGATCATACATTTCCAGCGGTTCTCGCATTTTGGCTTGATAACCGTCTCCTAATATAAAAGTGGGGAAACGGTATTTCCATGCGATATTAAAACCCTTAATTACATAATCGTAGATTTCCTGATGGGTGGCAGTGGAATAAACTATTCTATGCCCTTCCCCATTACCCCCATAGGTGGTGAGAGTCACTTCCTGCTGCGAATACACTACCGTACCCGAAGAGGGCCCTCCGCGCTGCTGTATTACTGTTAACAAGGGTAATCTCATTGCTTCCGCCATACCAAAGGGTTCCTGCATTAATACGTTTCCTGGTCCTGCTGTAGCAGTAAATGCCTTTTTACCGACTTGTACCGCCCCACAGGTAGTAAACCCAGCTGATAATTCATCTTCTGTTTGCAAAAATCCTCTATTATATTTAGGAGCCAGACGAGTCCAATAATGCATAACCTCGTTTTGAGGGGTAATAGGATATCCAAACATAATATCAGCGCCTGCAGCCAAACAAGCCCAGGCAACTGTCTCATTTCCTGTCATAAATGCCTTTTTTGGTTCGCCTATTATCTTATCCATTTAATTTGCGCACCTCCCATTCTAAAAACCAAGAAACTCTTTGGGGCAATCAGATTATGACTCATGGCCGATGTTAGTGAAAAGCAATAGCTACCATATGGCAGCCGGCATATATCTGTTTATAAATTTAACCGGCACTAAAAACTCCTCCCTATTAATAAATTCCCTATGCTTTTCTTCTACGGCAATATACGCAATAGGTATATCCATCTCTCTGGCTGCTGCAAATATTTCCAGGTTGCCTTTTATTATTATATCCAAAGTAGTCTCATCTCCCAAGTGGGTATTGGCTACTATGGCATGCACGGTACCCAACTCTTTAATATAATCTCTTATTCTATCAAGAGAGTTGGTCATTGGGCGCATGTAGTTTATTACAGCTAGAACCTTTAACCCGGTTTCTTTTACTCCCTCCACCATATTCAGTGTTTTAGCACCATGTACACCATAACCCACATCAAAAATTACATCTCCTTCTAATCTCAAGGCCCACCGTGCTTGAGGATGTAACATAGCTCCGGTTTCCCCTAAACCAAAACTATCCTTTCTGGAATATGCAATTATGTTTAATCCTTGCCCTTCCAGTTTTTCTTTTATTGGCCTTAACGTATAGAAGGGTTCTACAATATCTAAGTCTACCAGGGTTACTTGGCGTTGGAGTTTCTTTAATTCCAATGCCCGGTTAATGGCAATCTCGCTTTTGCCGCTGGCATACTCTCCCACATACGCTTCCAGTACTCTTTTTTCTTGGTCCACTACAACTTTATTCCACCTCCCTGGTCAAATATCTTGTGACCTAATGATTATATATAGTATAATGCCGCACTCAATTATGCGTCAATATTTATCTTATTTATAGAAATATTACTCACATTTAAAATTTGTGATATATCATACTATGGCATGGTTCCACTGTGCTTTAAGGGTTGCCCATGTTCAGTACATATTTTTATGATGCCTGTCCGTTAAAAAAATATAACAAAAGAAAGGCCTTTCGGGCCTTTCTTTCTCTGGTATTAAATGACAATCAGTCTCTGCCTACGCCATGAGCAATTGGAAACAAACTAAGAGTAATACCCCCGGTATGCCTAGAAAACCCGCGATTAAAATGGTAATAAGGTTAACTGGAATCATAAAAGCAAAAGATGTCCCAATGACATTGATCAACAACAGTATGATTAATCCCACTGCTGAATTGAATATTAATTTCCATAGCAGCTTTATCGGTTTAAAAAACAATTGTGCTATAAAGTATAGTATTACCAACGTGAATAAGGCTGCAATTACCACATTAATAACTTCCATGACTATCTCTCCTTAAAATGATGGGCTTTCTTCTGTCCTCTGATTCTCCCGTTGCTTAATCTTCTTTAATAGATAATCATAGTGCTTTTCGGCGGCCTTCATTTTATAAATAGCATAGTCCACCATATCCGGTTCCTCCAGATGAGCAAACCAATTTTGAGCTTGACGCAGTTCCTCATGGGCTTGCTGTAATAAATGTTCGTCCGACCTTTCTTGCTCTGGCCGGAGTTCACTATCCTTTAAGTTTAATAAGCTGTAGGCCTTGTTCCATATATTAGAACCCAAAACCATATATTCTTCCTCCCTGGCTTAAGCAATTTCTAGTTCACGTTAAAATCTATGCCAGGCAGGCAGGTTTTATGTTAGAATTCCTTTCTTCCTTCTATAGCTTTTTTAAGGGTTATTTCGTCAGTATATTCGATATCTCCACCCACTGGAAGCCCATGGGCCAGACGAGTCACTTTAACTCCATAAGGAGCTATTACCCGCGCCAGGTAACGGGCCAGCACTTCTCCATCAATATCTGGATTTAGAGCCAACAGTACTTCCTGTACCGCTCCTTTGGCAATTTGCTCCTGCAAGGTTTTCACGTCTATTTGTTCAATATCGCTCCCTTTTAACAAAGTGAACTCTTTATTGAGTACAAAATAGCGCCCATTAAAGCCAGTTCTTTCTATGGCCATAACATCGCTTACCCCTTCGGTTATACACAAAAGGGTATCATCTCGATGGGGGTCGGTACATATGAGGCAGGGGCTAAGCTCGGTTAAGTATCCGCAAATCGGACAGGGAAATACTTTTCTCTTAGCATCTATTATGGAAAAGGCCAGCTGTCTGGCCTCATCATCGGATAATTTCAATATAAACATAGCCAGCCTTTGAGCTGATTTCGGTCCTATGGTTGGTAGTTTCAATAATTCATCTATTAAAACTTGAAGGGGTTGGGCCAGTTTCAAATTAATACCCTCCTGTAAGCGTGAACTCTTTAATACCCCAATCTCCCCACAGCCTTACATGCCCGGTATGTTTAAGCCCCCAGTTATTTTGGCCATTTCTTGGGAAACTGTGTCCTGAGATACTTTAATTGCTTCATTAATCGCAGCCAGAATCATATCCTCTAACATTTCAAGATCATCTACATCTACGGCTTCCGGAAGAATTTTCAAAGACACTATCTGTTGCTTTCCGGTAACTCTAACGACAACAGCTCCTCCACCCGAAGATGCCTCGAACTCGCGGCTTTCTAATTCCTGCTGCATTTCCGCAATGCGAGCCTGAATTTTTTTAGCTTCTTTCATCATTTTGTTAATATTGGCTCCTCCTCCAGGATTAAAGCGCATAATAATTCCCCCTTAATCTTTTAACTCAATTACTTCTTCTCCAAATATTTCTATGGCCTTTTTTACAACAATATCATTATACTGTTCATCTTCCATAAAAATAAACTTTATTTGCATGTCTTGCTGTAGAATCTCTTTTATGACTGTTTCTAGTATTTCCCGGTTGGCCGGCTCTTCCATTCTTTCCTTATGAAACTTATATGCCTTTTTGTATCCAATCAAGACGGTATTCTCTCTTATTCCCAACAGATTGCCCTGGGACAATAAGGCATGGGTAGGTATTCGTCTTTCTTTCACTTTGAATAGAATCTGTTTCCAAAGTCCTTCCCGGGCTTCTTTTTTCCTGGAATTATTTTTTCTGGCTTCATTAGTGTCCAATTCGGGCTCTGACCCGATCTGGACCGGAGACTGGATTGAGCTCTTTACCTCACCCAGTATCTGAGCTACCTCTAACAAGCCCAGCTCCAATTGAAAGCGATTGCCCTCACTAAATCTTAAGCGATCGGCAGTATCCATCATTCTTCGCAGAGCTTGCAACAGAGTTGCTGTTTGGGCCTTTTCTTTTTGATGCTCTAAAACATCCCGGGGAATTTGATAGGCAGAAATGGCTTCTGCCTTCTCTCCCAGGACTATATACAAAAGCAGTTCTCTCAGATATACCACAGATTCCCGGGCTATTTGCCCGGTTTCTTTACCCTGCTCCAGTGCCGTATTGATTAATCTTATCAGCTTTCCTGTATCATTAGCTTGTAAAGCATCCACCAACTCGGCCATAAAAACATCATCCACCAAGCCCAGCACATCTAGCACATGTTCTTTGTTGATTACCAAACCTTGGTAAGAATATATTTGGTCCAGGATGCTCAAGGCATCTCTTAGCCCTCCATTGGAGCGGCGAGCTATAAGGGCCAGCGCGTCGGGGCTAATTTGAATGCCATTGGCAGTGGCTACTTGCTCCAGTCGCTTGCTTATCTCAGTTAAAGTGATCCGTCTAAATTGGTAGGTTTGGCAGCGTGATACGATGGTAGCCGGTATTTTCTGTAATTCAGTGGTAGCCAGAATAAATATAACTGATTCCGGAGGCTCTTCCAAAGTTTTTAATAGGGCATTAAATGCTTCGGTAGTCAGCATATGTACTTCATCAATAATATACACTTTTTTGTTTCCCTGAGCGGGCATGATTCTTACTTTTTCCCTTAATTCCCGTATTTCATCAATACCCCGGTTGGAGGCAGCGTCGATCTCTACCACATCCATAAAATTACCCTGGTTTATATCAAGGCAGGAACTGCATTTATTGCAGGGTTCACCTTCCGTTAGTTCAAGACAGTTAACGGCTTTGGCAATTATTTTAGCAACACTGGTTTTACCAGTGCCCCTGGGCCCTGAGAACAGATAGGCGTGGCTCAGCCGGCCCTGAGCTATGGCATTTTTCAAAGCAGTCACGATTTGTTCCTGCCCCACTACATCTTGAAACATTTGCGGTCTCCATGCTCTGTATAATGCCAAATATGCCATATCGAACTTCCTTTCTCTTAATTAGCATTCATTATCTTATTCCGTTTGGTGAAAGGCTTTTCCTGCATAAGAATCAAGTATAGATTCCATAACTGGAATGGCGCGAAATATAACTTCTCGCAGGGGAATCAAGTATAAATACAAAAATAGCAGCTATACCCGGTACACCTGCTTATCCTCTACTATTTGTTATAATATATTGCCGTGCACCTGGCTTCGAATATACCTTCCAAGCGTTACCTGAACAGTTAACTCCACCCAGGCTCCCCTTCGTCACATAAGATGGATCACTTAGTGCTGCTTCCTTCCGGATCTGACACGGTTCGAGATGTCTCATTGCGAAGGACCCAAGTATCAACGCCACTTATTCAAGCCAGACCTTACAAAGTATACCCTCAGCCCAGGAATTCGACCCTGCTGCAGCGGGTTGCAGGTTACAAGGCACCGCTAATTCCCCGTCTAGCACGGCAATTCTAATGACTCTAAATATATTTTACTATGACTCGGCTTTCTTTCAAACTCCTAGAGGGCAATTTTAACACGAAAATGAGCTGTACGCAAATGAATAATTTCCCTTGGCAATAGGCATTAATCCTGAAATACAATATGTCCAGGTGACATCCTTTTGATTATCGCCAGGGATTCCACCTGGATCCCTGCTTCTCGCAGAATCTTTCCCCCGGATTGAAATCCTTTTTCTATCACAATGCCGATTCCAACCAGCTGGGCTCCTGCCTGTTCAACTATATCCTTCAGTCCCAGAGCGGCTCGGCCATTGGCCAGAAAATCATCAATTATCAATATCCGATCCTCTGAGCTCAGATATTTTTTGGAAACCATGACGGAATAAGTCTTATCTTTGGTAAAGGAGAACACCTCACTCTTATAAACATCGTCATCCAAGTTCTTGGATTCGGTCTTCTTGGCAAATACCACTGGTACTTTGAAGTACTGGGCGCTAATGGCTGCTACTGCAATTCCCGAAGCTTCTATGGTTAATATTTTGCTTATCTGCTGCTCTTGGAATCTTCGAGCAAACTCCCGCCCAATTTCATTGATAAAACCAACATCCAATTGATGGTTGAGGAAGTTATCCACCTTGAGCATATTGTTGCCGGGTACTATGCCTTCTTGTAATATTTTTTCTTTTAGTGTTTGCATACTGTCCCCTTATCCACAAAATTAATTCACTGCTTTTTTGCAGTATTTAGCTTCCTACCTTATCATAATCTCTCAACCAGCCTTAGACAAGCCAGTTTCTTATAAAAAACAAGGGGGGATTGCCTCCTTTAAACCCAGCCAGGACCATTCCTTATGAGCTAAGCATTTATAGCCATGTTTTTCCTGGCTCGCCGGTTTATGAGCTCCAGAGATTCCCGTTTCACTTCCTGCCGAAGGAAGCTCTTATCCATAGGCAGAGCAGACGCCATGGTTTCCCAGAATAGAGCAGCCAGGGCTTTTTTGCGGGGGGTAAAAGGAGGATCATAATGCAAAATAAACACATACAAACGGGCCACATCACTTTCGACTCGACCTGGGCGGCATTCTTCAAAATCCAATCCATACACCTGTCCAGAACTTGTCTCAAAGATGAAATTACGTAAATGAATATCCCCCAAAATATAGGGGCTCTCTTTTTGCTCATCCATAATGGAATAGAACTCTTTAAGCCAGGCACAAAGCTTTTTTATGATTTCCTCAACTTTAGGAAAATCCAAGCTTTCCAACAGCTCTGCTACCGCCTGGGCTTTAATATACTGGTAAACTATGGTGCTACGGTACTGGTCTACCTCCAATCGAGCTGGAATAGCTATATTAAAACCCTGCAGTAGACCCCCAATCTCCTTCTCTCTTTGAAACCTTTGGGGATCAGAAAATATTTTAACCACCACGTCTTGCTCTTCCCTCTGCTCCCGATATACATAATTCTTTTTGCTGGGCAGGGCTTCCCGTTGCTTGTTTTCCATTATTATCAGCTCTCCTTATCTATCCACTCTTCCTTTCCCGTCCAGGCCGGTAGCTTTTCAATTAAATCAACCAGTTTCCCGGCCTGGCTTCTGGCATCAATTACCGGCAAACCCAGGTATTCGGTCAAGCGATTGGATATTTGTCCTGCTATAGCAAAAATATTATCCCGCTTTCTATCCTCTATTTCCCCCTCAGTACAAGCGGCTATAATTCCTGGTCCCCGAAAATCCAAAGCTCCTTCCAATACTACGAAATCCTGATGGTAAAAAGCCAGTATAGCACTCAGAGAAAGGCGCTGGGGAAACATTACATCCGTTTCATATAGGCCACGGGCGGTTACGGGTTGGGCACCGGCCTGCTTGTGACGATGGGTATTGGTTCCTTCCTGATCCAAGGCAAATCCTGTAAAATGAATATCCTTAACTGAACCTACAGTATATCCCCGACGGCATAGTTCCGATATTATGGCCTCTGCCGTGGTGGTCTTGCCTGATTTGGAGATTCCTATGATAGAAAACACTTTCATCCTTACCATCCTTACTATTTGAACTCAACCTCTATGCTTTGTTTTGTATATACCAGTCTTGTTTACAACCTGTTAGTCCCCAATGAAGACCCCCCAACTATAAGGCTTTTACTTAAATGCCAAGTAATACACCCCAAAAACCAGGCTGATTACTATTAGGCTACCAATCATAAACATATAGTCTTGCTTGCTGTATTGAAGCAAGCGGTAGCTACTGCGATCGGGGTAAGCCCTAAATGCCCTCATCTCAATGGACATAGACACAGCTCTAGATTTTATGATAGCTCCTACTACTACCGGCTGGAACAAAGCAATTATTACTTCAATCTTTTGCCGCCAGGGCAACATCCTTAAATCTATGCCTCGAAGCTGTATCGCAATGGAGGTATTTTGGAATTCTTCAGCAAAAACCGGAATAAAGCGAAGGCCCATAGAGGCCATAAAGGCAAGCTCATAAGGCAACTTCAATTGCACCAAGCCCTGAATTAATTCCCGGCTATTGGAAGTAGAGATAATCCCGGCCGAACACAAGATAATCCCCATTCGCAGTATAAATTCCAAGGCCATAAGCAAACCACCGCTGCTAATCACTTTTATTGGCCCAAGGCTGATTAAGGCGGGCCCGGAAGCGGCAAAAATACTTTGCATAAAGGCAATAACTATCACCATATAGAGCAGTAGGCGGGCTTTTTTCATCATAGCCCCCAGATTTACTCCAAAAAGCAGCATAAAAAGAATCGATACCAGCAGAAGCCCGCTGAGAAAAGCCCAATGACTAATAATTACAGCAGCTGAGGAAAGACAAGCTACTAAAAACAGTTTGGTTCTGGGATCCAGGCTAGAGATAGTAGTCACGACTAATCTTTCCCTCTTCCATCAATAGAATCCTTTCCGCATTGCTATGGGCAAATCTATGGTCATGGCTGATTAGCAGCATACCTATACCTTGTTCACGTAAGCTGCCCAGCACCCGGCTGAGAATTACTATCTGTTTTTCATCCAGTCCATTGGTGGGCTCATCCAATATCAAAAAATCCGGCTCTAAAGCTAGGCAGGCGGCTATAACTACTCGCCGCTTTTCTCCCCAACTCAGGTGCAGGGGGAAAACCTGGCTCAAATGTTCAATTTCAAACAAGTTTAAGAGTTTTTTGCTCACCGCTGCAATATATTCCGGGGTCCTAAAACTATACTTTAATCCGAAGCCAATTTCCTCCTCTACGGAAACCGCTAGCAGTTGATGATCTGGATTTTGAAAGCAATATCCTATCCTTTGGGCTATGCGGCACAGGGGCAGGTCCCGCCTCTCTTCCCCAAAAACAAAAAGCTGTCCCGAAGATGGCTTAAGTATTCCGGTTAATAGTAGCCCCAGGGTACTTTTACCCGCTCCATTGGGTCCTAATAGAGCCACCGCTTCTCCCTGGAATACAGTTAAATTAAGGGCTTCGATTAGCGGGCAGGGGGGCCGGTAGGAAAAGAATAAATTCCTGGTTTCAATGGCAGTTTCTTTATTCACTCCTGATTACCTCCCCTACCGGATACTTGAAACAGCTGGCCTCGTTCCAGGCGCCAAATCTCATCAGCCAGATGCAGATTCCTTTGGTCATGCTCAATAATAATCAAGGTCTTTCCTTGCTTTTTCAAGGCCAATAATATAGACTTCACCCTATCTGTAGCAGCTCCATCCAATTGAGCCAAAGGCTCGTCCAGCACCAAGATGTCTGGTTCCAGGGTCAGCACTGCACCCAAAACTACCAGCTGCTTCTGTCCACCGGAGAGGGTAGCCGGGTTCTCCTGGCGCAGGTTTTTGATTCCCATCAGATCCAGGGTTCTCTGCACTCTATCCCCTATTTCCAGACGGGAAAGGCAGAGGTTTTCTGGCCCAAAAGCCAGTTCATCCTCCACCGTAGGCAGGAAGATCTGGCTGTCCGGATCCTGAAAAACTATACCTACCCTGCCCTGCATCCTTACCTCTCCCCGGAATTCCCCCTTTATTAACCTGGGGATAACTCCGCACAGGCAGTATCCCAAGGTGCTTTTGCCGCACCCAGAAGCTCCCGTAATAGCCGCCGTCTGCCCGGACTTCAGTTGAAAATCAAGCCCGTCTAAAACCGGTGTAATCTGTTCCGGATACCTGAAATGGATGGCTTTGGCTTCCACTGCTATCATAATCTAATCCCCCACAGTATCATTGGACGTCCAGTTCACAGACATACTTGGCCCAGCGCTGGCTGAAGCTATCACCCCGGATCACTATCATGTAGGGTCCTTGTCCATCTTTAGTACCGTAAGAACTCAGATATTTACCCTGGTCCTTAAAAATCAGATAGATATTATCCCGCCCTTTAATTTCCTTAACTTTTAGGGCTACTGCATAGCCGTCTATCGAGCGCACCACCACTCTTTGCTTTCCCTGCCAGCTGATTCCTGCTGATTCTAATAGTTCAGCTAAAGGAACGCCAGTGTAAATATGCTCCTCCGGCTTTTTCATCACACTACTCTTCAATTGTCCGGTAAATTCAACCACCTTAAGATTATTAATGATTTCCAGATTCAGCCGAGTCCGCTCCTGACCATTTTCCATGACCAAAATTTCGGCTGCTTCCAGTAGGGCGGCTTGTTCCCTGGCATACTGCCTGTTATACCAGATCCCCAGACTGGTCAACAACAACAGTATGGCCAATATTATAATAATAGAGCGTTCACCTTTTCCCATATCCTTTTTATCTCCTTACTCCCATTGCTTCTATATATTGAATTTACTCAAGCGCTGAGCTAAGAACCACGCTAACAATCCTCCCACCGCTCCCGACAGCGCCCCTGCACTCATGGAAAAGACCAAGGGAAGTAGGGGCAGTCGGAAAAAGATCAGATTAGATAAGATTACTCCACAGAGATTAGCTCCTATTCCTCCCATGAACATGGCCTGCTTGGCATCCGCCTGCCAGCGGCTTAGCCACAGCAACAGATCTACGGCAATCCCAGGCAGAGTATAGGTTAACAGGCTGAGCATACCGTGTGAGCCATAGATACCGGCGGCCAGAACCATGATAGCCTGTACCATACCGATCAGGCTGGCGCTTCCCCTTTTTTTAATTAAGGCTGCCCCCAGTACCAGCCACATCATATAAAAGCCTCCGGCTAAAGAACCGCCAGGAATAAACAAAGGTCCGGTCAAAATATGTACTAGTCCCACTACAATTGGCTTTACTGCTACGCCCAGAGCAGCCATCATAGCTATAAGAACCAGATCGAATACCGTGAATTGGTTTAAAAAAGCTTTCATAGAGGTTTGCTAACTCCTATTCTATTCTGCCTGTTGTAGTTTGGGCCAGGCTATCCCGAGTTCTGTTAATAACAGCATAACTCCCTGGGGGCTTGGCCATGGGGGGCCATAACTCTAGCTTAAATGAACTTCTATTTAGCCTCTTCCCGGTCCCAGATCCTTCCGAGACTAGGTAAGTCATAGCAGCCTCCGGTTTTTAAAGAATCTCGGACTTACCGGCTTGTTATCCCTTATTCCAGCCTAAACCGGCTTAAAGAATCATTTCCATATAATTCACCGTCGGCACCAATAATCAAAGCTGCTTGGACCTGAGTCAAATTATCCGCCAGAGCTATGCCCTGCTCCGGGCCCAGGACAAAAAGGGCGGTAGATAAAATATCTGCTTCCACAGCCGATTGCATAATAACAGTAGTGCCAGTGCTGCCTCGAGCTGGATAGCCAGTGGCAGGATCAAGAATGTGGTGATAAAGAATTCCTGCCCGCTCAAAATACCTTTGATAATCTCCCGAAGAGGCCAGAGCGGCGTTACTTACTTCCAACAAAGCGACTACCTCCTCCGGGTGGCGAGGATCCTGGACCCCGATCTTCCAGGGGCTGTCATCGCCCCTCCTGCCTAGGGTATAGACGTTACTACCGGCATCAATTACCAGATCTTTTATCCCCATGCTTTGCAATATTAGCACCGCCTGGTCTACAGCATATCCTTTTGCTACTCCTCCCAAATCCATAACCATACCGGCTTGGCTTAAAAACAGGGTAGAGTTGCCCACATCCACTATAATCTTGCTGCAGTCCATTAGGGGGAGAACTGCTGCTATTTCTTCTTCTTCCGGTACCCTAGGATTTTCAGCCCCCACACCCCACAAATCCATAGCACTGCCAATTAATATGTTAAATGCTCCCTGGGTCCTTTCTGTCCACTGCAGGGCTATATTTACCATCTCTATTAAATCCGGGTTAACTACTACTGGGCCTTTGCCTGCCTTTTGGTTAAGCTGATAAACTTGAGACTTTGCATCAAAACGGTTGCTTAGGGTCTCCATTTCTATAAAAACCCTTTCCACTTGGTCTAAAGCTAATTCAGCCTGCTCTTGATTCTCGGCCCATATACCGCAGCTTATGTAAGTATCCATAGCCAAAAAATCTCGTTGATAAAACCTTGCTTGCTTTTGGACACAGCCCGCTAAGACCAGGAAGCATATTAGAATCCAGGCCAACCAGGCCCTTCTGCTGTCCTTATTAGTCATAGCTGTCCTTCTTTTTTTTCATACCTCGCTCTTTATCCTTCACCTGGCGGTAAACATTACCCCTTGCAACCTCTTCGTCTTTTTTCAGTGCGGCCTTCAGCTCAGCCCGGTAAACCTGATAATTCATCCCAAAATGTATAATAAGCGTAACACCCATTATGAAACCACTAATAACATGAATATTGTTTAGATATTTACGGGTAAAGCACAGCCACATACCGTAGTTCAGAAAATACAAGACGGTACCGGTCAGAATAGACATTAATCCACATATAATTAATAGGGTAGAGACGCTTGCCTTTATCTTATTCCTGTCCATAGCTTACTCCAGTACAATTTCAATCATATAATTGGTAAATCGCTGACCAAAAACATCATCTATAACTACTACCCGCATAGCACCAGCTTGGCCCTCTTTGGTCAGCAGTGGTTGGCCATTATCCTCATACATTAAAAACACTGAATTCTCTGCCAGCACTTCTTCCATGGATATATTGGAAATATAATCATCTACTCCCACCGGCATAACCTGGCTGTATTGGGTGAGCAGATCAGGATCCAGCAAGGATATTGCATGGGCCAGCAAGGTTCCGGTAAATTGATGAGTAGTAGTACCCGTACTGGAGTGTATGCTCATAGTCCTCTTTACCCTTGGCAGCTGCCGAATTTCATCCAGGGTGATTTCTCCCAATATACTACCATAGGCCCGGATAGCAAGGGTACCATTTTCTTGCGGGCCGTCCCCCTCAGCCTTTTCAAATTTAACCATATAGGATACTGCAGGGGCTGTTTTCCCCCACTCATATTCCTGCAAAACTCCCAGGCAAGCGTTGACACCGTTGACTATAGCCTCGGTACTGACCGTAGCTCCGGTTATTATAATAATTTCATTATCCCTTTGGGCTTCCAAATGAACTTGCTCCAAATAGCGGGCTATAGATTTACCCTTAAAACGATCGGTAAACCAGCTATTATGCATATCTCTAACATAATCTTCGGATTCCATATGTTCTACAATGCGCATACCTAGAGTAGTATGGCTCTTTCCATCTATGACTACGGCCAGCTCTATGGGGCCATTATAGCCCACGGGACAGGTAATAAAAGCATAGTCTCCTGAAGGGGTAGCAAAAACCTTTTGCACTGCTTTAAACTTTTTTTCTCTCTCCCCATTCATAACTTCCCGGGTAATGACCCCATAGTCTTCTCGGGAATAATCCTGGGCCAAGATTTTATTAAAGGCTCTTAATTCAGCCTCATTGGGCTGAGAAGTCCCAGCGCAGCCAGTAAGGAATATCAAACTCAGCCCCAGCACTAATGCTATTTTTCTAAACAACATAATCCATACCCTCGCTCTGCTTATAGCTTGGCTTTTACAGCTTGTCAGCCCATCACTTTCGTTCTACCCGGCGGATGCGCAGCAGATTATCAATGTTTTCATAACCGGTTTCTTTAGCCCAAATCACGCTGGCCTGACCCTGGTCCTGCATCACCAGGAGGCCCTGGCTCAAATGGCTGCCATCCACCGTGATCTTCTCTCCCTGAGTACCCAGAATATCAAAAGTTTCTGTTTTTACAGCTTTTACTTCGGTCTCATATAGCAACTCCTGCAGAGGGATGCCCTTCTCTCCCTCTATCTCCACTAAATCCATATATTCCTTCAATTTAGCAGGGAAAACCACTGCATCGGCATTGGTGGAAAACCAGGCAATGTTATGCACATTCATACCCAATTTAATATGGGGAGACACGTTGGTGGGAGCATCTTCCCCCTCTATTTTTATGTAGTGCCCAGATTTTACCAGGCTAATAACTTCATTTTTCTTGAATCCATCCGAGGATTTTATGGTGAAAAAAGCCCTCTCATCTACTTGATCTAGGCGAGAAAAAATCTGTTCCAAATCAATAGCCTGGTCTTTGCTTCCATAATACTCGTATTCATAAGGCTCAATCCCCTGTGCTAGATTATTAAAAATCCAAACCGATCTAATACTCTTCTCGGGAATTTGCCTGTAAAGGATAATCTTGTCTACCTGCTTGACCCAATAAGGACCAAACTGTCCCTGTACTGCTAATTGGGCTGGGGCCTTCTCTTCATCCAATTTAGCTTCTCCGTCAATTATCAAAGCCAGCATCAGATCTGGGGTAGCGGCAATAACTTCTTGGGGCAGCAGACAATAATAACCATCCCTTCCTACTACCCCGATGCCGGCGTAATCCTCCAGTTTACCCCCTAGTTCTTGGATGACTTCTCTCAAATATGGTCCTGACATCTTGTATTGCTCCTCTAATCCGGTAGTACGACTATAGCTGGCATCCAAATCATACTGGGGCTGCTGACGCAGATCGGCTATGGAAACCTGACTAATAGATATATCGGCTTCTCCCGCTGGCTTTAATCCTTCGATAGAAATAAGCTGGGATTCGTATTCTTGATCTCCACTGTCTTTAGGCACAGTGCCGGTACATGACGAACCACTGAACAACAAAAAAGCTACCAGCATTATAGTGGCGACTCCTGGTTTAATTGACAGCTGGTACATCAATACATCCTCCTATTTTCACATTTATTGCACCTGGAAAAAGAAGCTGCTGATAGGGCTATCCTTTTGTCCATAGCCGGTTACCAAAACCTTGATTAGAGTATCTTCGTTAATGCTAATGGGTACATTGAGCTCCGGCTGATAGGTGCTGACATTATATAAGCTTGATAGTTCAGTAGGATCGGTGCCGTCTAAAGTATAATAAAGCTTAACCCGACCCAAATACTTGTGCTCTAATTTAACCGACTCTCCCCTAGCAATTTTACCTGGAAGCGGAAAAGTACTTGCTCTTTCCCAGGTCAGGGCCTCCTGGCTGGATACAACTATTTCTTTAACCTTAACCACAAAAGCCGGGTTGGTGTATTCGGAAGGGTTCTTCTGTCCGAAGATCAAGCAAGGAACATTGAGCTCTGCTTCTTCCAGCTCAGTAGAAGCTTCCCTATATGCATAAGCTATAATCGGCTCTACCGGCTCCGCCCCCTTTTCGCTGCCCTGGGCTACCTGAGGGTAATAATAGCGCTGGGTATCCAACAATTGTTCCCGGGTAAAAGAAGCTTGGTATCCGTCACTGGAGACAAAGCTAATTACTTGGGCTGTATTAAGCACCCCAGCCTGCTCCAGAATACTGTGCAGATTGATGCCATGGGCTGCATAAAACCGAGGAAGGGGCCAATTGTTAACAGTAGAATATATATGCTGAAAGCTGGCTCCCGGCTTAGATCCCAGTTCCCGTAGGTTAATTAATTGCTCTGCCTCAATGCCGTCCCCTCTGATCAACAGGGCTAAATCTGTTGGAGCTTCAATACTACTTGATCCAGTAGCTTTCACAGCTTCTCCATCCTGGCTCTTTTCGACTGCAATACCTTTATTATCAAATTCTTTGCTATCTGCTGGGGGATAACATCCCAAAGTGCATAATCCAGCTAAAATGATTAAAAATAATAAACCCGCCAGGACCTTATACTGCTTTTTCATATTTAATACCACCTCTATTAAAGCTGGTCTTGGCTCCATCTCCCAGGACCAATTCCGTGTTAAGATTATATATCCAAAATAAAATATCCTGCCGTAAATGAACAGGCAGGAGAATACATTGCTATTAGCTTGCTCTCCTTTCCAATTACAGGAGGTAGCACCATTTCTTGCGCTACCCTTTGGGTACTTGACCCAGGCTATAATTCCTTAGACTTTAAGTCCTTAGGTATTATAACTCGGAGTGTGCTTATTAAATTGTCTCTTCCTTAACTGAGCCCTTAGGATACTTTCCCTTGCTCAACAACTGCTAACTCTACTCTCTTACAACGAAGATACCCAGGTATCTTATCCCTCTGGCTGTTGAAACCTTGTTCTATCTTTCTACACTTAATGTCAAATATCCTCTTATTTCTGGCCGCTTATACGGAGCTGCTGATTGCTCTCCTGGGCCTCTAAATGTGAATAAGTGTCGTGTTTATATTTTAAAACATTTTTTCCAGTTCGATAATTCCATCTTCTGAGCTTTTGTGATCAAAGCCTATGTTTTTTAGTACCCGAACCATGGCTCTATTTTCTGACAGCACCGAGGCGGTAAAGCTTAGCAATCCATTTTTCTTGGCTAAGTAAGTCAAATGAGCCAATAATATCGAGGCTATACCATTGTTTTGATAATTATCACTAGTGGCAAAACCGACCTCGGCTGAATAATCGGCCTCGTTTATAAAGTATTGTCCCAGCCCTACAACTTGTTCCTGTTTTTCTGCTTCCTGTTGAATTATGGCCAGAATCGATACCCCTCTGGCATTATCAACGGTAATAATATCTTGTAAGCTTTCGTGGGGAACATAAGCCCGGTGGGTAAAAAATCTTAAGTAAAGACTTTTATCAGAAAGAGAGTTGAAGAACTCCCTCACCCGGGTTTCATCGCTGATTCTGATAGGCCTTAATAGTATCTCCAAGCCGGTTTTAGTAGTCCTATGAGCTACATATTCTTCCATGTATTTACCTCTGTGCCCTGGAACGAACTTTTTATCTCGGTCAATAAGGTTTCGCCTTTTTGCTTCCTCAATGAGCCAGGGTCTAAACTTGGGGTGGGCGATAGCTATCAATTCCAGGGCTCGCTCCCTCAAGTTCTTACCTTGCAGGTAGGCTATTCCGTATTCTGTTACTACATATTGCACATCACCCCTATGCAGACTTACCCCTGAGCCTTCGTCCAGAGTGGGCACTATTTTGGAAACCTCTCCCTTCCTGGCCGTAGATTTCATGGCGATAATGATTTTCCCTTTTTTAGCCAGCAGAGTAGCCCGGATAAAATTGGCAAATCCACTTATGCCGCTATAAAAGACATTTCCCAGTGAATCAGTTGAAGCTTGCCCAGTAAGATCCATTTGCATAACAGTATTAATGGCCGTCATATTGTCATGCTGAGCAATCGTCAAAAGATTGTCTACATAATCAATTCTTCTTAGCTCAACCGATGGATTGTTATTAACAAAGGCATAGGTCCCCTTACTGCCCAAACAGTATGTTCCGATGGTTTTCCCCTTGTTTATGCTTTTTTTGCTGTTATCAACAACCCCTGTTTTCATTAAGTTAACAATGGCATCGGTTATTAGATCTGTATGCACACCCAGGTTTTTTTTCTGGCCCAGGCAGGATAAAACCCCAAAGGGTATATTTCCATACCCGATTTGAATAGTATCCCCGTCCCGGACCAAACTGGCCACATGCCGGCCGACCTGTAATGCAATCTCGTTTTCTTTGTCAAACTCGTATTGAGTTAAGGGTTCATCATAGGGAATAATATAGTGTATATCCTTTATATGGATGAAGCCATCTCCATGAACTCTGGGCATATGGGCATTGACCTGTGCTATAATCACTCCTGCATTCTCTACGGCAGCTTTAGTAATATCAACCCCAACCCCTAAATTAAAATAGCCATGCTCATCTGGCAAAGATACCTGAACCAGGGCAATATCAATCGGAAAAGATTTACGATTGAATAATTGTGGTATCCTGGAGGTGAAAACCGGGGTGTAATCAGCATCTCCCTTATTAATGGCATCTCTATTGCTATCTCCAATAAAAAAGGATTTAACTCTGAAATTCCGTTTATATTTTTCGAACAGGAATTCTCTGTCATCAAACAATGTCCATACATGATAAATGTCAACATCAAAGAAAGCCGAGGGATTTTGGTTCAGGTACTCCATCAACGATCTAACCAGATATTTTGGCTCTCCGGCTGCGGTCCCAATATATATCTTGTTCCCCCGTTGAATTTTCTTAAACGCCATATCTGCTGTAGTGAATTTTTCTGGATAATGCTCCTTAAGATAATCCATTATGCTGCTTTTTTCACATCGACTCATTCTATATCACCCCTTAAGACTTTTCTCTTATCTAATAATACCATAATATCCATTTGTCCTAGAATTTACCCCCAGACACAAGGGGTTTCAGCACAACGTCTGAAACCCCTTGGTAATTCGTTAATGGCGGAGAGGGCGGGA
>LSQX01022063.1_pt1 | contig 20104 bp, 18 predicted proteins | sample 654561 | NCBI WGS metagenome assembly LSQX01 (sample SAMN04489861, study PRJNA283612) | anaerobic digester metagenome | isolation source: 4 biogas reactors fed with cattle manure at either 37C or 55C with and... | place: Denmark: Kongens Lyngby | collected 2014
TCGCCACGGCGGAAGAGCGGGCGGCGATGGCGGCCGAGCAGCTCAGGCAGGTTACGGCCCACGACCTGGCGGTGATCCGCATGCCCTATGTGGCGATTGGGGTGGTGCTCCTGGTGTTCCTCCTGTTGATCGCCGCCGTGAGGATGCCCGGCTCGCGGGATTCGTCGCAGAGACTCGACATCCTGGGGACTCTGAAACGCCTGTTTGCGAACAAGCGCTACGTCGAAGGGGTCGTGGCCCAGGCGTTCTACGTCGGCGCCCAGATCATGTGCTGGACCTTCATCATCCACTACGGCACCGCCCTGTTCACGGCCTCGCCCTACAACATGCAGGAGCAGGCCGCCGAAGTGCTCTCGCAGAAGTACAATATCGCGGCGATGATCCTGTTCTGCTCCAGCCGGTTCGTCTGCACCTATCTGCTCAAATACGTCAAGCCGGGGGCGCTGCTGCTGGCGCTGGCGATCGGCGGCTTTGCGTTGACGCTGGCGACAATCCTGATCCAAGGCATCGCCGGCCTCTACTGCCTGGTGGGAATTTCGGCCTGCATGTCGCTGATGTTTCCGACGATCTATGGAATCGCCCTGAAGGGGCTGGGGGAAGACGCCAAGCTCGCCGCGGCCGGCCTGATCATGGCGATTCTCGGAGGCTCCGTGATGCCGCCGCTCCAGGGGGCGATCATCGATCTCGGTTCGGTCAATCTGGGCGCCTTGACCTTGCCCGCGGTCCACGCCTCCTTCGTCCTCCCGCTGGTCTGCTTCGCGGTGATCGCGGTCTACGGGTTCAGAACACATCGTTACCATATGGACTAGGACTGCCGGCTGGGAACCGATTCGCTTTCCCGTGCCGGGCTTGCTTGCCCCGGTCGGCTGTTGGGCCGCGACAGCCGGCTGGCTTCCGATGACGCCCCACGCGCGTGAGCCGCCGATATGCCCAATCAAAGCTGGAAACTCCTCGGCAGCCGCTGCCTGGCGGCGTCCCACGTGACGAGAATCCGCACGGACCACTACCGGTTCGAACCGTCGAAAATCGAGGCGGATTTCATTGTCTGCGAGTCGCCCGACTGGGTCCTGGTCGTGCCGATCACGGCCGACGGCAAGGTCGTGTTTGTCCGCCAGTTCCGCCACGGGGTGCGGGAGGTGGTGCTGGAGCTTCCCGGCGGGTTGATCGACGACCGGGAGACGCCCGAAGCGGCGGCCGCCCGGGAGTTGCTGGAAGAGACCGGCTACCGCGCCGGCCGCGTCCGCCGCGTCGCCGAGTTGCTCCCCAATCCGGCGACAAACAACGCCCATTTCCACGTCGTCCTCGCCCGGCAGTGCCGCCTTGCCCAGGCGCCGAGCCTCGACCCGCTCGAACGCATCGAAGTCGAGACGCACCCCCTGGCCGAAGTGCCGAACCTGATTCGCAGCGGCCGGCTGATCCACGCCCAGGCGATCGCCGCCTTTGCCTGTGCCGGCAGGCTCGATCTTGCCGCACTCGAACCGTAGCGGTCCATTTCAGAAATGATGTCAAGGTTCCTTGCGCCCGTCGGGAGCGGTTCCTTTGATGTCGCGCAATCGCTGCATCATTTCGGTAGGATGGGCATTCCTGCCCGTCGTTCTCTGTCGGGCGGGAACGCCCAACCTACATCATTGAAGGAACCCTGACAGCATTTCTGCAATGGACCACTTAGCGGTCGAACCACCTTGAAAGCTCGGTTTTCAAATCCAACCAACGCGTGCAAGAGCTGACGTGCGCCCTCCCTGTGGCGGCCGGTCTCGCCTTGACGGTTCTTCAGGCAACATGCTAGACTCCTCCGCTTGGTTGGTTTGCCACGTGAAACGGGCCGCAATATCAGTCCACCGGAGAAGGTCGAGGAGGCCTGGGGAAACGCCCTGGCGGTCTTCGAATCCCCGGGGCGGAGAGACTTGATTGGCGGAGGAGTGCCGAATCATCGACCGGCCCTTCAGGAGCGGATCGCCGCACTCGATCGCGGCGATGCGGGGAGCCGGCGCGATGACGGCGACAAGGATGTTACCATGCGCCCACCTCTGGTCACGATTCCAATCCAGCCGGTGCCTCGGCTGAGATGGCCCGTTGAGGGGCTGCTGCTGGATGCCTGCAACACCCTCTACGATGCGACCTTGTGGCAGCGATGGCTGCTCCGGGTTCTCAGGCGATTGGGTCTGCACACCACCTACCGGTGTTTCTTCCACATCTGGAAGAAGGATTATCTCGACGCCGTTCACCGCGGCGACCGCGAGTTTCGCGAGGCCTTCCGCGGATTCCTTCAGGCGGCGGGCCTGAACCGCGGCCAGATTCTCGAAGTCACCATCGCCTGCCAGTCGCGCCGCCAGCGGTGGGAGCAAGAGACCCGGCTGCTGCCCGGCGTGAAAAGGACCCTCAACCGCCTGGCCGGCGCCGGCGCCGCCCTGGCGGTCGTTGGCGATTGCGAGCACCGCGGCGATGCGCTCCGCCGCCGGCTGGAGACGATGGGTCTGGACGGCGTGCTGACCGCCGTGGTCAGCTCGCGCGACATCGGCAAGACAAAACCGGACCCGTCCTGCTACGAAACGGCCCTGGCGGCGTTGAACCTGCGCGCCGGCCAGGTGGCCTACGTCGGCAGCGATGCCGATGACCTGGCGGGCGCCGCGCGGCTGGGCATGCAGACGATCGCCTTCAACGCCGCACCAGGCGTCGAGGCGCAAGTCCACATCGCGCGGTTCGCGGAACTCGCCGATCTGGTGGCGACACCGGTCCGCCGCAGCGCGGCGGGATGAGTGGGAAGCTATTAGCCGTCAGCCTTGAGCTATCCGAATATAGAAACAACACCCCTGGCAAGCATGAAAGACTGAACCCCGAACCCTCAACCCACCCCATGGACCTTGAAGTGATCACGCGGGCCGGCCCGGCCGCTTTGCTGCCAAAGCGGCGGCCGGCGATTCTGCTCAGCGGCCTGTGGCCCGACGCGGATCGGTCCGGCGTGGTCGAGTTGGACGAAGTGCTCGACGGGCGCTACGCCTGGATCGACGGCGAGGCGGAGCGGCTTGCCGAGGTGGCGGCCCGGCAACCGCCCGGCCTTCCGCCGCCGCCGGCCTGGGTCCATGCCTTGGGGCTGCGCTACTACCTGCTCAGGCTGCTCCGGATTGTGGTGTATTTCACGGCCGTCCGCCCGTTGGGCTCGGACGATCGGCTCCGCCTCTTGGCCGGGCGCGACGACGAGGACAAGGCGCGGCTCGTCACGCTGCTCTGCCAACGCGCTGGGGCGACGTGCCGCGTTGCGTGGCGTGAGGAAGCGGAGACGCCGATCGAGCAGCTCGGCGGCGAGGGGAAATGGCGCGGACTGTTGCGCCGCCTGGGCGGCCGGCTGGCATCTCCGCCCCCGGATGAACTCGGTCCGCCGCGGATCATCCTCTGCGGCAATCCGCGGTTTCTCGATCCCGTCTGCCGAGCGCTCCACGCGCGGGGGTGCCGGCAATGGTGGCTTTACGACCGGCTGGCGATCAAACCGTTTCTGCGATGGCAATGGCGCGGCGTTGGGCAATTGACATGCGATGGGGCGTCCGGCTTGGAAGCGGAAACCGTCGATCCGCCGTTGCCGGAACTTGCGTACGGCGGGATCGACCTGCGGCCCCTGGTTGCAGGCTGGCTGGCTGACCGGCTGGCCAGCCGGGGCCGCGATCTGATCCGGCAGCAGCGGCAAATCGAGGCGCACTTTGAGCAAATCAAGCCGGCGGTGCTGCTGGTCGACGAGGACGCCACGCCGATGAAGCGGATCGCCCTGGTGGCGGCACGGCGCTGCGGTGCAGACACGCTGGTTGTGCAGCACGGCACACCGGTGGCGCGATTCGGCTTTGCGCCCCTGGCGGCGGATGGAATCTTCGCCTGGGGCCGGTCGAGCCGCGAGCAACTCGAGCGCTGGGGGGTTCCCAGCGATCGAATCTTCGTCACGGGCTCTCCCGCCCACGATGGGCTATTTCGCCAACTTCGAGCGGTCGGCCGGAAACGCCGGAAGGGCCACCGCCCGACGATCCTCCTGTTGGCGACCGTTCCCCCGCGAGACAGTCGGCCCGATCTGCTCGAACTGCACCTGACGAGCCGGACCTATGCGGAGATGATCGAGGCGGCGTTTTCGGCCGCGGCGGGGATCGAGGATGCGACGCTGCTGGTCAGGCCCCACCCCCGGTCGGCCGGAGACCCGGTCGTTCGGGCGGCCGCGGCAAGGCATCCGCACCTGGCGACCAAGGTGATCCTCGGCGGAAGTCTCGCCAAGAGTCTTCGCGGGGTGGATTGCGTGTTGAGTTGCGTGTCCAGCGCGGGGATCGAATCGACGGTGACCGGGCTGCCGGTGATTCAGTTGATCCCGCGGGGCGCGGGGCCGATTTTGCCGCCGGACCGGTGGGGAGTCTTCGAGAACGTGTCGACGGCCGGAGAGTTGGCCCGTTCGCTCAGGCGGGCGCTTAGCGAGGCTGCTGGGGGCGCGCGCCGGGTGGGCGGATTGTCTTGCGCGGGAGACGATCGGGGTGTGGAGGGCGGATTGGGATGTGACGGGGCGAGGGACGACGGGCCGGGAGACCCGTTTTACGTGGAGAGGCGCGACGGGCCGGGAGACCCGCCCTACGGGGAGAGGCGCGACGGGCCGGGAGACCCGTTCTACGGGGCGGCCGAGCGGATTGCGGAGATGCTGATTGGCCGGGTGATATCGAGAAATTCGGCGAACCAGGGCGAATGGCAGCCGCGTAGAAGGGTGGGAAAGGCCCCGCGGCAAGCGGAGCCGCCGCGGCAGGCGATCGGCATCCGCTAGGCAAGGAGGCGCAAGAGGTGATGCGGATTCAGGTTCTCGATCATGTGAGCATCCCGGCCCCTTCCGCGCCGGCGAGCGGTTGGCGGCGCGTGCTCCGCGATTGGATCGTGGTCAGCGGCGCGACCGCCGTTTGCCACGCGATGGGGATCGCGACGAGCCTGCTCCTGCGGATGCTGCTCGGCCCGGCCCAGATGGGCGTCTGGCAGGCGATCAAGATGCTGCTCAGCTATGGCAATTATGCCAACCTGGGCATCAGCAAGGGGGCGATTCGCGATTACACGATCGCGCTGGGTCGCGGCCAGGCGGCAGAGGGCGATCGGGGGCTGAACCTGGCGTTCACCTTCAACACGATCACGAGCCTGGTTTACGCGGCGATCCTGCTCGGCGCGGCGATCTGGGTGGGCTGGTCCGGCGAGGGGTTGTTCGCCGGCCCTTGGGCGGTCGGCTTGATCGTCGCCGGCGGCCTGGCGATCCTCTCGCGCTACGTCTCTTTCCAGGTGACGATTCTCCGCGCCCAGCAGGCCTTTGCGCTGACTTCGCGGCTCGCGATCCTGGAAGCCGCCCTGACCCTGGCGATCGGCGGGGCCGCCACATGGCTGTGGGGGCTGGAGGGGCTGTATTTTGGGACCCTGGTCGTGCTGGTCGCGGCGTTCTTGTTCGTGCAGGCCTGTCAGAGGTCGGCGCTCCGCTGGGATTTCGACGGGGCGGAGATTCGCCGGCTGATCGGCGTGGGCGGGCCGATCCTCTTGGCGGGAACGATGATCACGGTGTTTCGCTCGCTCGACAAGCTGATGATCCTCAGCTATCTGAGCGACCGCGAGTTCCAATTGGGCTGTTACTCCGTGGCACTGATGGTGTCCGGGCAGCTTTACGGCTTGGGGAACATGCTTTCGGTGGTCATGAACCCGCGTTACGGCGAGAAGTTCGGCCAGACGGGAAACCGCCGCGAGGTCGCGCAACTGGCGGCCGTGGCCAGCGAGTTGCACGCGGCGGCGATGGCCCTGCCGGCGGCCCTGACGGTCGTCCTGGCCGTACCGATTCTGCACTACATCCTGCCCGATTACCGCAGCGGCTTGCCGGCCGTGATCTGGCTGGCGCCGGGGACGGTTGCCTTGGTCCTATCGCTCCCCGCCGGACAATACCTTGTGGCCGTGGGGCGCGAACGGCGCGCCCTGCTGGCGATCCTGCCGGCGATTCCCCTCGCCGCCCTGGGCAATCACCTGGCGCTGACCCGTTCGGCGGGGCTGACGGGCGTGGCAGCGGCGACGGCCAGCGCCTATGTCGCCTACATGGCGCTCGTGGTCGCCGTCTCGTTCTGGCAACAACTCGACCGAGCGGGGCGGCGCCGTTACCTTGGACTGACCGCGCTGGGACTGGCGCCCACGCTGACGGCGGCGATCGCCCTGGAGCTGCGCTTGCCGGGCCAGCAGGCGGGCTTGGCGATGACCGTTGGCAAGGCGGCCGCGGTGATCGCGGTCTGGACCTTCAGCTGCGGTCTGGGCTGGCAGAGGGGCGGATGGCGCGAACTGTTCCGAAGCCGCCGCCAGACCTTCTGATCCCGGCACGAAGGAACCTGCGGGAGGGGGCCGGGTGGCCTGGATAGGATCGCACGATGAAACGGATGCCGCTGGTCGACCTGGAGCAACGATGCCAGAAGCCGGATCACCGACGGATCGGCAACTGGATGGCGCGGCGGCTGGTTCGCCCGGCCGCGTTGCGGGTGACCTGGCTCGTGTCGCCCTGGGGCGTTTCGGCCGGGGCGGCGACACTCGCCGCATGGGCGTGCGGCGCGGCGGCAGCCGGGGCGCTGGCCGCCGGGAGCGTTGCCGGCTGGGCGTGCGGCGCGGCGCTGCTGCAAGCCTGGTATCTCCTCGACCATGTCGACGGGCAATTGGCGCGGCTCCGCGGCACGGCATCGCTGGATGGCGTCGAACTCGATTACCTGATGCACCACACGATCAACCTGCTTGTCCCGCTGGGCGCCGGAGCCGGTCTGGCCGCGGCCGGCGGCAATTCGATCTGGGCGTTTGCCGGGGCGGTCTGGGCGATCTCGCTCGTGCTCCTTTCCGCCCGCCACGACGCCCGCTACAAGGCGTTCGTGCAGCGCTTGAAACGGGTCCGTGGCAGACTCGAGGTCCGTGGCGGCGGGGGTGGGCGGCCCGAGCCGCAGCCGCCAATGCCCGACGACTGGCTCCGCCGCGCCGCGTGGCTGGCCCGCAAATCGACGGAGATGCACGTTGTGATGAACGCGGTGACCGGCGTTGCGCTGCTGGGGATTGTCGCCGAAAGCGTTTTTCTGCCGGCCGCCCGCGCGTGTGTCGGCACGGCCGTACCGTTGGCGTTTTTCACCGCCCTGTGGACGATCGCCCGATCGCAGGCCCGCCAGGCGGCTGAAGCGGAGTTCGCCGCCTGGTACCGTGTTCCCCGCGGCAAGAATCTCGTCTTCCGCGACGGCTGGTGGCTGGTCGAGGAGGACAATTCCGAGAAGCCGGCCCGTTCGGGCAATTGCCGTCGCGAACAGTCGTCTTGACCTGGCCGCTCCCAATGGCCTATCGTGTTGGGTTGGCCAAGGAAGTCAGAGGGGCCCCAAGGAGGGAAAAGTCGAGGCCGCGTTTCTCGAATGGCTTGACAGCGCGGAGGTGTGCCGATTGTCTCGCCTCTGTCCGAAAGCGCGGACCCGCGACGCCTCACGATGCGGATCCAGATACTCGTTCTCAACTACAACGGTCGTTCGCTTCTGGCGGAGTGCCTGCCGACGGTCGCCAGCGCGGCGAGCCGATCGCGGCGCCGCTGCGAAGTGACGGTGATCGACAACGGCTCGCGCGACGATTCGGTCGAGTGGTTGCGGCGGAGACACCCGGGCGTCGGGTTGATCGAGTGCGAAAACCGCTCGCTCTGCTCGTTCAACGAAGTCGTCGCCTCGCTCGACGCCGACGTGGCGGTGTTGTTGAACAACGACGTGAAGCTCGCGCCCACGGCGATCGATCCCCTTGTGGAGCCGTTGGCGCCGCCCCCGCTGGGCGATCCCGTGTGCTTCATGACCGCGCCGCTCTGCTGGCAGATCGACGGTCGGACGTACGAGGGGTTGAAGACCGCCGTCCGCTGGCGATGGGGCCTGGTTCAAGCGACGGCGCGTTTTCCCGGCCACGAAGAGGTCGTCGATCGGCCCGACCTGACCGCTTCGGCGGGCGCGGCGATGGCCGTCGACTGCCGCAAGTTCGTCGAGCTGGGCGGGTTCGACCCGATCTACCTGCCCGGCCGGATCGAGGATCTCGACTTCGCCTACCGCGGCTTCCTGGCGGGCTACCGCGCCCGCTATGTCCCCCGCTCGGTCGCCTACCATATCGGGATGGCGTCGTTCGGTCCGGCCTTCGGGCCGTCGGGCAACGACCATCTGGCGCTGCGAAACACGCTTCTTTTCCAGTGGAAGAATCTCCGGCATCCGGCCCACGTGGCTCGCCAGTGGTTCCACCTGCCGCTGCGGCTGATCTGGGACGCGGCCCGCGCGCCGCTGGTGGGCCGCCGCCGCCGCTGGGCGCTGATCCGGGCATTTCTGGCCGCCGGGGCGCGTTGGCGGGCGAATCGGCCAGGGGCTGGCGCGACCGCCGGCGCCGCCAGGGAGCGCGAGTTCTTCCGGCGATTCCACCCGCAGCGGATGCGGACCAGCCCAGAGCCGGGCGACCTGTCTTACTGGCCGCGGCCGTTTCGCGTCGATGTCAGCGAACCGACCGCTCCGGCCGCCGCCCCGCTTCTCCAGCGGCAATCCGCCGGGGAGGCGCAGCGATGAGCCGGGCCACCCTTCAGCCAACCGCCGAACCGCTCGCAATCCGCCCCCCCAGCCCGGGCGACCACGCCCCGCGGGAACAGCCGCGGACCCGCATCTATCCGATTTCCCGGTGGTACCTGTTGCCGATCGCCGAGCGGCTCGCCAGCCGGCTGGCCGCCACCCGCGTCCGGCCGGTCCATGTGACCTTGACCGGTCTTGGGCTGGGGCTTGCCGCCGCCGGCTGGCTGCTGGCCGATCCGTCGGGCGGCCCGGTCGCCGCCGGCCTGGTTCTGGCCGCCTGGATGATGGACCGGACCGACGGGGCACTGGCGCGCCGGCAGGGGACCGGCAGCGTCTTCGGCCAATGGCTCGACGCCAACGTGGACGAGCTGAACGAGGTGGCGTGGCACACCGCTGCGGCCTACGCGGCCGCGGCCCTGGGGCAGACTCCGCTCCCCTGGTTTCTGCTGATCGCCTTTCTCGGTGGAAAGTACTTATTCATGACCGGCCTGGCCGAGCAGCGCTTGTTGGAGAAGGCCGCCGAGAGGCAGCCGGCCGCTTGGCCGGAGCGGCTGGGATGGCTCCGCGCCGCCTACCACCTGCCGGGCGACGCCGACATTCGGCTCCATCTCTTGGCGGCCGCGCTGGCCAGCGGCCTGATCACGGTCGAGTTGGCGGCCGTGGCGATCTATTACAACCTGCGATGGATCGCGCGGTTCGGCCTGGTCGCGCGGCGATTGGGAGGAACCTTGTGAACCGGATTCCGCTTCTCAGCGCAGCGTTGATTACGAGGAACGAGGAGGACAACCTCCGCGAACTGCTGCCGCGCCTGGGCTGGACCGGCGAGGTCGTGGTGGTCGACAGCGGTTCGACCGACGGCACGGTCGAGGTGGCCCGGTCGCACGGTTGCCGGGTGGCAATCCACGAGTTCGACACATTCGCCCGCCAGCGAAACCGCGCGCTCGGCCTGGCCCGCGGCGATTGGGTATTTTCGCTCGATGCCGACGAGCGGCCCACGGCGCGGCTCGTGGTCGAGATGCGGCGGGCGATCGGCAACCCGCGGTACGCGGCCTGGCGGGTCCCGATCCGCAGCGAGATTCTCGGCCGGCGCGTGCGCCGCGGCGGCACGCAGGACGACCGGCCGGTGCGCCTGTTCCGCCGGCGCGCCGGGCGGTGGCGCGGCGACGTTCACGAGACGCTCGCCGTGGCGGGGCGGATCGGCAGCCTGGCCGGCTGGCTCGAGCACCGCACGCTGCCGACCCAGGGGGCGCTGCTGGAGAAGATCGACCGCTACACGCGGTTGGAGGCCCAGGGCCGTGTGCGCGCCGGCCAGCCGCCGCGGCGCGGCGATGCCGTGGTCCTGCCGATCCGCGAAGTTTTCCGCCGCCTGATCTACAAATTCGGCGCCCTCGACGGCCCGGTCGGCTGGCAATTCGCGCTGTGGAGCGGCTACAGCCAGTGGGTGCTGGCCCGGCGCCACTGGCAGCTCTGGCACGAACAGCCTGGGGCGATTCGCCAGCCATCCGCCGCTCCCCATCCGAGATTGGCCGATATCAACCATGTTTGCTAGCACGCTCCCGCTGCTTCCGCTGGTGCTCGACGACGTTCCCTGGGCGCTTCGCCAGATGCTTGTCCAGGAGGGTCTGCCGCACATCGAGCGCGACCGGCGCAGTGCGCTGGGGCGGTTCCTGCTGTTCGATTCCCGCAACGGGCCGCTGCGGCGGCCGCGGGCCGGCCAGATCGCGATTGACGTGGAGCTCCTGCGGGCCCCGTTCGACGAAGACCCGTTCAGCCAGTGGTCCGATCATCGCCCGCAGCGTTTCGCGTGGCAGGTTGGCCCGCTGCGGCCGGCGGAGGAGATCGCCCGGGTCGATAAGCGAGCCCTGCGGCGCGGCGTGATGGCCCGCTTGCAGGAAGAGCTCGAGCGGCGCGGCGGAGTCTGGATCGGCCTGGCGCCCTATCCGCTCCCCTACCGCAGCGCGTTCAACTGGCGGATCGATTACGACGCGTTCGACGAGCGCGACTTCGCCCGCCTCCAGGCCGTCCTCTCGGCAAGGGAGGACGCGGTCAGCCATTTCGTCAACGGCTCGGCGTATCAAGGGCGGCTCGCCTGGGTGCGGCGGCTTGCGGGGCAGGATGTCGGCAGCCACGGCTACTGGCACCACACCTACCGGACATACGAAGAGAACCTGCGGAACATCGAGCGCGGGATTCAGGTGCTCGAAGAGGCCGGGCTGCGGCCCGCCGGGTTCACGGCCCCCGGAGGCCGGTTCAACCGATCGCTGCTGAAAGCGCTCGAGCGGCTGGAGGTCGGCCACAGTTCTGAATTCGCCCTGGCTTACGACGAGTTGCCGCTCTTCCCGGCCGGTTCGAGCGTGCTGCAAATCCCCGTCCACCCGGTTTGCCTGGGGATCGTTCTGGAGGCGGCGCGGAGCGATCAGCGCCGCCAGGCCGCCGAGGCGGCGCGGGAGTATTTCGCCGAGCTGGTTCACGCCAGGATTGACTCGGGAGAGCCGGTCTTTCTCTACGGGCATCCGACGGGGCGCCTCGGCCGTTATCCGCACGTCGTCGAGGGCGTGTTCCGAGAAATCGACGGCCGCGGCGACGTCTGGCCAGTCACGATGAGCGTTTGGGCCGAGTGGTGGCGCGCGCGGCGCCACATCCAGTTGCGGGTCGTCCGCGACGGAGAGGGCTACGCCGTGGAGCTGGTGCACAAACCGGTGCGGCATGGCCTGGCGATCGAATACCGTCGCGGCGCGCGGGTCGCCCGGTTGCCGCTGGAGGCCGCGAAGCTGAGATTTTCGCCCGCCGCCGTGGAATACCGGAAGCAGGAGCCGGCGGCGGCCGTCCGGCCGCTGCGGGTCGATTCGCGGCACGGGCTTCGCGGGCGAGTCCGCCGCTGGGTCGACTGGGAACGGGAGACGCCGGTGGAGGAGATCGCCCCGACGACGTTGCGGAACGTGGCGAAACGAACGCTCAGGACCCTCTGGAAATGAGGAGGCGCGACAACGGCATGTGGTCCCAACAATCCCCGCAAGCCTTCCAGGTCTTCCCGCTGGCTCCGCACACGGAAACGGACGTCTTCCTGGCGGGCAAGCTCACGGCGATGGTTGCCCCGGGCGGCGGCGAGACGCAGATGGAGGGCACCGCCGAGGGCCTCTGCGGTCTCGGAATCCGCGCCAGGATGTGGCGCCCCTGGGAAGAACCGCTCGGCAAGGTCCGCTGCCTGCACCTGTTTGGCAGTGCCGCGGAGCACCTGCCGCTGGTCGAGGCGGCGCGCCGCGCGGGACTGCCGGTGGTGCTCTCGACGATCGCCTGGTTCGACTGGCGGGCGTATTGGCGGCAGCCCGGAGGCCTGCTGGAGCGTGCGAAGTCCGTGACGGGCTATTTCGCGCGCTCGGCATTTCCCCAGTTGCCCTCCTGGCGGCGGCGGTTGTATCAGGCGGCGGACCTGTTGCTGCCCAATTCGAATGCGGAAGCGGCCCAACTGATGCGTTATTTCCAGGTTCCGGTGGAGAAGATCCACGTCGTTCCCAACGGCGCGGACCCGCGATTCGCCGAAGCCGATCCGCAGCCGTTTCTGCGGCTGCTCGCCCAGCAGGCGGCGGGGGCAAGCACAAAGGCCGCGGGATCGGCGCCCGGAGCCGGCCGGTTCGTGCTTTGCATGGGACGGATCGAACCCCGCAAGAATCAACTCGGCCTGATCCGGGCGATGCAGGGGACGGGAGTCCCGATTGTGCTTGTCGGCGACGCGGTGCCCGGTTACGAGCCCTACTGGCGGGCGTGCTGCGACGAAGCCGATGGGACCGTCTCCTTTTTCCCCCGGATCGATCACGATGACCCGCTCCTCGGATCGGCCTACGCCGCCTGCGGCTGCCTGGCCTTGACCGGCTGGTACGAGACGCCCGGCCTGGCGGCGATCGAGGCGGCGATGACCGGCACGCCGCTGGTGCTGCCGCGGGAGGGCTCGGCCGACGAGTATTTCGGGAGCGACGCGGTGTACGTCGCCTGCGACGACCTGCCGGGCATCCGCTGCGCTGTCCTCCAGGCCCTCCAGCGCCCTCGCGATCCGGCGATTGCCCGGCGGATTCGCGATCATTTCACTTGGACGGCCGCGGCGCAGGCCACGCTGGAAGCTTATCGGAGGGTCTGGTGATCGGACGTCCGCAACCGCGCAGAGGCGATCATCGCCGCGAGACCGCCGCGCTGGCCCGCGTCTCTTTGCGCCGGCACCCCCTGGGCGGTTACCGCTACGTGCGCTGGCGGTGGCGGCTGCTGTTCGCACTCGTCGACGTGCTGGGGACCGCCCTGTTCGCCGCCGCCGGCTGCCTGGCCGCGTTGTGGCGGCGGATTGTCCCGGCGCGGCGGGGAGAGGGGGGGACAACCGGGCGGATCCTCGTCGTGCAGTTGGATCATCTGGGCGACGCGATCATCACGGCGCCGATCTTCGCGCTGCTCAAGCAGCGCTATCCCGCCGCTCGGATCGAGGTCCTGGCCGCGCCTTGGAACCGGCGCGTGTTCGACCTGATCGCCGAAGTCGATCGAGTGCACATCTGCGCGAGGAACCGTTTTGCGCCGCGGCCCGGCCTGGGTTGGATTCCGGCGGTGATCGTGTGGGGGCTGAGGATGCGCCGGCGGCGTTTCGATCTGGCGATCGACGTTCGCGGCGAGTTTCCTCACAACGTGTTGCTGTGGCTGTGCGGCGCCCGCCGGCGGGTCGGCTGGGGCAGCGGCGGCGGTGGATTTCTGCTTACCGACAGGGCCGCCTACGTGCCCGACCGCCCGGAACTCGAGTCGCGGATGGCCCTGCTGGAGCCGTTGGGGATCGATGCCGGCGGCGCGGGGCGGCGGCCGCTGCCGCGGATTCATCCGACCGAGGCGGCCGACGCTTTCGCCCGCTCGGCATGGCGCCAGGCTTCGCCGGAACGCAGCGCGCGGCGCGTGGTGATCCACGTCGGCGCGGGGACGCCGGCCAAGCGCTGGCCGGTGGAACACTGGCGCGCCTTGCTGGCCGGCCTGGCCGCGCGGGGCAGCGTAGCCGTGGCCCTGGTCGGCGTTGAAAGCGATACGGCGACGGCTCGGGCGATTCTCGGCAGCCGGCCATGGCCGGTCGTGGATTGGACGGGCCGGCTCGAGATCGCCGAGTTGGCGGCCGTCTTGCAGCAGGCCGATCTGGCCATCGGGGCCGACTCGGGTCCGGCCCACCTGGCCGCGGCTGTCGGCACGCCGGTGGTCGTCCTGTTCAGCGGGACAAATCGCCTCGAGCAGTGGCGTCCCCGGGGCGCGACGGTGCAGTGGCTGCGGCATCCGGTCGCCTGCGCCCCGTGCCATCGCCGGCAATGCCCCGTGGCCAGCCAGCCCTGCATGAGGGGCATCCGCCCGGCGGACGTGCTCCTGGCAATTGAGAGACTGCTCGCCGCGGCGGCCGGCCGGGGTGAAGACCGGTCCGCGCTGGCCCCAGCCAAGAGAGGAGCCGAGTGATGATTGCACCGATCCGGGAATCGAACCGGCAGGCGCCGGAGGCAACAAGCCGCGTTGGAGAAATGCGGCGGATCGTGGCGTCGCTGTTCCTTTCGCCGGGCGGCGACGCGCATCGGCCCCCGGCGCCGATCGCCGCCTGGAAGGCCTGGAGTTTTCTCGCCTGGGCGGCGGCGGTCACCGGAATCTACTTCCTCACCATGATCGGAGTCTTCTGACGGCCCGCATGGGCAACACATTCCGCGGCGGCCGATCCCTCGATCGCCGCGCTCGCCCCCCCTCAGGACCAAGCGCCGCGCCGGCGTGCCCCGCGCTGGCGCCACCCTCCCGCAATGCTCGCACAATTCCAATCGCTGCTCACTGCTGCAATCCTCGCCACGGCCGCCTACGGCCTGGGCCGGCGGCTGCTCCGCGGCCTCGGGCTGCGCGGGGCCGATCCCGTGGCAAATCTGGTCTTCAGCCTGATGACGGGCCTGGTCGGCGCGGGGACCCTGCTCGCGGCGCTCGGGCTGGTCGGCCTGCTCTATCCGCCGCTCATCGGCGCGTTGACCCTGGCCGGGTGCTTCTGGACGGCCGGCGAAATTCGCCGTCAGCGCCCGGCGGAAAGCCGCTCCCTGTCGGCCGAACCGGTCGGCGATGCGGCGGAGAGCGACCCTCCGGTCTGGCTCGTCCGCTTTGCGCTCGTTGTGGCGGGGGTGGCCGCGCTGGGTTGCCTGGTGGGCGCCGCCGCGCCGCCCACGGCCGGCGACGCGCTCTGCTACCACCTCGAACTGCCCAAGGCCTTTCTGGCGGATCACCGCCTGGCGTTCTACCCGTTCAGCGAGAACTCCACCTTCCCGCTGCTCTGCGAGATGTGGTTTCTCTGGGCGATGGCGATGGACGGACCGGTGGCGGCGGGCATCGTTCACTGGCTGCTGGGCCTCTTGTTCGCCGGGGCGACCACCGTCCTGGCAACGCCGATCGTCGGTCGCCGTTGGGCTTGGGTCGCGATGTCCGCGGGACTGGTTGTCCCCGGCGTGACCAACCAGATGACCGCGCCGATGAACGACGTGGCCCTCGCGGCGGCGACGACGGTTGCCCTGGCGGCCTGGTATCGAGCGGTGGTGTTGGAAGAGGGCCGCCGCTGGCTGCTGGTGGCGGGAATTGCCGCCGGAGGCGCGTTGGCGATCAAGTACCTGGCCCTGCTCTTCGCTCTGGCGATGGTCGCCGGATGTCTCTGGGCCGGCCGGCGCGGCGGCGCGCGGCGACGGCTCGTGCTCGAAAGCGCGGCGGTGATCGCCGTCGTCTCGGCGGGCGTTGCCGGGCCGTGGTACGCCCGGGCGGCGTGGCACCGCGGCAATCCGGTCTACCCGTTCTTCTCGGAGGTCTTTCCCGCGCAGGGGCCGGTCTATGCCGATCCTCACGAGACCCTGCCGGCAAGCAAGTCGAAGCTCGGGCGGACACCCTCCGGCGCGCTGGCGGCGGCCTGGCAGGTAACGATGCACCCGGAGCGGCTGGGCGGCCGGGCGCATCAGCCGGGCGTGTTGTTTCTCGCCGTGCTGCCGGGACTGGCGCTGGTCCGCCGCCTGCGCGGACTGGGCACACTCCTGGTGATCGGCGCGGCCTACGGGTCGGCCTGGTACCTGCTGCGCCAGAACGTGCGGTTCCTCCTGCCGCTGATTCCGATCGCGGCGGTCGCCGCCGTCTGGGTCGTGGCCGAGATGAGGCGGTTCCCCCCCACGGCACGGCTGGCCGGGCGGCTGCTCGTTTGCGGCATCCTGGCGGCCTATGCCGGCCTGGCCGCGCTCCGGTGCAGCGGCCAGGCAGCGGTCGCAACCGGCGTGCAGAGGCGCTCCGACTATCTCGCGGTCGTCGAGCCGACCTGGCGGGCGGCCGAAATGTCGAACCTCTGGTTCGGCACGCGGGGGAGCCTCTTGAGCACCGATTATCGGGCGTTGTACTTCGACTGCCCGGTGACACGCGAGAATGCTCTCCGTCGCCACACTGGCTACCATCGCCAGATCGAACGCCCGGAGCAACTCGTGCCGCTGTTGCGCGGGAAGGGGTTCACGCACCTGCTGCTGGCCGAAAATCTGGGCAGACAGGGCGCCCAGTTCGACGCCACGCTGGCGACGCTGGTGGCCAACTGCCGGGCGGCCTGCGGTCCGGCCTCGCTTCCGGTCCTGGCGGAATACACGTTCGAGGATCTTGACCGGGGCCGGCGGCGATACCAACTCGTGCTTGTACGCTGAGCCGGATCGCGCGCGGACCGCCAGGGGCGCGGTCTTAAGGGGCCGACTGCTCGCCAGGCCCGTCCCCTGGGGAGTCTTTGTCCGCGGGGCGGTCCGCCGGGCCAGACTTTCGGCTCTCACCGGCCGTTTTCCGACGGAGCTGCGCTTCAAGCACCGTCCGCTGGACCTCGACGTCGCGCCGCAAGCGGCCGAAATACAACCGTGTCGAAACGATGTCGGCCATGGCGAGCAGGGCCATCCACAACACGAGCAGCGCAACGCAAGACCAGTAGATAATCAGGGCCGCGCCGCCTTGATCGGGCGGGAACAGCCGGCCGCCGAGGATCGCCACTCCCACGACTCCGAGCATCGTGCTGGTCTGGATTCGCCGTCGATAACGGCGGCGGAGATGGCCGCGCTGCCGCTCGTCGAGGTTCTTGTCGGCCTCGACGGCCGCCGACCGCTCCCAGTGCGCCCAGATCAGCCACAGCGACGCCGCGACCAAGACGGTGCAAATCGAGAGCGACATCCAAAAGTCAGGGTCCATCTGCGTCGGACGCAAATCAGCGCCCGCCCTCCGCCGCCTTGAGCCACTCGCGGATCACCCAGCCTACCTTGGCAAGGCTCAGGGCCGAGCATTGATCGGGTCGGTCGTCCATCGTGTGCCAGGGCGGGTAGTCGAAGTCGATTACGTCGCACGTGGGGATTTTTCCCAGGTTCCGAAGCATCGTGTGATCGTCTCGAACGTAAGGCCCCCGGCGGGGAACAAACTCGCGGACCCCCAGTCGCCGGGCGGTCGACCAGATGTCGTTGACCAGCGGGCGCGTCTCCGGCCACCCGACGCTATAGCCCTCCTGGGGAATCCGTAGGTCGGCGTCGCCGATCATGTCGAGCAGCACACCCCAGCGATAGCGGCCCCGGTAGGGCAGCTTGCCACCGGCATACGCCCGTGAAAAATACTCCGAGCCGAGAAAATACCGGCCATCCTCGGAGAATATGAATTCCTCGCCGTCGAAGAAAACGAAATCCACGCCGAAGTGCCGCTGATGTCTCTCCAGGATCGTCCCGATCTCGTTTCCCAACTCCATCAACAGGGCGACGCCGCTCGCTCCGTCGTTGGCGCCGACGAATTCACCGCGAGGATTCCGCTTGTCGAGCATTGGATAAGGCAGCGTGTCGTAGTGGCAGCACAGCAGAATCCGCTCCGACCGTTCCGGCGCCCATTGGACGATCAGGTTCATCATCGGCACCGGCGCAGCCGTCTGCGGGTGCGGAATCTGGAACCATTGCTGGTGCACGGTGCCGCCTAGAGTGTTGAAATGCCGCTCCAGCAGGTCTTGCTGCGCGGCCATGCCTTCAGAGCCGCTCGGGCGGCGCCCGAGAGCGCAGATCGTCTTCAGGTATTCATAGGCCCGGCCGCCGTCGAACGGGATGTCTTCGAGGGTCAATCGCGAGGAGGCCGCCTCGGCATCCTCGCTCCACTTGACCGGTTGCGGCCAGATCAGCAGGCCGGCCGCCGCCAGGGCGGCGACCACCCCACCACCAAGCAACACCAGCTTCCAGAACGGCTTGGGGAGCGGACGGGTCGGGGGCGTCGTGTTGGCGGCGGATTTCCTGCGCATGGCTGCATTCTACCTGTTCCGGGGCAAGGCGGGCCATCCCGAATCGGCTGCCAGTCGCCAGACTTCTTGCCAGCGATGCCGGCCAGGCTCGTGCAGCGGTCCGTCCCTCTTCGCCCCCCGGCGGCACGCGAAGCGTCCTCCCGCCAAGCCAACCGGGCGGTGAAGAGCGGGTGGTCGGAAACGCCGCTCTCGACCCGGCTCGCGGACAGGCATTCCAGACCGCGGACGAGAATCCAGTCGACCCGATGTTCCGCGCGATCCGCACCACCCGAGGTGATCGCGTCGACCGAGCCGGATTCGGCGAGAAATCGTTGGATTCGCGGATCGCCGGGCGGGGTGTTCAGATCCGCCAGGAGAATTGCCGGCGGCTCGAGCGACGCGAACAGGTCAAGAACGCTCTCGAGCTGCAATTTTCGCTCCGCGTCGTTCGATCGGGTAACGTGGGCAACCAGCACGGCGACGTTTTCGGGACCGAAGCGAAGTTCCACCAGGAGCATGTTCCGGCAGCTCCGCCCGTGGCGGCGCGGCAGGGGAATCCGCTGCCACGCCACGACCGGAATCTGACTCAATAGCCCGTTGCCGAACCGGCGGATGCCGAACAAACGCGTCTCGGCCGGAGCGAACAGGTGGTGCTGGAAGCCTCCCAGCCGGGCGAGCTGTTCGGCCTGATCCCGCGGGTCGCCCCAGACCAGGCCGCGAACCTCGTTCAGGCCGACGATCTGGAGCCGGTCGAGGCACTCGGCCACTCGGCGTGCGTCGCGGCGGCCATCGGTTCCCTTGCACCCGTGGATGTTGAAGACCCCGACATGCAGGTTCACCGGTGGATCGCCACCCCCCGTTGGTTCGAGATACCCCCCGTCCGGACCAGTGGGCATCCGCCGGCCGCCGGCCAACAGGGTGAGCGCAACCAGAAGAGGTACAACCCCAAAGGTGATCGGTCGGCGAAATCTCATGTTGCCCGGCCTCGCAAAAAGGGCTACGATCCGGCCCCCTCACGATGGTGCCCAATGGGAGGCGCAGTAGCAAGGGGAACGGCAGAAAACTCATGGGAGAGCGCGTCATGATCGATGTTGCCACGATCACGGGACTCCACCGGATCACGGTCCGCCGCTGGCACCAGCAGGAGATCGACAACCCCTATGAGGGGTTTTTGGCGATTATCTGCCGCCAGCACGAGCAGAACTTCCGCCTCTGGCACGAAGAAGACATCGCCCGGAGCCGCGACGTCGGCGACGAGCGGATCGCCGCCGTGAAGCGGAACATCGACCAGTTCAACCAGCGGCGCAACGATCTGATCGAAGCGGTCGACGACGCGTTGATTGCGAAGATGGCCGATGCCGGAGTCCGCCCGGCGGCAGACGCCCGCCAGCATACGGAGACGCCCGGCAGCGTAATCGACCGCCTCTCGATTCTCTCGCTGCGGATCTACCACATGCAGGAGCAGATCGATCGCGACGACGCCGATCAGGCCCACCGCGACAAGGTTCGGGCGAAGTTGCGGATTTGCGAAGAGCAGTACCGCGACCTCTCCCGCTCCCTTGAGCTGCTCCTGGAGGATCTGGAGTCGGGCCGCGCGCGGCTGAAGGTCTATCGCCAATTCAAGATGTACAACGATCCGACGCTGAATCCGTACCTGTACGCGAAGAAGAAGCCGGCGGCTTGACATGCCGCCCCGGCTCAAATGCCAGCGGGCTAGCCGGCCCTCCCGGACGCCGCGGCAATCGGCTGGGCGCCTGCCGCGCAAAAGAAACGGCGGCTCGATCTTGACGATCGAGCCGCCGCATGATCAATCAACCAGGTCCCCTTCCGCGACATCGGTGCGAAGAGAGGCGGTTTGACGGGCGTCGCTAGGCCTCCGAAGCGGGCGCTGGGGCGGGCGCCGGCGGCGGCGCCGGGCCTTCTTCGACGGCGGGCTGATCGGCGGCGCCGCAGTCACAATCGGAACCGCAGGCGGAACCGCAACCAGGATCACAGGTCGGGCGGCAGCAACTGGGAACCGGGCAGCAAACCTGGACCGGAACCTGTTTGCACACCACGCGAGGCACGCAGCGGGTCACCGTGTAGGGGACCTGCTTGGCAACCATCCGCACGCAGTGAACCGTCTTGGTGCACGCAACCGGCTTGCAGACCGTGTAAGGAACCTGCTTGACGCACTGTTCCGCCACCATGCGGCAGACACGGTAGCAGACTTCCTTCTCGTGGACTTCCTTGACCATCCGGCAAACCTTGTACGTGCAGGTCTTCACCC
>LSQX01047854.1_pt2 | contig 20095 bp, 16 predicted proteins | sample 654561 | NCBI WGS metagenome assembly LSQX01 (sample SAMN04489861, study PRJNA283612) | anaerobic digester metagenome | isolation source: 4 biogas reactors fed with cattle manure at either 37C or 55C with and... | place: Denmark: Kongens Lyngby | collected 2014
GAAGACGACGAAGACGACGAAGACGGCGAAGAATAAGAATAAATGCAAAGAGGCTTCCGAAACCGGAAGCCTCAGTTTTTTAGCCTAAAGATCATTATCTTTAAGAACGTGGCCATAATACCGTTCTTCAACTTATTCGAAGAACGGTATTAATACTAAACGTGTTTCGCAAAACACATTTGCAAAAAGAGCAAAAACTGTCCTTTTTGACAGCAAAACAAGCCTGTTTGCTGTTTCAGCAGGCATTAATATAGGTTTTCAAAAACAGGCCTGACGAAAGGATTTTTATACCTGCTTTTTCCTTGCGTATCCTTTCCATGCTCTATTGCCTCATGCGGGCAGCGGTGCAGACAGGCAAGGCACATGGTGCATTCACCCTCCCATACAGGTCGGCCGGATCCGTCTTTTTGGATGCAGCGCATAGGGCATAACGCATAGCAAGTTCCGCAGGCGGTACAGGCATCGGTTACATGAAGATTGCTGCTGCCTCCGGACGTGCTTATCAGGCTCGTCTTCATATACAGCTCTTTTGGCGGATTATTGTCAATATAACCGGGTGATCTGGCTTTCACGGAGAGAATAATGGCATCCAAAGCCTTGTCCGCGGAAGACAAAATAGAATTCAATTCATGCTCGGGCGGAAGATCCGACCACAGGATAAAATTATCCGGCATCACAAGATCAAAGGAGCCGTGAAAGGGGATCGATTTTGCCCCGAGCATCGTCGACAGCGCGGCCGAAGTATGTCCCGAGCTCTCTCCGCAGGTAAAAATGCCGTACACATAGAGATCAGCAGCATTCACAAGCTCCAGTTTTTCGATAAATTTCGCGACCGCACCGGGCAATGTCCAGGCAAAGGTCGGAATCACAAAACCAAGATATGTATTACCGGTAAGATCGAAAGAAAAATGCCCGTCCCTGAGTGCCACGCCGATTGAAACAAGCTTGTCGTTTGTCTGATCAGCGAGCTTTTCTGCGGTATACTGAGAGTTTCCGGTTGCTGAAAAATAAAATATCATAAAAGCCCCCATTCTGCCGCGAAGCGGCAACACAAATAGCAGCGTGAAGTATTTTCACAGCGTGAAGTGTTTCACGCTGTTACTCCACAAAACGAAGGCTGATGTCCAGCGCGGTGACGCTGTTTGTGAGCGCTCCGATCGATATATAATCGATGCCAAGCGCAGCAATCAAGCTTAGGTTTTTGCTTCCCATATTACCCGAAGCTTCTATGAAAGCCTGGTCATTAATGTGCGCTACTGCCTCAGTCATATCCTCCAATGTCATATTGTCCAGCATAATCGTGTCTACGCCTGCCTGCAGCGCTTCGTCAATCTGCGCGATGCTTTCGCACTCCACCTCGATGCGAAGCGCATGGGGCGCTATGCTTCTTGCTCTGTTCACGGCATTGGTGATACTGCCCGCGGCCTTGATATGATTGTCCTTTATCAAAACACCGTCGGCAAGATTAAATCTGTGGTTTCTCCCGCCCCCGGTGCGAACCGCGTATTTTTCAAGCGTTCTGAGTCCCGGTGTGGTTTTTCTGGTATCGACTATTTTGGTTTTTGTCCCTTTTACCAGCGCGACCGCTTGCGATGTGCGCGTTGCGATGCCTGACAATCTCTGCAAGAAATTGAGGGCGACTCTTTCTCCGGTTAAAATAGCTGCGGAAGGTCCTTCGACGGATGCGATAATGTCTCCGGGTACGATTCTGTCACCGTCATTTTTTATTGCGCTAATGGTTATCTTGTTATCGAGGATCGTTAACACCCGGGCAAATACGGGTAATCCGCAAAGGATGCCGTTATCCTTCGATATCAGATTCGCTTTTGATACCGATTTCTGATCTATGCATGCTGTTGTCGTTATATCTCCGGTTCCGATATCCTCTATCAGTGCATTTTTGATGATGTCATCAGCTGCAAGGAAATTCGGCATGGTTAACATACGATTCATCCTCCTCAATGTAATGTGCTCCGATGCTCTTGGGACGCCCCAAGGCAGCTTCGACGATGGCCTTTGCCACAGTCACGATATTTAGCAGCTCCAGATATTCTTTACCGGGGCCATAACCGCTGTTAAGCCGCTCAAACAGCGCATCAATCGCAATTTTTGCTGATCTCAGGCCGGATAGCGTACGAATTGCCCCACAGTTCATATGCATAATATTCTGCAGGCGAACCCTTTCTGCAAAATAATCCATTTCCAATATAGGGCGGCTTTCTGTTTCGGGGAAGGGACAGGAAAACTTGATCTTTTTTTGAAGAGACAGGCTGATATCGGCTGCGGCTCTCCGGCCGAAAACAAGGCACTCCAACATAGAATTGGAAGCGAGTCTGTTCGCGCCGTGGACACCCGTACAGGCGGTTTCACCGCAGGCATATAGGCCCGGAATGCTGGTTTGACCGTAAAGACCGGTTTTTACACCGCCCATCAAATAATGCTGAACCGGAACGACCGGGATCCATTCCTTTGCAATATTAATACCATGACGGAGGCATTCATTATAGATTGTCGGAAAACGTTTGGATAGAAATTCCTCGGGTTTGTTGGTAATATCCAGAAATACATTGGTGTCTCCGGAGCGCTCAAGCTCGTGAATCACACCCCGTGCCACGATGTCCCTGGGGGCCAGCTCATTGAGTTCATGCTTTCCCAACATGAACCGAACGCCTTCGCGGTTCTTGAGCAGAGCACCTTCGCCGCGCATAGCTTCCGAAATCAGAAACGCGCGATTATCACCGGACTCACTATACAAGCCGGTGGGATGAAACTGAACAAATTCGATATCCTTAAGTTTTGCCCCTGCCCGGACAGCGGCTGCAATACCGTCACCGGTTGCGACATACGGATTTGTGCTTATCTTATATACCTGCCCTATGCCGCCCGTCGCCAAAACAATGTTGGATGTTTTGATATGAACATATCTGTCGTTTTGGTCACGGATTACAAGACCGCATACATGGCCCGCTTGATTTGTCAGTATATCAATAAAAAGCGTATATTCCATATAAACGGTATTTGGGCGATTCAGAACATGAACGGACAATGCCTTTACCGTCTCTCGTCCCGTTGCGTCGCCGCCGGCATGAACGATACGGTTATGCCTGTGGCCGCCTTCGCGAGTAGTTAACAAATCGCCTTCACTGTTTAAATCAAAGGGCACTTTCATTTCAACCAGCGTTCGAATATCTTTGGGACCCTCATCAACGAGGACTTTGACCGCTTCTTCATCGCACAAGCCGGCGCCGGCAATGAGTGTGTCTTCAAGATGGAATAAGGGTGTGTCATCGCTGTTTATAGCGGCGGCAATACCGCCTTGCGCAAGCCATGAGTTGGAAAGATCCACACCCTCTTTTGTGATCAGGCAGCATGAGAACTTGGAATCAATGTTAAGCGCGGTGTAAAGCCCGGCAAGGCCCGTCCCAATAATGACACAATCAAAACTGAGTTCTCTGTCCGGCTTTATAGCATTGTAAAAAGCGTATCGCATGTAAAATAATCCTGCTTCGCCGTACAGCGAAGCATTTTTCTCCTTTTGCAGTTTTTAATCTATGCGGGAAATATAAAATGATTCAGCCTTTTAAGAAAACCGCTCCGAAAACACCGGAAATGATGATAAGCAGTATTGGACTGGCTTTCAACCTGATCATCAAAAATGAAGAGGCAAGGGCAATGAACAAAACGGGAATATCGATGGACTGAAACGAAGCGCCCGGAAAAATAGCGGTTCCGCCTAAAGAGATCAGGCCCGAGAAAATCAATGAAAAAACGATCGGTTTGATTCCGGCCAGCACGGATTTGATTACCGGGCTTTGATTATACGCAAAAAACCATCTCGATACAAGCAGGCACAGAATAAAAGATGGCAGAGAGACACCGGCTGTTGCAAAAAAAGCACCGGGAAGACCGTATAGCTGCATCCCTGAAAATGTCGCGCAGTTGACAGCAAAGGGACCGGGTGTCATTTGAGAGATCGAAACCATATCGACAGCTTGCGTGATCGTCATCAGCCCGCGGTGCACAAGCTCTTGCTGCACCAGCGGTATCATTGCCATTCCGCCGCCAACAGTAAACAGGCCGATTTTAGCAAAGATAAAAAACAGTGACAGAAGCTCAGTCATTTCCGTTTACCCTCCACTTTTTCAGGATCACAAAATAGAGGATAAATCCGGCCAAGGCTCCGCCAATGATGATGTAAATGATATTCAGCGAAGGGAATAAGAAGATTAAAGCACAGGAAATAATGAAAATAATCACCGCATATCGGTCACAAAGATTGGCCTTGTACAGCTTGTTCAGTGTCGACACAAAAAGTGCGGCGACAACACCGCTGATGCCGCGAAGCGCACCCCTTACATAAGGATTTTCAATAAACGCCGAATAAAACACCGTAACGATACTCAGGACAATGAAAGAAGGGAGAAGGGTTCCGATGCCCGCAAAAATAGCGGCAGGTATTCCTGCCACCCGATAGGCTGTCAAAACCGAGGTGTTTAAAGCAATGATGCCGGGTAAAGTCTGTGCGGCGGCAGTGATATCGGAAATCTCAGTATCAGAAACCCATTTACGCTTTTCCGAAAACTCCAAATGAAAAACGGAGATCATCGCAAGGCCTCCGCCAAAGGTGATGAATCCGATTTTTAAAGTAATTAGAAAAATCTCCAAATAAAGCTTTACATTTATTCTCTTTATGGGATTGTTATGATTATCCATTAAAGGGCCTCGTAAAAAAGGTACGGCATTTTTGTTGCTATGGTTCTATGTTCATTGGGTGATTATATCAAATTCCGCCAGTGTTTGCAATAAATTGAGAAGCGATATGTTGTCATTTTTTTTTGAAATGGCAGGCCTGCATTTTTCGTTTTGTATGCTTGTGTGACGCGGCTTCGTCCGGTACTGTTTATCAGTTAAAGTGAAGTATAAAGTGAAGTATAAAGTGAAGTATATTCACGGCATAAAATTATGCAGCCACTATTCATGTAAGGCAATTGACAAAAAGCCTGCGCCGTGCTAACATGAAAATCGGTTTATTCAGGTGCGCATGCGCATGCAAATGAATACCATTATTAAACACGGAGAGATGTCCGAGTGGTTTATGGAGCTGGTCTTGAAAACCAGTGACCGGGCAACCGGCCGGGGGTTCGAATCCCTCTCTCTCCGCCAAAAATTATTCGAAAAGTCCGCATTTTACGGACTTTTCGGCATTTATTTGGCACATTTGGGGTCATAGTGTTAGAACAATAAAGGATTTCCCTTTATTGTCCCATGGCTTTTATCGGCTCCGATATTCCGGCCGATTGCTCGTCTTAAGCTGTAGGCGAGAAAGCCAAGACCCGGCTCTGCAACGTCTCCAATATGGATCAGTGGGTTTTCTCATTATACTATCGGGGTGGCGCATAATGTTTCCTTTAACGGTACTGAATATGAAACGCGTTGAATATATGTCAAAATGGTAAATAATAATCGAAAAATGACGATTAAGCCTATAGAGACACCCTTTAGCGCATTTAAGGGGATTGACAAATAAATCAAATTGTCCTATTTTATATATGAAACAGCTTTAATAATATACTTATTTATTATGTGGAAGATGTATTATGTCATTAAAACATGCTATTTTAGGATTTCTTTACAAGGAACCGTTATCGGGTTATGATCTGTCAAAAATGTTCGACGGATCCAGAACCAGTTATTGGACAGCTACACATACACAGATATACAGAACGCTTAATGAACTCAATGAAAGCGGTATGGTATATTGCTGGATAATCCAGCAGGAACAGAGTCCGAATAAAAAAAACTACCATTTGACCGAAAAGGGAAGAGAGGAACTGTTTAAATGGCTGAAATCAGACCAGGGGATGACGCCGATCAAAGACAAGTTTCTTCTTCAAATGTCGTTTATCAATATCTTGAGCGAGCAGGAGATCGATGAGGTGATTAACAACAGGATTAAACGAATCAAGAATCAAATCGATTCTCTGAGATGCGGAGATTACTATAAAGGACTTAAGTATGCAAAAAACGAACGGGAACGGCTTTTGATGTATACGGCGCTTGAATATGGCGTTGGGCTATACGAATTTGAACTGCAGTGGCTGAAGAGCTGCAGAGCAAAGCTGGATAACATAAACAGATTAAATGAATACAATTCGGATTCGGAATAAATGCAGAGGTAGCCGGAGATAGCTTTAATATGCTGTCTCCGGCTTCTTAGTCAAACGAAAAGCCATATTTAAATGCAGGTAAGCATCCTCCGAAGACCGGTAGTTATAGTTATTGCGCGCCTATATGACAGGTCTGCTTACAAAAAGGCATATTTTGTTTTATCAAAGATATATTGCACCGGCGAGCATATCGCCTTAAAAAAAGCCGGTATATACCTATGAATATATATAAATATGAAACAAATCACATATAATAAAACAGTAAGAATTCCGCAAAAATGAAAAACACAATGAGATGGTTTGATTTAGTATAAGCGGTGATTGATGAAGAGATTTAATACGCTTTGTTCTTCATAAACGGCTTGATCTTCTCGACGACATCGGAAAACCCCCATCTTTTGTATGTGCTGAGATGAAGAACCAGAGGCGGGATTAATACCTGAAATCCACCAAAGAAAACGGGCTCTAAGCGCGTAAAAGCATGTGGTCCGAAATGCACCGGCTCAGGTTGATCAACTGATAGATGCGGTTCTGCAGCAAAACAGACCCGGCAGTGCGAGTAGGCTGTTCCGAAGTATTTGACCCATTTACTGCGGGGACCGTTTTCCGTTGAAAAGACCGGTTCAATAATGTAGTTGCGAAATGCCTCTTTTAGCGCGGGCAGATCCTGCTCGCGAAAAATAAAATCAAGATCATCGACTTCAATTTCTATGCCCTTGAGTGCAAGTGCGGTCCTTCCCGAGATCCACCAGAGAATACCGGCTTTCTTTGCGATGGATGCAAAATGCGTAAGGCTCTCCCGCCATTTCATCGGTTCGCCCCTTTTTTCTTCGGTAAACATTTGCTCGGCATATTTAATATAATTCGATATGGTCCTGTTTTCGTTTTCGATGGGAAGCGGGAAGCGCTTTTCGTAAACATTGTCTGTTTTTACATAGTGGTGGTCAATTAAAGTTATTTCAAAGGAAGGGTCGGGCTCGATAATCTTATACACGAGCATGCTTTCATTTCGCAGCGCTGTAATTTCCATTTTCACAGTCCTTTAATCATGTAAACATGTTATTCGATGATTCCGACCATTTTCATCAGGAACTTCGCATTTGTCGAGGTTGACCGCCCTTGCCTCAGTAAATAATCAAAACTGATGGTATTGTCTGAAAACTGTTCGGAAAAGCTGTAATTTAGAACACGCAGGTGCTCATTTGCAAGCTCGCACAAAGCAAGATCATGTGTTGTAATCAGACCGATTGCACCCAGCAAATCCAGCTTTTCAATGACGGTTCTCGCGCCGATGAGCCTGTCGACAGAGTTCGTACCCTTGAAGATTTCATCGATCAAAAAGATCATATTGCGGTCATCCTTGGCAAGCTCAATAATTTTTTTTATGCGCTTGAGCTCTGCATAATACGTTGATACCCCTTCGTTTAAGTCATCCGAAATCCGCATCGAGGTAATGATAGAAAACGGCGTAAATGCCATGCTGTCCGCGCAGACAAAGCCGCCGGCTTGCGCGAGGACAAGATTGATACCGACAGTTCGTAAAAAGGTTGTTTTACCGGACATATTGGAACCCGATATGATGAATATGCTGTCATTGAGATTCATGTCATTGTTGACCCGCGTCTCATTGGGTAAAAGCGGATGTCCGAGGTTTTCCGCTTTTATCATTTTCCCTTCTTTGAGGATTTCCGGCAAGCAGGTATTCGCGCAAATATGGGGCATAATCGCAAAGCTCATCAGGCTTTCCAATTCACCGAGAATCATAAACCATTGTTCGGACATATCCGCATATTTCATTTTCCACTTCTCAAGCATTAAAGCGCAGCCGTAATCCCATAAAAACAACACATTGAACAGGAATAAGAGAATGCCGTTGCTTCTGATGTTAATCCTGTCCGAGATTTTACCGAGTTCATTGAATGCCCGGAAAGCCGACAGTCCGGAGGAGCAAAGCTTCTTTTGAAACGATATAAGCTTAACCGATTTAAACGATCTGTTCTGCATCAGCTGGATGATATCGCTAAAAAAGCTGAGCTTATAAGGCATACCGGCCGTTGAGCCCAGATATTTACTGGTTTTCAAGAGGCCTCCCAGCCAAATCAAACCTTGAAGGGATAACAAAGCGGCGCTTGCCAGATAAAAATACGGATTCTTTAGAAGAATCGTCGCGGCAATCGCCAATATGGTGAGTATGGGCATATAGGATACAATAAATCTAAAAAGGCCGGATTTGGTGAAGACATGTTTATCCTTAAGCTCTTTTACCAGCTTTTCAATGGACTTGTCCGTTCCGAATTGTGAAAACCTATATTCCAGTGCGTTATGAAACCCAATGTCTTCGCTCAGCTCTTCGATGGCTTTCTGCCTTTGTAGGAGCTCCTCAATGGAATAAGCCGGATCCAGAAGGCTTTCAGCAAAGGCTCTGCGGCCATACCAGGTATGCGTGGTATTGATATATTGAAACAGTGACTTTTTCCCGACGATATCCAGATCCATTGCGTACGGATGATCGGCGCTAAAAAACTCATCACCGCCGTCAAAGACCTCATTCCACCGTGAGGAAAGCCTGTCATGATGTCTCCTGTTGATTTCGAGCACGCCTTTATTAAGGTTAAGCGCCTTATGCAGTTTGTCATGATAGACCCACAATGCCGCCAATACGATCAGCAAAACAGTACATAGAAAAACCAGAGGCAAGGAGAAGCCTTTTACAAATTGAAAAATTACGCCAAGGGTAAAAAGCAAAACGAGTGCTGCTTTCAGATACCCAATGGCGTTAAAAACCGGTGTGCGCTTTTTTATGATATGCTCGCTGTCCGAAATCAGTTTCTGAAATTGCGTTTCCATTTAATCACCTGTTTGAACCGAATGCTGTGCAGAAAAAACAGCTTAATGCATTATAACTGCATTAAATTACCATGTCAAGGAATGAAAACAGCCATAAAAAGGTAAACTGCTCTCCCACCAATACACATAAATCGGAAAACAGCGATGAAAGCAATATCACAGACCTTAAAATAACAAATAAGAGGAAGATTGACAAACGCAATCGGCTGAACTACAATAAAATAGCAGGTGTTTTGCGTACTGCCTAAGAGCCAATTGAGTAAGGAGGTAAACGAAATGAAGAAGAAAACCTTTTTGTTAGCGTTGGCTTTTGCATTTGGATTATTATCAGGATGCGGGGGAAGCGAGGCGGAAGAAGAAACGCAGGTCCCGACTGAGGATGACCTTCCGTACCATTTTGCACCGGGCGATTATGAGGTAAACGAAGAAGGGTTTCCGTTCAAACCTTACGAATACAGGCTCCCGATCTGCAATACCGGCGAAGTGCTGACCTACATGTGTTATATGCCTTATTTGGCTATCAATGAAAATGCTATCGAACAGCCGCAGGTCATGCAGCTCAGGGATATGACGGGTATTACCGTTGAATATGTTACGCTTAAGAGATCCGGTGATACTATATATGAAGCGGTAATGGCGGCTGATGATCTTTGCGACATCGTCGCAGGCGCAAAATCATTCGTAGAGGGTGCCTATGAGGCGAGTAAAGCGAACTGGTGCAACCTGCGCGATTATCTTATGTATTGCCCGAACTATCTGTATCAGGTAACCTGTCAGCCGGAAGAAGGGCTAATGTTCGACGCGCTTTATTCCGATGAAAACACCGTTCCTTTTTTCTATGCCCTGCAGGATAAGGCCGTAATCCAGACAAACTTTATGGCGCGCGGGGACTGGCTTGATGAGGCCTATCTTTCAAATGACGATATTGTAACCTGGGACGATTTGCATGAGATGCTGACATTGTTTCAGGTAAGCCAGGACACCTGCGAGCAGCCGATGAGCATGCCCGTAACCATCGAATACCCCGGCGACTTTACCTTTACCTCGTTTGACACCTATCCTTTTATCAACTATAACCGCCTGGGGGCGGCTTATGTCGTCGATGGGAAAGTCCGGTTTTCCTGCATGAATGAAAATGACAGAGCTTTTGTGACCATGCTCCACCAATGGTATGAGGAAGACCTTTTATCTCAGGAAATCATTGACAAAACGATGATGGTTAAGAACTACGACTTTTATACCATAAATGAATATACGGACTATATGCTGGAAAGCGGCCGGATCGGTTATGCTTCTATGACGCCCTATGAGGCGCTGATTCATGAGCAGGAAACGGAAAACGATCCCGATTGCCGTTGGGTTCCGATTCGAAAACCTCTCAGGACTGCAAATCAAACGCTTCACCTTGGCGGAAGAAAAAACCGCGTTTTGCATGCCGCAGCCGCAGTCAGTATACGCTGCGAAAACATTCCGCTTGCCGTATCCTGGCTGGATTTCCGATACAGCCCTTCGGGTTCCTATGCACTCAGTTACGGCCCCGAAGGCCATCTTTGGGAAAGGGATGAAAACAATAATCTCCTGGCGACGGCCGAAGCCATGAACGCAGGTTATGCCGGCTTTGAAAATCAAAGAAGGTATTACGGTTTAAATACATTCGAAGAGGTGGGGCTTTTGCTGTTGAGCAGTCAATTCATCGTTCCCGGCGGAGACAGGCAGTTTGCGTCGTTCACATACTGGGACAGCTGTAGCTATGACGGAGCGTATGAATGGCCTAAAGGCATAGAGCTTACATTGGAGCAAAAGGCTGAGGTCGAAAAACTCTCACCTTTTGTTGTAAATTACATAGGAAGCCATTATTTCGGTTTCATAGAAGGTTCACGGCTTTTGTCGGGGTGGGATGAGTATGTGGAGCGCCTGTACGAGCTTGGGATGGTCCGCGTCATTGAAATTTATCAGGAAGCTTATGACAAGTATATGGAACAATAAAGACTGCCGGTGTAACGCATAAACTTCAGTCTACAAGCTTCGGATGATTTCTTTGTAGACATTCCCACGTTCAGCAAAGTCATGAAAACGGTCGAAAGATGCGCTGGCCGGGGAGAGCGTAACAATATCGCCGGGTTTAGCCATTGCAGCCGCTTTCAGAACGGCTTTTTTGAAATCCGGCTCCTCGATGATGACGGGCAGATTGTCGGGGGAGCAGGCCTTTTCGACCGAGGCTTTGATTTTCGTACCCGTTTCACCCGTCAAGACCAATATTTTAACCTTATCACAGATGACAGGGCCAAGCGCGTCGTAGGGTATATTCTTATCGTATCCACCGGCGATCATAATCACCTTGTCATCGTGAGAAAGCAGTTCCGCAATCGTCCTCGTGGGGCTTGAGGCTATGGTGTTGTTGATATACTTAACGCCGTCTTTTTCGCAGAACAGTTCGTTTCTATGCTCTACGCCGGTAAAACGTTTTGCCGCGCTGCGGCAGGCTTCAAAGCCTGCGATATCGTAAACGGCGCAGAAGGCGGCCATGATGTTTTCGATGTTGTAGAGCCCCGGAAGGCGTATTTCCGAGCGGTTTAACACAGGCGTTTGATTTCCGTTTTCAATAAGGTATATACAGTTACCGTCAAAGAAAAAACCGTTTGCCGGTTTTTTCTTGCGGCTGAAATGCCGGACGGTGCCTTTTTTCATAGCCGTAAAAGCTTCGGTGGACGGGTAATCGGAATTGAGCACCAGCAAGCCGTTTGTTTTCTGGTGCAGGAAGATATTCATTTTTGCCGCGATGTATTCGGCCATATCCCGGTGGTAGTCCAGATGGTTCGGTGTGATATTCGTGCAAACCGCAATGTACGGGCTGGTTGTCATGGTCATCAGCTGGAATGATGACAGCTCGAGGACCGAGTAATCCGAAGGTTTAATTCGTTCTGTTTCTGTCAACAGCGGATTTCCGATATTGCCGCCCAGATGCACGGTAAAACCGGCTTCCGACAGGATTTCGGCAATTAAAGTTGCCGTCGTCGTTTTACCCTCGCTTCCGGTCACGGCAATGATAGGGCAAAGACAAACCTCAAAAAAAGCTTCCATCTCAGAGGTTATGATCGAACCGTTTCTTGATGCAAGCTTCAGTTCCGGCGTGTTGGGGTTAAGCCCCGGTGTTCTGAATATGACCTCTTCGGTCAGGTCAGTCAGATAATCGGGACCAAGAATAAAAGTAGCGCCCATTTTCTCAAGCTCAAATATTTCGTCCCCGAACCGATCCTTTGGTCTCTTGTCTCTGGCACAAACCGATATCCCGGCCTTAAGAAGCAGCCTGATGAGCGGCGTATTGCTCACGCCGATTCCGATAACGGAAACGCTTTTTCCTTTCAGCGATCCCAGGTATTCCGACAAAAGCATATCTGGCTCCATAACCGCGCGGTGAAGCTATTACGCGCAAACGCCGCATTCTATCGGCATGCGGCAGGCCGGTTTTGGTTTATAATGTTCTCATTATTATAGTACGGACGAATCGAATATTCAATCGAGATTTGCGGCTTTTTCCCGATTAGGATTTTATACTCCTCTGGATTAAAACATAAAACAGTATAAATCATGTTAAAAGGTCAACACAGCGAAGCTGTCTTGACGAAATGCCGATTTTGAGATATACCTAAGGACACAGCGCAACTTTCTTGCGTTGTGCGGCGCGATTTATATAACCCCGGGAGGAAGTAAATGGATTATAAGGCTTATGTGTTTGATTATGACTATACGCTTGCTTTTTCAGAACGAGCCATTCTAATGTGTTTTTATCATATCTTCGATAAATTCGGCTATAAAGGCATATCTGAACAGGAGATTGTTTTGACCATAGGAATGGCGCTTACGGATGCGATCGCTAAGCTTTCGGGTGAATATGACCCAAAAAGGCTTGCACAGCTGGTAGACGAGTTTCACAGAAAAGCAGACGAGGTAATGACCCCCTATACGGTTCTTTATCCACCGGTGGAGCCTTTACTGAGAAAAATCATAGCGGAGGGCGGTTTAGCCGGCATCGTATCAAATAAGCGGCGGGAAAGAATCAGCGATATGATAGCGACATCCGGTCTTAATGATTTGATCGGCGTGATCATCGGACCGGAGGATTTTAAAAACTTCAAGCCCGATCCGGAAGGGCTGATTCTGGCAATGAAAAGGCTTAACGTATCAAAACAAGATACCGTTTATATCGGCGATAATATGATTGATGCATTGACGGCAAAAAATGCCGGAGTGGATTTTATCGCCGTCTTAACCGGAAGGACGACCGAAAAAGAATTTTCAGCGCAACCGCATCGCAGGATTATCCGGGATTTGTCAGCACTTTTGGATTGACAGGCGGTTAAAAGCGGTGTATTATAAAAGATCGTGAGGAGATCAGGCAGTCGCGTGAACATGCCGAAAGGCGGTTTACGAGGAAAGTCCGGGCTGCATAGGGCAAGGATAGCGGGTAACGCCCGCCGAAGGCGACTTCAGGAAAAGTGCAACAGAGATATACCGCTTTGTATTTTCTCGGGAAAATGCGAAGTAAGGGTGGAAAGGCGAGGTAAGAGCTCACCGGCCGGCAGGAGACTGTCCGGTCCTGTAAACTCTATCCGCAGCAACACCGCGGAGGGGACATTGGCCTGCCCGGCCGTCCCCGTGGAGGTGGCTTGAGCCTGCCGGCAACGGCAGGCCTAGATAGATGACTGCTGCGCGTGCGGATTTGCCGCAGCGTACAGAACCCGGCTTACGTATCTTCCTCACGACAGGAGCAGCGCAGATTGCTTTTTAACGATCTGCGTTGCTCCTGTGGTTTTTAGTTTAACGTAAAGGCGATGACCCGCCGTTTTCGGGGTTTACACGATATGTATAAAAAGGTAAAATGATTTCATCCCGGCTTATTTTTGACAAGCGGGTAAAACCAATAAATCGGAGGATGTTCATGGAACTGGAAGATAGAATAACGAAGCTCTCGCTTCTTAACGCGCCTTCAGGGTTTGAAGACGCAGCGGCGGAGTGCATTATCGATATGCTGCTGCCGTATGTTGACGAGGTAAGGCGGGACGTAATCGGAAATGTCATTGCCATAAAGCGCTGTGGAAAACCAAACGCGGTCAAGATATTGCTGGATGCGCATATGGATGAGGTTGGGTTTATTATAACGGGCTCGGAAGAAGGTTTCTTGAAGTTTTCGCTGCTTGGCAGCATTGACCCGAGAAATTTGATCGGCTGTGAAGTGACGGTTTTGACGACAACGCCGATATTTGGCGTGATCGCCTGTCTTCCGCCGCATGTACTGACAAAGGATGAGCGCGAGAAGGTCATTGCGGTGAAGGATTTATATATCGATGTCGGGCTCAGCGGAGAGAAAGCCGATGCTGTACCGGTGGGTACGGCTGGTGTGTTCAACGGAACCGCCACCGCGCTTGCGGGAAATTTCGTCTGTGCCAAAGCGCTGGACAACAGGCTTTGTGTTGCTGTTATGCTCGACGCGATATCAAAACTCAAAAATGAGCGGCTGAATGCCGACCTGTTGATTTTGGTAAGTGTTCAGGAGGAACTTGGTATGCGCGGGGCTGTTACCGGCGCTTTCGACTTAAGACCGGATTATTGCATTGCAATTGATGTAACGCATGCCGAAACCCCGGATTCGCCCAAGACAGGCGTGTTTAAGGCCGGAAAAGGTCCGGCCATCGGCGTCGGGCCGAACATAAACCGTGCGTTTTCACAAAAGCTTATCGAAATATGCCAAAGAAAAGAAATTCCGTATCAAATCGAGGTGATGGCCGGGAGCAGCGGAACAGACGCGTGGCCGATCCAGATTTCGCGTGAAGGCGTGTGCACAGCGGTTTTGTCGGTACCTTTAAAATACATGCACAGTCCCGTCGAGGTCGCAAACCTGTCGGACGCGGCTTTTGCTTCCGATGTTTTATTCTTTCTGTTGCGTGAATGGGAGGTCAACCATGCTTGAACTGTTAAAGGCGCTTTGCGCTGTGCCCGGTGTGTCGGGATGCGAGGAGAAGGTAGCTGAATATATTAAGGAAAAGGCCGCGCATTATGCCGATGAGATCATTGAAGATGCGATCGGAAACCTTTTGATCTTTAAAAAAGGAGCAAGGAAATCCGAAAAGACAATCATGCTTGCCTCGCATATGGATGAGGTCGGTGTCATTGTAACGGCAATCGGCGACGACGGCTATCTGAAATTTGATTTTGTCGGAGGGATTGACCGAAGGGTTGTTTTGGGAAAGCGTGTTTTTATCGGCGACAGGCTTGTTCCCGGCGTTATCGGCCTCAAAGCAATCCATCTGTCACCGCAGGAGGAGCGAAATGCGATCCCAAAGCTAAAAGACCTGACCATCGATATCGGGGCAATGAGCAAAGAAGAAGCGGAAAAGCTCGTAAACCCGGGTGATACCGGTATATTTGATCCGTTTGTGACCGAGTTTGGCAGCGGTTTTATCAAGGCCAAAGCGCTTGATGACCGGATTGGCTGTGCGGTTCTGCTTCAACTTATCAAAAGCGATTTACCCGTCGATACATGGTTTGCGTTTACGGTACAGGAGGAGGTCGGCTGCAGAGGCGCGGCAACGGCCGCTTACCGGCTTTCACCAGACATTTCAGTCGTCGTAGAGGGCACAACGGCGGCGGATCTGCCCTCACAAAAGGGCGCTGATAAAGTATGTATACCCGGTCGAGGCCCCGTTTTACCGTTTATGGACAACGGCGCCGTATACGACAGGCAGCTTTATACACAGCTCGGAAAACTCGCTGAGAAAAATAACATCCCATGGCAGACCAAAACCGTAATTTCCGGAGGAACGGATGCGCAGGCCATACAAAAAAGCAGATCAGGCGTTCGGGTTGCCGCTGTTTCCGCGGCGGTCCGATACATCCATTCTCCGTCAAGCGTTGCCTGTATGCAGGATATTGAAAATATATCCAAGCTGATTGGGCTGTTTCTGGACACACTTTAGGAGGTGGCTGTGATCGAAAGGCTTTGGATATCGCCCCGTGTACGCATGCTGTCGGAAAAAGCGATGGAATGTGTTAAAACGCAATTTTCTGAAATTGACGCCGTATCGGAGAAAAATACGGAAAAGGTTCTTGCGGCTTTTCACCGTAACAAGGTTTCAGATTCATTATTCGGCGGCACAACAGGATATGGCTATGATGACAAGGGCCGCGACGTTTTAGATCAGGTTTACGCCGATGTGTTTGGAACCGAGGCCGCGCTGGTGCGCATCGGATTTGTCAGCGGCACCCACGCCATTACCGCCGCTTTGTTTGCCTGCTTAAAGCCCGGTGATGTTTTGCTTTCGGTTACGGGCGAGCCGTACGATACGCTCAGGGGTGTTATCGGGATCGGAGCAAAACAGCACGGGTCGCTTGGATACTATGGTATCGGATATGATCAGGTTGATCTTGATGAAAACGGCAAACCGGATCTGAATGCCATTGCCGTAAAGGCAGCGGATAAAAAGGTAGCTGCGGTATTTATCCAGCGCTCGCGCGGCTATACGCAGCGACCTGCGCTGACCATTGGCCGGATATCGGAGATTATTGACTGTGTGCGTACTTCAAATCCAAAGGCTGCCGTCATTGTGGACAACTGCTACGGCGAGTTTACGGAGGAGTCGGAACCGACGCAGGTCGGAGCCGATCTGGCGGCCGGGTCTCTGATCAAAAACCCGGGCGGAGGTATTGCGCCCACAGGCGGTTATATCGCAGGCAGAGCCGATCTGGTTGAATCTGCGTCCTATCGCCTTACCGTACCGGGGATCGGGGGCGAATGCGGCCCGACGCTGGGTATGAGCCGGCTCTTATATCAGGGCTTGTTCATGGCTCCCCACACGGTCGCCCAAGCTCTGAAAACCGCTGTTTTCACGGCGGCGCTGATGGAACTTATGGGCTTTCGGATATCGCCGGACATACACGGCGTCCGCTCAGATATCATTCAATCGATTGATTTCGGTGATCCGGAGCTGCTCAAGCTGTTTTGCTCGGGTATTCAGCGCGGCGCGCCGGTTGACAGCTTTGTGACACCCGAACCCTGGGACATGCCCGGTTACGGCTGCCCTGTTATTATGGCGGCAGGCGCATTTATTCAGGGCGCATCCATTGAGCTTTCCGCGGACGCGCCGATGATAGCGCCTTACCGGGTATATCTGCAGGGCGGATTGACTTTTGAGTCCGGAAAGCTCGGTATCATGCAGGCGGCGTCATTACTGCCGTAAAAATCGCATAAGATAAGCATGGGGAGGTGTTCCTATGCTAACCATCAGGCGGTTGTTGCGGCGGCGGCGATTCCGTATGCCCAGATTCCGAAGTCCTCCGAAGATGAAAAAGAAGCACAGTGCGAAATGGCTTATCATCCTTTTAATTTTCCTGACCTTTTGCATTACGCTTTACGTGCGGTTAACGCCGCTGGTCAGCGACATGGCAGTGGCCGCGGCCCAGAACGTCGTTACAAAAGCGATAAACGTGGCGGTTTCAGATAAAATCACATCAGGTGATCTGGACTACAAGGGATTAATTTCGTTTGAAAAAGACGAACAGGGAAATGTCACAGCACTGATTACCGATATGTCCAAGGTCAATATGTTAAAATCCGAAATTTCCTATGAAATCATTAAGATCATTACCGATGAAAAAGTAGCCAGGATCGGAATCCCGGTTGGAAATCTGTTCGGAAGCGCGCTGCTTTCCGGAACCGGACCGTCTATTCCGGTGAAGATCGTCGTCGTAAGCTCCGTATCAACGAATTTTGCGAATAAATTCTCAACAGCGGGTATCAATCAGACCCGGCATCAAATATTTGTCGATGTCTGTGTGAATATAAAAGTGTTGATACCGAGCAGGTCGGTCAAAACAGAAGTCCATACACAGCTGGCAGTGGCAGAAACGGTGATAGTCGGTCATGTACCGGAAAGTTTTACGTATTTTGAAGGAAGCACGGAATGGGATACGCCGCTTGAACAGTTTGATATCACACATTAATCAGATAAGGAATGGTTGCGATGAACGTTAAGACCGAGATAGAGCAGCTGAAAGCCGAAATAAATACGCACAACTACCGATACCATGTATTGGATGATCCGATTATCGATGATTTTGAGTATGACGCTCTGATGAATCGGCTGATTCGGCTGGAGGAAGAAAACCCCGAGCTTTTGACGCAGGATTCGCCGACGCAGAGAATCGGCGGGGAGCCGTTGTCATCCTTTCAACAGGTCGTTCATCAGGTTGCGATGGAGAGTCTTACGGATGTTTTTTCGGAGCAGGAACTGGAAGACTTCATCCGACGTTTAGGAAACGCTGTGCCCGACGCCGAGTTTGCCGTCGAACCGAAGGTTGACGGCCTTTCGGTATCACTGACCTACGAAAACGGACTATTTGTGAACGGCGCAACACGCGGAGACGGGAGAGTTGGAGAAAATGTAACGGAGAACCTGAAAACGATCAAAACAATCCCGCTTGCCATTGAGAATGCGCCTGAGTTACTGATCGTCAGGGGTGAGGTTTTTATGCCGAAGCGCATATTTGAAGCCTTAAACGAAGAGCGTGAAATCAAAGGGTTAAAGCTGTTTGCAAACCCGAGAAATGCCGCCGCCGGAACCATGCGGCAGATGGATCCGAAGATTGTGGCAAGCAGAAGACTTGACATCCGCATCTTTAATGTTCAAGATGCAAAGGGTATAAACTTTACAACCCATTCGGAGTCATTGGAATATCTGCGAAATAAAAAGTTTCATGTCAACAACTGTAAAGTATGCCACGATTACGCGAGCTGCGTCGATGAAATCAGAAGACTGGGAGACCAACGGGATAGTTTTCCGTTCGGTATAGACGGCGCGGTCGTCAAACTGAATTCTCTGAGGGACAGAGTCAGGCTTGGCAGCACCTCGAAAGCGCCGCGATGGGCCGCAGCTTACAAATATCCGCCCGAAAAAAAGGAGACGATACTTCAGGAAATAGCGGTTCAGGTCGGAAGGACAGGTGTTTTAACACCGAGAGCAGTCGTAAAAGCAGTTAGGCTGGCCGGAACGACCGTTACAAGCGCTTCTTTACACAACCAAAACTTTATTGATGAGAAGGATATCCGTATCGGAGATACCGTTGTTGTCAGAAAAGCCGGTGAAATTATTCCGGAAGTCATCGAGGTCGTAAAAGCCAAAAGAAAAGCGGGTTCCGTCCCGTATAAACTGCCTGATACATGCCCGGAATGCGGCGCTTCGGTAACGCGTGACACAGACGGTGTTGCGATGCGGTGCACAAGTGCGGAGTGTCCTGCGCAGCTTTTACGGAACATCGTGCATTTTGCGTCCAAAAACGCCATGGATATCGATGGCCTCGGTATATCTGTCGTGAAAGCTCTGGTCGATTCCGGGCTCATTAAGTCGGCGGCGGATCTTTATTATTTACGCGCCGAGGATGTGGCGAATCTGGAGCGTATGGGCAAAAAATCCTCGGAAAACCTGATCAAAGCCATCGAAGCTTCAAAAAACAGAGGTCTTTCAAGGCTTCTTATCGCACTTGGGATACGTCAGGTAGGTGAAAACGCCGCAAGAGCGCTCGCAAAGCATTTTCAAACCCTCGATGCGCTGGAAAGAGCGACTCAGGAGGAACTGACGGCGGTTCGGGACATCGGCGCCATAACGGCCGGATTGATTCAAGAATGGTTTAGCCTGCCTCAGTCACAACATTTTCTGCAAATGCTTCAAGCGGCCGGCGTCAATATGTCAGAAGCGGAAGAGCCGTCCGATTTGAGACTGCAAGGTAAAACCTTTGTCATAACGGGTACGCTTAATAAGTACAGCCGCGAAGAAGCAAAGACGCTGTTGGAGAGGCTTGGCGCAAAGGTCTCTTCTTCCGTTTCAAAGAGCACAACAGCCTTAATTGCCGGTGATAATCCCGGCTCAAAACGAATAAAAGCCGAAAGCCTCGGCGTCGAGATCATCGACGAGAATGCGTTTGACCGGATGATTCAATAATTTAAAATAGACCTTGTCAAATTGTTTTGCCTGTGGTATACTATGGCTCGTTAACGATTTGATAAGACGGCGCCATAGCCAAGTGGTAAG
>LSQX01182805.1_pt1 | contig 20095 bp, 13 predicted proteins | sample 654561 | NCBI WGS metagenome assembly LSQX01 (sample SAMN04489861, study PRJNA283612) | anaerobic digester metagenome | isolation source: 4 biogas reactors fed with cattle manure at either 37C or 55C with and... | place: Denmark: Kongens Lyngby | collected 2014
AATGCAAAACCGAGCGTACAGGTCGACCCATCCTCCTGGGCCACTGCAATCCCAAACAAAACATTCAAGATCAAAAGTATAGTTGTCAATCGTTTCATTGCATGTCATCATTAATGATTTACAAAACACAAAGATACGTTTTTTTTCATTTTATCGTAAGGAGATTAGGAAGAACAAAATTCGGTTTATACAACTGTATTTCCTTATATTTGCATTCAATTGGGTTGTAACAGCACAACAGAAACTGAACAAATCGAAACATGAGGAGCCAGAGTCAAATAAGATATTATGCAATCTTGCTCATCCTTTTTATCAGTATCAGTGGAATGGGCCAGGAACGTGAATGGGAGCGTATTGCACTCTTTGATGACGCAAACACCGTTTTTTCTCTTTTGCAGGATTCACATGGTATGATGTGGTTTGGCACCAGCCAAGGTCTCTATGACTTCGACGGTTACAATTGCCACCCCCATTTTCAGGCGGGAGACCTCTCTAATTCACATATATATTGTGGGCTTGAGATAGATGGGAAATTGTACCTGGGCGCCGGACTGGGTGTACTGATTTATGAGATTGAAAAAGATCAGTACCTCCCATTCAATGACCTCTTCCCAATTGAGGTGAGGGCAATGGCAGTCGATGGAGATATCCTCTGGATAGGCACACTGAACGGACTCTATTATTTCGATTTGAAAAAAAACGTAATTCACCAATGCACAGTTGATATACCCCACCAGGCAGTATATTCTCTTTTACTGGACAAGAAAGGGGGCCTATATATAGGTACCTACAATGGGTTGTGCAGGTTGTCAAAAAATAGTGGCAGGATAGAACAAATAGAACTGCCGCATATCACCGGAAGAAGCAATACCTTTGTCAATTCACTTGCAGAAGAACCGTCAGCTAACAGGATATGGATCGGTGCAGAGGGAGCCCTTTACTGTCTCGACACTGAAAACAACAGGATCAGCGAAATTGATGCACTGAATGGGAACTCTGTAAAATCACTGGCAATAAACAACAACAACGGTGAGATCATTGTGGGAACTGACAATGGTTTATACATTCACAGCAATGGCTCCACCCGGCATTACAACCACGATTCACGCAATCCCAAGTCACTCAGCAATGATGTGGTATGGAGCCTGTTGGTTGATCATGACAACAACATATGGGCCGGTACTGAGTATGATGTCTCCCTGGCCATTGACAATCAATTGATGGAAATCATCTCCATCGGTCATCTGACGGGACGTGGCGATGGCAACCGCTTTTTCACCATTTACCGTGATTCAAGGAATTTCTTGTGGCTGGGCGGATCAAATGGCATCATCCGATATCGTGAGGGCAATTCGGACTGGTATATGATGGGTGATGAAAACAAACCAATCTCTCACAATCGAATACGTGATATCTTTGAAGACAGCAAAGGAAATCTCTGGGTGGCAACAGATGGAAGCATCAACCGGTACGATTACGACCGGGAACAGTTTAACACCTTCACGATCATCGATAAAAGCGGAAAATTCAATGCTAACTGGGCTTACAAGATTCTCGAGGATGCTGCTCACAACCTGTGGATTGGCAGTTACCTGGGAGGGGTACATGTCATTCAGAGTGATCATGGTTTCACACACAATGCTGATATCGTTGCAGACAATGCATTTAATACCACCAACGGGTTTCCCAATAATCTGATCAACCAGATCATCATTGATGAGAATGACGACAAATGGATCCTCCTTTTCAAAGATTGGCATCTTGTTAAAATTGAAAACAAAAGCGGGGCAATGCACTCATATGACCTGAGTGAGCAGTTGGATGCGCTACCCATGTCTCTGATCACCGATACAAATGATCGCCTCTGGTGCGGCTTTCAGGGAGGAATTGCGCTGCTGGATAAGAAAGGGAATTTGTTAAAAAAAATCTCATTCTCCGATCGTGGCAATGAAAACATCAAGGATATTGAGCTTGTTGGTCGCAATCTCTGGGTTGCCACTTCAAGTGAGGTGTGGATCGTGAACACCGATGACTTCACTCATCGCATGTTGCCCCTTCCCAACAGAATTTTCACGGTTGTCTATTATGATCGTAGCGAAGAGAAGGTGATCCTGGGCAGCGTGGATGAAATAATTAAGGTCACAGCCGACATTGCATTCGATGCACAGGAAACGAGACCATTGTGCATCACTGATATCAGTGTAAACGACAAGCCTGCAAGCTCGCCCTATCATCCCCGATTCATGGATGCATTGCATCTCACTTACAAACAGAACCGCATCACATTGCAATTCTCCGACCTCAACTATTCACTCTACAACAAACCACGTTACGAATACAGAATGATGGGACAACATCCACAATGGGTGCTACTCCCGGAAAAAATAAACTTCATTACCATACCCGATCTTAAACCAGGTCAATACAATTTACAAATCAGACCGATAAACAAGCCCGATCTGCTTTTCTCTTTTCCTGTTTATATGACCCGACCATGGTTTAATTCATGGTGGGCATGGAGCCTCTACGCGCTGATATTCATCAGTATGGTCTATGCTGTTTTTTATTTCTTCCGCCTGCGGAAGCGTCTCAATCAGGAGAAAAAAGAGAAAGAAGAACAACTCGAAGCAGCAAGAGAAACCATACGTAATATGGCACGTATCAATGAGTTGACCACCTCTAAACCACTTGAAATTCTCTCTGCCGATGAAAAATTGCTGTCGGAAGTGGCCCAGGTGGTGGAGACCAATATTTCCAATCCCGATATGAACGTCGCATTTGTATGTGAAATAACCGGTATTTCAACAAAACAGCTCTACCGAAAAATCAAACAATATCTTGGGATTACACCTGTGGAATTTATCAGACAGATACGTCTCAGAAAAGCAGCCCAACTGCTGGAACAAAAAAAATTCACCGTATCTGAAGTGATGTTTATGGTCGGTTTCAACTCACCCAGTTATTTCTCAAAGTGTTTTATGGCACAATTTGGCTCTACACCACGCAGCTTTATTGAGCGTCTCTGATTGTTAAATATTGGACATGTCCAAACCATGACTCACTTTGTCCGATTTGTGCTTTTCTCCGGTTTCATAACAACGTAATTTTGTGGGAAACCGGAATAACCATGATAAAAAACAATCTTTTTCTCATCCTTTTTCTTTCAATGAGTCTCACTTCAGTAGCCAACCGAAATGCGAAAGTGAGCAAGATCTTTGTTGACAGACACGGTGTGATGCGTGATGTGGAAACACGACAGGAGGTCTCCTACTTCGGTGTAAATTATACGGTACCCTTTGCACATGCCTACCGTGCATTGGGACATCTCGATGTGGACCGGAAGAAGGCTATTGAACGGGATGTATACCATATGTGGCGACTTGGTTTCAATGCCTTCAGGATACATGTATGGGATGTGGAAATCAGCGATGCCGCAGGTAATCTGCTCCACAACGACCATCTCGATCTCCTTGACTACCTTGTAGCAGAACTCAAGAAGCGGGACATTGACATCGTGCTCACCACCCAAACCAACTTCGGCAATGGTTATCCAGAGCGCAACATTGACACCGGTGCCTACAGCTATGATTATGAAAAATGTCAGATACACGATACCGAAGAAGCAATCCGCATTCAGGAACGCTATATTTACCAGTTTGCCATCCACCAGAATCCATACACCGGTATGAGCTACGCTGCCGACCCCGATATCATTGCCCTCGAGATCAACAATGAACCCTGTCATTCCGGTGAAGCGGCGGCTGCCACCCGTTACATCAACCGGATGGTTGCATCGGCCAGAAAAGGAGGCTGGGAGAAGCTCTTTTTCTATAACGTGAGTCATAACGGGCAGATCGTACAGGGTTTTCTCGATGCCGATATCCAGGGTGGCACCTACCAGTGGTATCCCGTGGGTCTGGTAGCCGGTTTTGAACGTAAAGGCAACTTTTTGCCGCTGGTAGACAACTACGACATCCCTTTCAGGAACAACAGGAATTTCAACAAGTTGGCCAAAATCATCTATGAGTATGATCCGGCCGATAACCTCTATTCCTATCTCCATCCTGCTATGGTCAGAACATTGCGCAAGGAAGGCTTCCAGTGGATCACCCAGTTTTCTTATGATCCCATCGACATGGCCCGGTTTAATACCGAATATCAGACTCACTACCTCAATCTGGCCTATACACCCCAAAAAGCACTCTCAATGATGATCGCCGCCGAGGTGGCACGAACCATCCCCCGCGGAGCCGACTTTGGCGTTTATCCCCGCGATACCATCTTCGCGGACTTCAGGGTGAGTTACCCTCGCAACCTGAGTGAGATGAACAGTGAGCACAAATTCCTCTACAGTAACAACACCCTCACCCGCCCTTTGGCACCCGACAAGCTGCTCCAGGTAGCCGGATGGGGCAACAGTCCCCTTGTCCGTTACCAGGGGAGCGGAGCCTATTTCCTGGATAAAGTGAATGATGATACCTGGCGTCTGGAGGTGATGCCCGATCTGCTGCTTACGGATGACCCCTTTAAAAAACCTTCCCTCCACAGAGAAGTGGGAGCCATCATCTACCGTGAACAACCTATGAGCATCCATCTGCCGTCACTAGGTGAAGCATACAGTTACAGAGCCATCAACTCCAACAATCAACGCAGCGGAAAAGCAACCGATGGTTCCATGACTATTTATCCCGGGACCTATCTGCTATCAAAAAATCCCGACAACACACCCACTCTCGTTGATCCCTCTTTTGTGGCTCCAAGCGAAACGGAGAAGGTTTTCGAAATAGTTCATCATCCTGCGAAGAACATTGTAAAGGGAGATTCACTGATCATTCGCGCCACGATGTTCACCAAAACGATGCCCGACTCACTGGTGATTTACCCGCGTGAGGTCTCATTCTGGAGCAGTCACAACAGGGTATATAAGATGCATCGTACAAGCGGATATCAGTACGAAGCAACCATCGCTACAGACAGTACGGGTGATGAGTTCGCCTACAATATTGTAGCCTACACACCCCATGGTGCACGCACATTCCCGCAGAATGAACCGGGAACGCCACTTTCATGGGACTTCAACTCATCTCTCTATTATCGAACAACCATGGTAAGCGAATCCTCTCCCATCATCCTGATTGAACCCGATACAAAACAAGAGACAGAGGTATACACCATCCCGGGGGCACAAAAGGCAATCCTGCAATACATACACCGTGCACCGGTAGGACACAATGTGTACCGACTCGACTACCATCCCTCAGCGGGATGGCCTGTGGGTGACGCTCCAATGGTTGTGATGAAACGATATGTAGGCAATATGCTGGGATGGCATCCCACCCTCTCACACAAGCATTCGTTGGTGGTATCTCTCGAAGAATATAAAGGGTTCGGTCAGCTGGAGTTATCCCTTATCTCATCCCTGGGGATCACATACAGTACATTTGTGACACCAAAGGCACTGATAGAAGTTCCTGTAACGCAACTGAAACAGTCCCCCACCCTTATTCTGCCAGCTCCATTTCCCGATTTTCTTTCGCGGAGATTTGAGAGCACAACCGATATACCGTTCAGAACCGAAGATATTGAGTTTGTACAGATCACTATACATGGTGAAGCAACACCGATTACATTGGAGATAAAAGGTGTGTGGCTTCAATAATAATTGACATTAACAGAGAACCTTTTGATTCATTTCATTAACCTAAAAAAGAAAACATGCAAAAAGAAATGATCTCTTTATTCAGAAAACTACTGATTGTTACTGTGGCTATGGCTTTATCGCTATTAGCATTCAGTCAGAATGACACCCGCACGATCACGGGAGTTGTAGTAGATGAAAACAATGACCCGATGATTGGTGTAACTGTTGTGATTACAGGCACGACATCGGGTACCGCGACCGATATCGATGGCAGGTACACCTTAAGCGTGCCGGCAGATGCAGCGTCACTTGAGTTTTCCTATATCGGATACCAGCGAGCCACTGTAACCATCACCGATAACGTGATCAACCTGCAGTTGATGCCCGATATCAACCTGATGGAGGAGCTTGTGGTTATTGGATATGGAACACGGAAAAAGACCGACCTCACCGGTTCCGTCTCCACCATCAGTGAGAAAGATTTTAATCAGGGGATGATCGGATCAGCCGAACAACTTGTAAACGGAAAGATTGCCGGTGTACAGATCATCAACAACGGTGGGAGTCCCTCCGCCGGCAGCATGATCCGTATCCGCGGCGGTGCCTCCCTGAATGCATCGAACGAACCACTGATCGTGCTCGACGGTGTGCCCATGGAGGTTGGAGGATCGGTCAGCGGCAGCGGCAACTTCCTCAGCCTGCTCAATCCCAATGACATTGAATCGATGACAGTACTCAAGGATGCCTCCTCCACCGCCATCTACGGGAGTAGGGCATCGAATGGGGTCATCATCATCACCACGAAAAAAGGAGGCAATAAAGGCGTAAAAGTCACATTCCATACCACCAACTCACAACAACTGCGTACACGAACAGCCGACATGTTGTCGCGTGACGAGTTCATCAATGTCATCAACACCGATGGGAGCAGCACACAGCAAGCACTCCTCGGTACAGCCAATACCGACTGGAACAAACAAGTCTTTCGCAATGCCTTCGGTACAGATAACAACCTGGCTGTATCAGGAAGAGTGAAATGGCTTCCCTTCCGCGTCTCTGCGGGTGTCTTCTATCAGGAGGGAATATTGAAAAAGGATAATTTAAGCAGATATTCCGGCAACATCAACCTCACACCCTCATTCTTTGATGATCACCTCCGTTTGAACGTGAATGGGAAAGCTACCTGGAACAATACCAACTGGGGAGATACCGGTGCCATACATGGAGCCAGTGTTTACAATCCCACCTGGGCTGTATACGACGAAAGCAGTATCTACGGAGGATATACCGAAGTGACCGACCCCAATGGCACCACCGTTACCGGCGCTCAACCCAACCCACTGGGGAGGGTGCTTCAGCGCACCGACAACGGCAAGGCATACCGGATGATCGGAAATATTGACGCCGACTATCGCCTGCACGCTCTACCCGAGTTGCGCCTGCACCTGACCGGGGGGTACGACTTCTCAGAGGGCAACGGCACTGTCTTTGTACCGGCTGAGGCCTACAACAATTACAACATCTCGGGTTATGACTATGCGTACGGACCGCAGAAAAATTACAACCGGTTGTTCACCTTCTATACCAACTATAACAAGACGTTCGATGAGATCAGCAGCTCTCTCGATCTCACCGCCGGTTATGATTACCAGTTTTGGAAGAGAACAGCAACTGCTTTTGAGCAACTCAACACGCTCGGTGAGGTACAAAGCACCTCGGCAGCTTCCGATCAGCGTCATGCCCTTCTATCCTACTACGGAAGGTTGAATTACAGCATTGCGGACAAGTACCTATTGACAGCCACCATTCGCCGCGACGGCTCTTCCCGCTTCGCAGAAGATACCCGATGGGGTACCTTCCCTTCGGTAGCACTGGCGTGGCGCATTAGCAACGAGCGGTGGTTCGACAGCCTGCAGGACATAATGAACGACCTCAAGCTGCGTGTGAGCTATGGCGTAACCGGACAACAGGATGGTATTGCCAACTACGGCTATATCCCGGTCTATACCATCAGTCAACCGGGTGCCGATTACATGTTTGGAGGCCAACCAATTTCAACCTACCGCCCCGAAGGGTATAACCCCGACCTGAAATGGGAGACCACCACCTCCCGTAACGTGGGAATCGATTTTGGTTTCTTCAATAACCGACTCAGCGGAAGTGTCGATTATTATGACCGCAAGACCAGGGACCTGCTAGCCACTGTACCCATTCCCGCAGGCGTGAACTTCGACAAAACCATGCTCACCAATGTGGGAAACATGGAAAGCAAGGGACTGGAACTCGCCTTGAATGTCACACCGATAGAGACACCGGACTGGAACTGGTCCCTCAGCGCCAATGCCACCTATCAGCACAACCGCATCACTAACCTCAAACTGGTGGAGGGAGCACAGTCACCCAACACACTCGTGGGACCATCCGTGGGAAAGGGAGGTCAACAGGTACAGGTCTTCACCGAAGGGTTTGCACCCTACAGCTTCTACCTGTACAAGCAGATCTATGATGAGGAGACAGGCAGGCCGATTGAAGGACTGTATGCCGATCTGAATGGTGATGGAGACATTAACACGAACGATCTGTACCACTACCATGCTGTGGCACCCGACTGGCTGTTTGGTTTAAGCACCACGCTCCAGTGGAAAAAGTTCTATGTGAGCAGTAGCCTGCGAGCCAACGTGGGGAACTATCTCTACAATGGAGTCGCAATGGACACGGGAGCCTTTGGCACCGTTTCGTACAACGCCTACGAGCTCAACAACCTCAGTCGCAGCTACCTCACTACCCGCTTCCAGACAAGGCAGCAACTGAGTGATCATTATGTGGAGAATGCTTCCTTTCTGAAGATGGACAACCTGCAGATCGGATATCACTTCGGACAGATCAACAGATTCTTCTCACTCAATCTGTCGGCAATGATCCAGAATGTCTTCACCATTACATCCTACAACGGTGTGGATCCCGAAAGCGGTTCGGGCATCGATTCTTCCGTATACCCGCGTCCCCGAATCTATTCAATGACACTGGGACTTGAATTCTAAACCACTCAAAAAACAGAACAATGAAGAAATACTATCATCATATTCTCACGCTGGCAGCAGCATGGATGCTCATCGCCGGATGCACCGACGATCTGAACCAATACCCCGTGATTGAAACCGATGCAAATGGGGTCTACAGTGAGGCAGCCAATTACAAAAATGTGCTGGCCAAGCTCTACGCATCGTACGTGATTGCCGGACAGGAACTGGGAGGGGGCAATGTGGATCTGGATACCAACTTCGACCTCTTCCGCAGTTACTTCTACCTGCAGGAAGCAGGCACGGATGAGATTGCCTATACCTGGAATGAGGGCGATGACCTGTGGGACATCTCTTTCATCTCATGGGATGTGAACGATGTATGGGTCTCCGACTCCTATTATCGCATCTACTATACCATCACCATCTGTAATGAGTTCATCCGCAACTCCGCAGACGAAGCCATCACCCGCTTCACGGAGGAGGAACAGCGCGAGATCAGCGCCATGCGCTCCGAGGCACGATTCCTTCGATCACTGGCCTACAGTTACATCATCGATCTCTTTGGTCAGGGACCCTTCGTGGATGAAACCACTCCCCTGAGTAATTACAAACCGGAAGCTTATACCCGTGAAGATCTGTTCAACTACGTGGAAAGTGAGCTGCTCGAAATTGAGCAAAGCATCACCGAGACCAATGAACATGGCCGGGCATCGCAGGGTGCTGTACAAGCGCTCCTTGCACGTCTTTACCTCAATGCCGAAGTTTATACCGGAACACCCCGCTATACCGACTGCATCACCTATACCAAAAAGATCATCGGCAGCAACCGCTACTCACTCGAGAACGACTGGGCCAAACTGTTCAATGCGGAGAATCATTTGCGTGACAATGAGATCATCTTCTCGTTCCTCGTCGACAGCGAGCATACCGTCACCTGGGGTGCCACCACCAATATTGTCTGTGGGGGTGCCACCGGCAGTGCAGAAGCAGAAGTGGGTGTCACCGGTGCATGGGGTAACTTCAGGGTGCGTGGTGAATACGTGGCGCTCTTCGACGAAACATCCCCTGCCGATACTCGTCGCCGCTTCTACTCAGAGGGTCAAACCCAATATATCGATGGCGGGTTGAGTGATGCCAGCAACGGATACTACTCCATGAAATGGAGCAATCTTACCGATGCAGGTGAAGCAGCCTCCAATACACAAGCCGTGGGTGTAAACACCGACTTTCCTGTTTTCCGTTTGGCCGATATCTACCTGATGCAGGCTGAATCGGTATTGCGGGACGGAGAGGGCGCCGATGTCAACGATGCATTGGAGCTGGTGAATGAAATTCGTGAACGGGCATGTGGTGACCAGAGCGGCAACATCACCATAGCTGAGCTCACACTCGAATGGATTCTCGATGAAAGAGGACGTGAAATGCTTTGGGAGTGTACCCGTCGTACCGACCTGATCCGCTATGGCTTATTCACCGGTTCAGATCGCATCTGGCAATGGAAAGGTGGTGTAAGAGAAGGTCGTGCCGTGGACAACCGGTACAATATCTACCCTATTCCGGCTACTGAACTCTCAGCCAATCCCAACTTGAAAAATGCGAATTATTAATCTTTACGACCGATGAAAATGAAACATTGTATATACCTCCTGCTTATTGGCATCCTATTCATCTCATCCTGTGAGAAGGATGGTGACTTCCTGACCACTTCTGTAGGTGATGAGGTAACGCTTCAGGGTACTGAAGGCGATATCGTTCTCGACTATGACAAGGCCGGCGATCTGGCACTTACAATCTACTGGAGCGACAACGGAAAAATCTCACTCAGCAATCCTCTGGTGCTGGCTCCTGAAAATGCCATTGGTAATACCATTCAGCTATCTGGCGATGCCAATTTTACAACCGTGGTGGAACAACGTGCCGAGGATGGCATCTTCCAACATCAGTTTACTCACTATGAGCTCAACGCACAGTTGAGCAGATTGGGCATGGAAGGTGGTGTCACCTATCCGCTCTATATTCGCATCAAAAGCGACATAGGAAATAACATGCCCTCCTCCTTCAGCAATGTGCTCACCATGAATGTGACGCCCTACCTTATCGACATGACAATCGGTTATATCCTTGACAGTGCCAAGGGTGAGACAGACAAGACACTGTATGCGGAAACTTCGAACGGCATCTATGAAGGCTTCCTTGGAGTTACAGCCTGGTATAACTGGTTTCTGCGCGAAGGTGAAGGAACCATTTGGGGAAATGACGAAGTCACTGGCACTGCCTTCATCGCTTCAAACGGAAGCGGCAGCTGGAACTTCTGGTTCCCCGGACAGGCAGGATCATATTACACCATCCTGAACACGGTGGCCAAAGAGTGGAGCGCACTCTGGATACCGTCACTCACCGTTACGGGAGATGTGAACGGCGAGATGACCTTCGACCGTAACGCCAACCGTTGGAGCTATACGTTCAACAACACCGCCTCCGGTGCTATCAATGTATCAATATCTGGTACTGCGAAGCAATACAATCTGGCAACAGGCACCGATGATGCGGCTGCCATTGACACCCCTGTTGGTTTTAGCGGTACATCTGACGATCTGGTGTTTGGCAATGCAGCTGCATCCGTAAGCGTTCCCGTAAGCGGCAACGGAGAGGTCTCACTGATCCTCGATCTAAGTAATCCGCAACAGTGGACACTCTCGGTCACCGAAGGATCTTCGACACCTGTAGAGGTCCCACCGTTGGTTTATTTATCCGGCGTAGATGATGGCATCTCAGGAAGTTGGACTTTCGACAATTACCTTCGGCTTTTCAATGAAGATGCTTTGGGCTATGGTGGAGGATGCAATGTAAATTCACTGTGGGGTTACAAATTTTATGAGGAGAAAGACAACTGGGGCGACGCCTATGGAATGGCAGAAGGCGGATCGGCTCTGGAGGGATCACTGCTGTTTGGTGGTGAGAACAATATCGCCGCGCCCGATCCGGGTCTCTACATCATTGAGATGTATAAGAAGGCACTGACCTACAAGCTTACAGCTGTCACCTCGGTATCGTACACCGGACTGGATGACGACTGGTCGCTACATGCCATGAGCGCCACTGAGATTCCTGGTGTTTATACCGCAGAGGTCACCATCGCCGGTCCCTCACCCTGGGGTTTCCAGATCATCATTAACGAGAACTGGGACCTGAAATTTGGCGGCAGCAATGGTGAACTCATCCTCTACGGTGGCAATCTCACCAATGATGCGGCGCTAACGGCCGGCACCTATACCTTGACGGTGGATATCTGTAAACAAACCATCACCATGCAATAAACAAGTAAACAGATGAAGATAAACAGAATAAAAGACAAATTGTGTGGCTTCGTAGCTCTTTTCCTCCTACTGCTTGCAGGCTCCTGCACACAGGAGAGTCCGGTCACCACTCCTTTTCCTGAGCCTGTTGAACCACCCGGTGAAACAGTTTTAGCCAAGGGTGCCGATGTGAGTTGGGTGACCAAGATGGAAAAGGAAGGTTACAAGTTTTACAACTCCCTTCAGCAGGAGACCGAGCTCTTTAGCCTGCTCAAAAATGAGACGGGGGTCAATGCCATTCGTCTGCGGGTATGGGTAAATCCTGAAGAGGGGTGGAACAACATCGATGATGTAATGGTAAAAGCACGTCGCGCCCATAAAATGGGTCTCCGTCTGATGATAGACTTCCATTTCAGTGACACCTGGGCCGATCCGGGATCACAGGTAACCCCTGCAGCTTGGGCAGCATACGACATGACGCAACTGAAAGCGGCTGTGGCCACACATGTAACCGATATGCTCACCCGGCTTAAAAACGACAATATTGAGCCCGAGTGGGTACAAATTGGAAACGAAACCCGGAATGGCATGTTGTATCCACTGGGACATATAGACAACGACTCCAACTTTGCAGAGCTGGTCAACAGTGGTTACCATGCAGTAAAGGAACTGTTTCCAGACTGTCTGGTGGTGGTGCATCTCGATAGCGGTCAGAGAGCCGATCTCTACAGCCGCATGTTCAACTATCTGAAGACTCACAACGCTCAATATGATGTCATTGGCATGTCTCTCTACCCTGAGGCAGAAAACTGGCAGACGCTTTTATCGGAATGTATCGGTAATATTGAATCAGTCATCGACACATACAACAAGCCGGTAATGATCTGTGAGGTAGGAATGAGCTACGATCAGGCAGCAGCATGTAAAGAATTGGTCCGGATGCTGCTCGATTATGGAGAGACCAACGAGAAAATGCTGGGTCTGTTCTATTGGGAACCCCAGGCTCCTCCGGGCTATAACAATGGCTACAACAAAGGATGCTTTGTGAATGGCACGCCTACAGAGGCTCTTGATCCCTTTATGGAATAGTCCATTGCATTTCTTCACTTTTAATGATTTACCCGGCCGAACCATCAATTGTTCCGGCCGGGTTATTTATTTTTTCTGAAACCCATAATTTCGTTATCTTTGTCCAAAAGGATCACACATTAAAACCAGGCAGCTATGATCATTGACAACCTGGCTAACGCAGCCAACTATTTTAACCTGCATCCCTTGTTTGAAAAGGCTTTCGAATATTTCAACCAGCTTGACATTAAGGGAGCTGAAACAGGAACGACTGATATTGAAGGCAACCTTCTGAAAGCTTCAGTAGTAGAGACACAACTGAAACCGGAAACAGAAGCACGACTGGAGACACACCGGAAGTACATCGATATACAGATCCCCCTCACCGGTGTAGAAAGCTACGGATGGCGATCGCTGGCCACACTCACCGACTCAGAATCGGGATATGACGAAGCCCACGACATCGAGTTCTTCCACGAACGACCCACCACACTGGTGACGCTTCAACCGGGGGAGTTTATCATCTTCTCACCCGAGGACGGTCATGCCCCTCTGGTGGGTGAAGGAGCGATCAGAAAGATCATCTTCAAGGTAGCCCTGTTGTAACATACATTAAATAACGATCCGCCATGCTGGATATCATCAAGAACGATCCCTGGTTGTCACCCTATGAAAAGGCTATTGAAGGACGCCACTCTTATTACCTGAAACGCCTCGCCGATCTCACTCAGGGTGAAAAGATCACCCTCTCCGACTTTGCCACCGGCCATCTCTGGTTTGGACTGCACCGTACGGCTGATGGTTGGGTATTCCGTGAATGGGCACCCAACGCCACCGAGATCTTCCTGGTGGGCACTTTCAACCAGTGGCAACGGATGGAGTCCTATCGCCTGAGAGAGAGAGAGGGTGGCGTCTGGGAAGTGAAGATCCCTGCCGAACGTATCAGCCATGGCGACCTTTATAAGTTGCATGTCACCTGGCCCGGTGGATCGGGGGAGCGGATCCCCGCATGGGCAAAACGAGTGGTGCAAGACGAAAAAACCACCCTCTTCAGCGCACAGGTGTGGGAGCCGGAACAACGTTACCATTTCAGGAACACCCAGTTCAAGGCTGACACCTCCCCCCTACTGATTTACGAGACACATGTGGGGATGTCGACCGAGGAGGAGAAGGTGGGCAGTTACAATGAGTTCCGTGAAAAGGTGCTGCCACGGGTGAAGGAGAACGGCTACAACGCCATCCAGATCATGGCCATCCAGGAGCATCCCTACTACGGGTCGTTCGGCTACCATGTCTCCAGCTTCTTCGCCCCCTCATCGCGCAACGGTACACCCGAAGAACTGCGAGAGCTGATCGACACAGCCCACGCGATGGGCATCGCCGTGATCATGGACATCGTCCACTCACACGCAGTGAAGAATGAGGTAGAGGGTCTGGGACGCATGGACGGGTCGTACGACCTCTATTTCCACAGCAGCCCGGAAAGAAGATACCACCAGGCGTGGGATTCGCTCTGCTTTGACTATGGCAAGGATGAGGTGCTGCACTTCCTCCTCTCCAACTGTAAGTACTGGCTGGATGAGTTCCGCTTCGACGGCTTCCGCTTCGACGGAGTCACCTCGATGATCTACCGGAGCCACGGCCTGGAAGAATCGTTCAGCAACTACAGTGACTATTATAACCTGGGACAGGATGGCGATGCCATCTGTTACCTGACGCTGGCCAACAAGCTGATCCACGAGGTCAACCCACATGCCATCACCATCGCCGAGGAGGTGAGTGGCATGCCGGGACTGGCGATGTCCACGGAGGCAGGGGGGTATGGCTTTGACTACCGCATGGCAATGAATATCCCTGATTTCTGGATCAAACAGATCAAGGAGAAGAAGGATGAGGAGTGGTACCCCACCGCTATCTGGTGGGAGACCACCAACCGGCGTGCCGACGAGAAGACCATCTCCTATGCTGAGAGCCATGACCAGGCACTGGTGGGCGACAAGACAATCATCTTCCGCCTGATCGATGCCGACATGTACTGGTATATGTCGAAGCTGATGAGCAGCTCCATGGCTGTGGACCGCGGCCTCGCCCTGCATAAGATGATACGACTGGTGACAGCAACCACCATCAACGGCGGCTACCTCAACTTCATGGGAAACGAGTTCGGACACCCCGAATGGATCGACTTCCCCCGCGAGGGGAACAACTGGTCCTACCGTTATGCCCGTCGCCAGTGGCATCTGGCCGACGACCAGAATCTGAAGTACCACGAACTGGGGGAGTTCGACAGGGCAATGATCCATCTCATCCGTTCTGTTCCTGATTTTCAATCCACACAGCTGGTGAAGATCTGGGACAAGGATGATGACAACATCCTGGCATACATGCGTGATGAACTGCTCTTCGTATTCAATTTCCACCCTCAGAAATCATACAGCGACTACGGTATGCTGGTTCCCCAGGGTAAATATCAGATTATACTGGACAGCGATGACAAGGCGTTTGGCGGCTTCGGACTGAATGATGATTCGATCCATCACTTCACCCAGTACGACCAGCTCTACGCATCGGACAACAAGGGATGGCTCAAGCTGTACCTTCCTGCCAGAACGGCCTACGTGATGAGACGCACATGATGCGTCCACAACAGAAACAGACTCGAATTAAAGATTCAAACAGTGAACAAACCAATTATGTCAACGAATCAAAACATCAATCAGAAAACAACAGAGAATAACAGGCTCTATCCACTAATCTTCAAACCAATCCTCAAGTCGGTGATCTGGGGAGGATCTGACATCTGCCGCTTCAAACAGATCAAACCGGTACAAGACGGTATTGGCGAGAGCTGGGAGATATCAGGTGTACCCCACAGCGTATCAGTTATCGCCAATGGACCTCTTGCAGGAGAATCACTCGACCAACTGCTGGTCAGGACAAAAGAACAACTGGTGGGTAAAAGGAACTACGACCGCTTTGGTGATACCTTCCCCCTGCTGATCAAATTCATCGATGCCCGCGATGACCTCTCAATCCAGGTGCATCCTGACGATCGTCTGGCAAAGGAGCGACATGACTCGTTCGGGAAGACTGAGATGTGGTATGTGATCCATGCGGCACCGGGTGCATTTCTCTATTCCGGGTTCGATCAACAGATCACACCCGACGAATACATTCAGACAATACAAGACAACACTTTCACCGATAAGCTAAAGAAGCATGACGTGAAAAAGGGAGATGTCTTTTTCCTGCCGGCAGGAAGGGTACACGCCATTGGTGCCGGTTGCTTCATCGCCGAGATACAACAGACCTCAGATATCACCTATCGGATCTACGACTTTGACCGGAGAGATGCCGCGGGTAACCCCAGAGAGTTGCATACCGAACTGGCTAAAGAGGCCATCGATTTTAAGCTTCATTCCTCATACAAAACCGACTACGAACAAAACAAAAACCATCCGGTGAAGTTGGTAAGTTGTCCCTACTTCACCACCCACCTGCTCGAAATCGACCGGCAGATGGAACGCAGTTACGAGACACTCGACTCCTTTGTGATCTATATCTGCATGGAGGGAAGTTGCCTCTTGCAGGACAATAAAGGGAACAGGGTAACCCTTCGTCAGGGAGAGACATTGCTGCTTCCCGCGGACACCGCTTCTGTTACCATTCAACCGGGAGAAGTGACCCGCCTGCTGGAGACTTTTATTGAATAATGGATAGCGGATGCTGCATCACCCGCCAGAAGAGATAAACGACATTTATGAGAGGTATATTACTGGTCAACTTAGGCACACCTGCTGGCAATAACAAAGGCGACGTCAGACGGTTCATCGGCGACATGCTGTCAGACCCGCATGTCACCGGTCTATCTGAACAACTCTCCTCTATTCTTGCCCGGAGAATCATTGCACCTCTGTCGGCTTCACATTCTGCGACGAAATACAATTTGATATGGCGTAAAGAGGAGCCGATGATCTCTCCTCTTTTATACCATATGCAGGAGCTGGCAGCAGCGCTGGAGGCCAATAAAAACATCGCCGTGGAGATTGCCATGCGCTATGGTGAACCGGATGTGTTGCATGCCTTCAGGGAATTGGAACGCAAATGTCCCCTTCTGCACGAGGTGGTGGTCTTCCCTCTCTATCCCCACTACGCACAGTCGACCATCGAAACAATGAAGGATGCAATCGGTCGCATTTTTCTCAGCCGCCCCCACTCCTTCCGGATCAGGTTCGTGGAACCCTACTACAACCATCCCGCCTTCATCAAGGCGTTGGCCGATCAGGCACGGCCCTACCTGGAGGGCATCGACAAGCTGGTTTTCACCTATCACAGTCTTCCCGTCACACAGGTAGAGGCAGCATGGAGAAAAGGAAAAGAGTATGATTATGTCTATCAGTTGAAGGAGACCAACCACCTCTTTTGCAAAGCAGCAGGCTTAGACCCGCATGACACCTTTCTCTTTTACTCCTCCCAGAGGGGGAGTAAATGGTTGAAGCCTTTTCTGAACAAAGATATCGGGGATCTACCCAAACTGGGATGGAAGAAGGTGGCTGTGATGGCTCCCGGCTTTCCCATCGACAACATGGAGACGCTCTACGACATCGATATTGAGGCACGTAATCTCTTTATGGATGCTGGGGGTGAACGATTCACTTTTATCCCCTCCCTCAATGACCACGAGAGTTGGGTGGAGGCCATCTGGAAGATCATTGAGAAATCAACCCATACACACCATTGACCCATGAAAAAAATTATTCTGATCCTGTTAACCATGTCATTCCTCATACCCATATCCGCACAAAACAGTGAACCGGTCACCAGTGAACTGGTCCTGCTAAACGTACAGAACGGTAAGGAAAAAGTGATCCTGCGTGAAGAGCGTCACTTTGAAGCACCCAACTGGTCACGCGACGGTCACTACCTGATTATCAACGCCGGAGGGCTGCTGGAAAAGGTGTCGGTGAATGGGGATAAAAAGGGGGTGATCAACACCGGTTTTGCAGACAACTGCAACAACGACCATGGCCTCTCCTTCGATGGCCGCTGGTTGGTGGTCAGCCACAACGACCCCAGGGTCTCCTCATCGGGTGGCAACTCCCGCATTTTCATCCTGCCGGCAGTGGGGGGCGTACCCCGTTTGGTTACATCCAACTGTCCGAGTTACTGGCACGGTATCAGCCCCGATAACGAGTGGGTGGTCTACTGCGCGATGCGGAATGGTGAGTGGGATGTCTGGAAGGCCCATACCATCCGTGATGAGGAGGTGCGGCTGACCGATGCCGCGGGACTGGATGACGGTCCCGAGTACAGTTACGACGGGCGGTGGATCTACTTCAACAGCCACCGTACAGGGCGGATGCATATCTACCGGATGCGACCCGACGGTAGTGGGCAGGAACAGCTCACCTCCGACGGGTATGACAACTGGTTTCCTCACCCCGGACCCGACAACCGGAGCATCGTATACATCTCCTACCTGGAAGACCAGCAGGGAGGCCATCCGTTCGGGAAGGATGTAAAGATACGACTTCTTGATGTGGAGAGCGGTGAGAGTCGCGACCTGACACCGGTCTTCTACGGGGGACAGGGATCGTTGAACGTGCATAGCTGGTCTCCTGACGGACGGCAGATTGCCTATGTGCGCTATATCCGTCCCTAGATATAATACTCCACCGGGTCAGCCAGCCCGGCCTGTAGTGCATAGCGGGTCACCTCACTGAGGCTGTTGACCCCCAGCTTGCGGTAAATGTTGCGGCGGTGTGCGTTCACCGTGTGAAAGCTGAGATGCCTCTCAATGGCGATCTCCTTGGTGGTCTTGCCCAGGGCGATCTCCCGCAGTATTTTCTTCTCGGAGGGGGTGAGTGGTTCGGCTTTCTTTCCAGATGGTACCCCCCCCCTCATCACCGATTCGGCATATTCGCAACGATACAGATCCCCTTTCGATACCGCCAACAGTGCCTTCCGGATCGTTTCCAGGCTATCCTGCTTGGTTACCACACTTATTACCGGGTCAGCCAACAGGAGCCGCCGCAGAAAATGCTCATCCGGCTCATCAGTGAAGAGCAGCCAGGAGCTTTCTGCAGCACCGCTCTTCATGTTAATCATTTGCGAGAGTGACTGAAAGTCGAACAGTGAATAGTCGACCACCACCAGCGAGCGCGGATAACGCCGCAATAGCGCCTGAAGATCGCGGTAGCCAGCCACCTCCTCTATCACCCTCTCAGTCATCAGCTCCTCCAGAAGGGCTATCACACCCCGGCGGGTGATACTCTGGTTATCGGCAAGGATGATATGGGGTATCTGTATCATTTTCGTTGTTATAAGCCACAAAAGTACACAATTCTGATGCTTTATTGGCAAAAATAACACAAATGTGCTATTTCAGGTGATGGTGCAACCCCCTACCTTTGTCCAAAATTACAAATCAGAGAAGATATGACAAAGATAGCAGAGAAATTGACAGATCTGGTAGGCAACACCCCTCTGTTGCGGCTCAGCCGACTGGAATCATCCGAAGGAGCAAAGGCGGAGATCATCGCCAAGCTGGAGAGCTTTAATCCCCAGGGGAGCGTGAAAGACCGCATCGCGCTGGCCATGGTGGAGGATGCGGAGAAACGGGGCTTACTCAAAAAGGGCTCGATCATCATCGAACCCACCAGTGGAAATACCGGCATCGGACTGGCGTTCGTGGCCACCATCAAGCAATACCGTCTGATCCTCACCATGCCGGAGACAATGAGCCTCGAGCGGAGGAATCTGCTCAAGGCACTCGGCGCCGAGCTGGTACTGACACCCGGCCCGGAAGGTATGAAGGGTGCCATCGCCAAAGCAGAGAGCCTGAAAAGTCAGCTCTCCGATGCGGTGATCCTGCAGCAGTTCCAGAACACGGCCAACCCTGAGGTACACTACCGCACCACAGGAGAGGAGATCTGGCGCGATACCGATGGAAAAATCGACATTCTGGTGAGCGGCATCGGTACCGGCGGTACTGCCAGTGGTGCCGGCAAACGACTCAAAGAACTCAACCCGGCCATCAGGGTCTATGCCGTGGAACCCTCCGACTC
>LSQX01078178.1_pt1 | contig 20094 bp, 16 predicted proteins | sample 654561 | NCBI WGS metagenome assembly LSQX01 (sample SAMN04489861, study PRJNA283612) | anaerobic digester metagenome | isolation source: 4 biogas reactors fed with cattle manure at either 37C or 55C with and... | place: Denmark: Kongens Lyngby | collected 2014
TGTCCCTGAGGTCGATGAAGGTCATGCCTCCTAACTTGCGCGAGCGCTGAACCCATCCTGCCAATGTGACTTTCTTTCCTAGATCGGAAATGCGCAGCTCTCCGCACGTATGGTCTCTGTACATATCTTGTTTTAATTTATAAGCTTTCTATAAGCATTTATAATGCTGTCTGCTAAGCTACTTGCTAAGGTACAAATATTTATAGCCTACAAATTTAACAAATATTATCGGGTAGTTAAAGATTTCCTTCAGGAATTTGCCTTTTGCCGGTTTTACTCTACCCTGCCTTGAGCCTATGGCAACTGCCGCACATACTCAGGCCGGCTACTTCCTATCTGTCTGTTGCCTGCTCAGCACAAATGCGCATTGCTCGCTTTTGCCATTCCGGCAGCCGCCGTGCTCAACGCGGAGTGCGGCTTCGTCGCGACTGCTCGCTTCCTGCGTCCTGCGGCGTCGGCTACCTCCTCCGAAGACCGTCTCGCTACGCTCGACCCCACCATTCCGCTTCGCTTCATGGTCCGCCCCTCTTACGATGCCGAGGGTGGCACGGGTCTCTGGAGGAGTAGCCGTTACCGCCGCTCCTCAAAGCCCTCTGCGCACAAGCCTACGGCAGGCTTGTTGCGCAAGCTGTCGTCTGCTCTTCATTTCCGCCGTGTTTCGGCTTGAAAAGTTGCCCTAAGGCCTTCCCGCCTGCAATCCGCAATTCGAGCGTAAAATGGAAAGTGCTGATAATGAGGCAGATCATCAAACAAGGTCAGCTAAATTTTCGGGTGTTCTTTAAGGATTTCGCTGATAATCAGCGAGTTGCATTTTACGCTCGCTGTCTCGTCCTAAAAAAAGTTTACTGAAAAACCTCGACTTTTGTTTGTTAAGGGCGTTAAACAGGCAGCCGGTTATTCTTCTTCTGACCAAAGGTCTTCTGTACGGTCGGTATAAAGAATGCCGTTGAGGTGGTCGATTTCGTGCTGGAAGATGCGCGCAACATAGGCGCTTACCGTATCACGCTCGGTTTCAAGTGTTTCCGGATTGGTATGGCGCACAATGGCAAATTCGGAGCGGGGAACATTTCCGCGCAGTCCCGGAATCGACAGACATCCCTCACGTCCTATAATGGTTTCGCCCCATAGCGAGTCGAGTACCGGATTGGCGTATGCCTCGAAAGGCTCGCCCGGTTTATCCAATCGGCAAACGATTATCAAGCGGCGGTTCAGCCCCACCTGCGGAGCGGCAATTCCAACTCCATTTTGTGATGGGTCCTGAACGGTATATTTCATTTTAGCCACAAGCGCTTGAAATTCAGGGCTTTTTAAATCTTTGGCGGTCAAGTCTTTGCTTTGCGCACGCAGAACAGCCGGCTCGCTACTGTCCGTCACCGTAAAAACATGCATCAGCGAATCGGACTCATTGATTAGCGCCTTTTCTTCTTTGCTAAGGTCTGCAAGACCGGACTTCGGGGCGCATGCCGCCACGGCTAACAACAACGGAAAAATAAATTTTAATTTCATTGCACGAAGATAACGAAAAATCAAGGTATATTTCCCATTTCGATAGTTTCGTAACGAAACCTTCGTAACGACGGTTTCGTAATGCAAAAGCCGGAACCAAATACGAGAGCAAAAAAGTTTTGCTATATTTGCGCTGCGATCCGGAGGGGTCAAGTGTATTTCAGGTACCACTATAAAAACTGAATATGAAACAAAAAGCGCAATTTTCTGCAACATTTCTTTTTTTGGCCGTGCTCTTCACGGTCTGCCTTATTACGAGTAACTTATTGGCTACCAAAGTCTTTGCCATAGGAGCGAAGATAGCTTTGCCGTGTGCGGTATTGGTGTTCCCTATCTCTTACATCCTCAACGACTGCTTTACTGAGGTGTACGGCTACCGCAAGGCCCGCCTTGTGATTTGGCTCGCATTCGCCATGAATTTTTTGGTGGTGATGTTCGGGCAGATAGCAGTGTGGCTACCGGCTGCCGGCTTTTGGAAGGGCGGGGAGCATTTCAATTTCGTGTTCGGAATGGCACCGCGCGTGGTCTTTGCATCTCTGTTCGCATTTCTCGCAGGCTCCACCCTCAACTCTTTGGTGCTAAGCAAGATGAAAGTAGCCTCCGGCGGGCGCCGTTTCGGCTGGAGGGCCATTGTCAGCTCCATCTGCGGTGAACTTTGCGATTCCGCTATCTTTATGCCGATTGCCTTTTGGGGAACACCCCTCAAAACCTTAGCATGGATGATGCTCGTGCAGGTTTCCTTCAAGGTGCTTTACGAAATCGCCGTCCTGCCGCTTACAGCAGTTTTTGTCAAACGCTTAAAAACCTCTGAAGGCATAGATGTCTATGATGAGGGAATTTCTTACAATCCTTTTAAAATCAAAGATTTATCCTGATATGGAGCGCGAACATATTTTAGAAAACAAAATAATACAAAAACAATTATAATATGAAACGTAAAGAAGAAGGGCTGAAAGCCCTCGGCGCAAACACCAAGTACAGCATGGATTACGCCCCAGAGGTGTTGGAGACCTTTGTCAATAAACATCAGGATAACGATTATTGGGTCCGCTTCAACTGCCCGGAATTTACAACTCTCTGCCCTATTACAGGCCAACCCGATTTTGCCGAAATCCGCATCAGCTACATCCCTGATGTTAAAATGGTAGAAAGCAAAAGCCTCAAACTCTATCTTTTCAGCTTCCGCAATCACGGTGACTTTCACGAGGACTGTGTTAACATAATCATGAAGGACCTTATCAAACTGTTGGACCCCAAATACATAGAGGTTACCGGTCTGTTCACCCCTCGCGGAGGCATAAGCATCTTCCCCTATGCCAATTACGGCCGTCCGGGTACAAAATACGAAGCGCTGGCTTCCCAACGCTTCGCATCTCACGAATAAACGGCCGGCGATTAACGTCCTTTATTCAATCTCCGGCAAACCTAAATCTTTAAAGGTTCTCGGTGCTGGAACTCCCGGCAGGGGCTTGCGGTCTTTCAGCTGCTCCATTGCCACCTCTATGGCTTTCAGCAGTTGCTCATCCTCGCCGTTCCACTCCTTAATCGGGTCGTTTTCAAGCAGAATGTCAGGGTCCACCCCATAATTTTCAATTATCCATTCTCCCGTTTTTGCATCGTAATTGGTAAAGAACGGCACGCGCACATCGGTTCCGTCCATATAAGGCAGCGAGCCGCTAATGCCTACGATCCCGCCCCAACTCCGAGTGCCGATTACAGTGCCGAGATTATTTGCCTTGAAACTCCACGGGAATAAATCCCCGTCCGATGCGCTGTATTTATTAACCAACAGCACCTTGGGTCCTACATGAGTGCCATCGGGCGTAGTGTTTGTCATATCAGAGCCTCTGTACATATTTATCCTGTAAACCTGTCTTTGCAGACGTTCTATTACCATCGGGGAGATATTCCCGCCGCCGTTGGCACGGTCATCTATTATCAGCGCCTCTTTGTCGAGTTGAGGATAATAATAGCGGGCAAATTCGCTCAAGCCCTCAGGACCCATGTCGGGAAGATAGATATATCCGACTTTTCCTCCGGACTTTTCGTTAACGGTTTTTATATTATTCTGCACCCATTCATAGTGGTAGAGAGGATATTCATCTTTAATCGGCTTTACCACCACTTTTTTGCCTCCGGCAGCAGGGCTGGAATTTATGGTGAGTTCGGTAAGAATGCCCGCCTTGCCCGCAAGCAACGAATAGATATTGGCAACATCTTTTGTAGAAACCCCATCTACAGCTGTAATAAACTGTCCTTCAGTCACCCCAACACCGGGCTCGGCGAAGGGGGAGCGGAGGATTTCGCGGTAGGGTGCGCCTTTAAGAATGCGGTCGATGCGGAAGAAGCCGGAGGCATCCTTGCTGAGTTCTGCCCCTAAAAGACCCATGTCGAGACGCTGCGCTTTGGGGTATTCCCCGGGGTTGATATAAGCATGCCCGCAGCCTAATTCGGAAATGAGCCCGCCTATAACATAATTCAAATCCAATCTCGTCTTGACGTGAGGCAGAAGAGCGGAATATTTGGCTTTTAGGGCATTCCAATCGCGTCCGTGCATATTTTCCAAGTAGAAGCCGTCACGGAAAGCGCGCCAAACCTCATCGTAAATTTCCGGCCATTCCAAAGAATAATCCACAATAGCGGTAACATCCTTGGTGGACACCTTATCCCCCTTCATCTTTGAGCCCAAAGCAGCGAGGGAAAGGCCGCCTTTATCCATTATTACGGCCTTTTTATCTCCGAATCTATAGCTCATCCGCCCTTTGGTGCACTCTTCGCTTTTCTGCGTTTTAAAATCAAACACTTTAGTATCTCCCTTGCTTCCATACCAAACTTTTTTGCCATCGCAGAAGTAGTTGTAACCTGCGTTGAAAGGCAGTTTTATCACCCTGTCCTGAAGTCCGTCAACATCTACAACCACCTTCACTTTAGACTCCTCAGAAACGGACTTGTCTTTTTTACCTCCCTTTTTACCCGGCTTGTCTGAATCCTTTCCGTTTTTGTCAGAAGAGTCTTTGTCGGCAGAATCCTTATCGCCTGCATCCTTGCCCTCAGGGCTTACTCCATCGGTCGGGAGCAGCGGAGAAGGAGTGTCTTTTGCGAGCATCACCATATAAGTGGCGCCCATGTTGGTCATTGCAAAATTCCACTCTATACGGCTGTAGATAGGCTTCATCTCGGTATTAGCGGTATAAAGCAAATATTTTCCATCACTGCTGAAAGAAGGCATGCCGGAGTCGTACCAGCCATTGGTTACGGGATATTCCTTGTCATCAGCGATGTTGTACAGATACACCACATCGAAATGATTGCTGCCTGTTTTGGTGTATGCAAGCCATTTGCCGTCGGGCGAATACACCACATTGCGGAATTCGCCGTGAGGATTGGTTTGGATATTCCTGCGTTTGCCGTCAAGAGAAACCTCATCCAATCTGTTCTTGCGGTCAGTTATAAGCAGATGCTTGCTGTCGGGAGCCCATTGAATGCTCCTTATATAAGTGTCGGCGCCGGTAGTGAGCTGTTTGTATGAGCCTTCGGCAACATCGTAGAGATAGATTTCCGTTTCGCCGGAGGCATCCCCAATCCAAGCTATATATTTGCCATCGGGGCTCCAGTCTGCAGAACGGTCATTTGAGCCGGGACTTCGGGAGATATTGCGGGTAACCCCCTTTTCTGCCGGCACATCGAAGACCTCGCCTCGCACTGTCACCGCCACGCGCGAGCCGTCGGGAGATACCGAAGCGGCCCTGACCTTATCGCCTAAATTCAGTCTTTCGCTGCGGGCGTAAAGATTGTCAGAGGATAGCGAAATGCTCACTTTCTCCGCTTTCTTGGTAGATGGATTCAGCAAGTGGATATAACCGCCTTTCTCGAAGACTATGTTTTTCCCGTCAGTGCTGGGGAACTTTACATCAAAGTCTGTAAAATCCGTCACCTTGCTTGTTTTGCCGCTCTCTGTATTGTAGCAGAAGAGATTCATGGTCATGTCGCGGTCGGAAGCAAAGTAGATTTCAGAGCCAACCCACATCGGGAAAATATCCTGCGCCGGATTATCCGTAATCGCCTTAACCGATTTTCCGTCATAAATCCAAATCTCATCCGCCATGCCGCCCCGATAATACTTCCATGTGCGGAACTCCCTCATCACCCTATTATAGGCCATCGCCTTGCCATCAGGGGAAAAGCTGCACCAGCCTCCTTGCGGAAGGGGAATCTCCTCCGGCATGCTTCCATCCGGCTTAACCTTCCAAAGCATACCCTCAAAACCATCTCCTATGCGGTTACGGAAGATAATATACTGCCCATCCGGAGTCCATCCCATAACAATATTGTTGGGGCCCATGCGGTCGCCCATATCATCGCGGGCGTTGGTGGAGGTATAGGTGACGCGCTTGGGCTCTCCGCCCTGAGAAGGCATTACATACACCTCGCGATTGCCGTCATATTCAGCTGTAAACGCTATTGTGCGGCCGTCAGGAGAATAATGGGCAAAGGCTTCATAGCCGATGTGAGATGTAAGCCTGCGGGCCTCGCCTCCCGTTATGGGAACTGTAAAAATATCCCCAGCATAAGTGAATGCGATTTCCTTTCCATTAGTTGCCGGAAATCTCAGCAGCCTTGCTTCCTCAGCCCTCAAAGGCGTTGCAAGCACCAAGGCAAGTGCAATCAGATAAATATTTTTCATTCTTTATTATTGGTTTTTATTGTATGTAAACCCAAGTTTAGTAAGGCCGACGCGCACATCGGGGTCTTTCATAAAGCTGTCCCAAATAATGCCGGAGCGATGGTTTTCTATCATTACAACTATCGGACCTTGGTCTATGGCAATATAGGATTTTGCAAACCAACGGTCTTGCAGCGAGAAAGAATCATGAAAACCATACTCTCCAAAGAGCTTGTCCCCAAGCACATAATAAAAATACTTCATCGCCGCCATGCTTTCGGTAGGGGTATAAGGCATCGAGGCGATAGCGGCAGTAGGAGCGATAGTGCCTTTGTCTTTTGTAGGGGATGATGCTATATATCCCCCCGGATAGTCGCTGGCTGTAAGCCCCCAGCAATCAGCGGAATAGCCGATATAGCCATTTGGATTGTCCACGCAATAGGCGTGGTTGATTTTGGCATGAGCTACGTTTTGGTCCCAATAAGAGGCGTAGGAGTCACTAAGATTTCGGGGGTCGAGGCCGAGGAAAGAATAATGGGTAAAGAAGAGAGGGCCGCCGTAATCGGGGCCGAGAGGGAGAGTGATGCCATAGAATTTGCGTCCGTTCTTCATGCCCCCGTTCGAGGCCCAGCCCTTGTCGTACACTTCTTTTGAGATTGTATGGGTGGGGGAAGATGCCGCTAACAAATATACCATAAGCGCTTCGTTCCAGCCTTTCACTGCCATATTCATATGCCAGCCATAATCGGGCGACCAATGCCAATAGAGCTGTTTTGTACCGTTGAGGAACCAATCCCATTCCACATCTTTCCAAAGAGAGGTGATTTTCGTCCGCAATTCCGCCTCCGATGATTTAGAAAAATATTGCCTGCAAGCAATCAGCCCTTCCATAAGGAAAGCGGTTTCCACAAGGTCGGCCCCGTTGTCGTATGTGCTGAAAGCTTTCGTGCCGCCGGTACTGCCGTTCATCCAATGAGGGAAAGCTCCGTGATGGCGCACCGCCTTATCCGATAGGAAATTCACAACCTTAAGCATGTGGTTATAGCCTTCCTCCCGGGAGATGAAGCCTCGCTCAATTCCCGCAAGAATTGCCATAAAACCGAAGCCGCTGCCTCCCGTAGTTACGGTTTCATCCGAATTCAACCTCTCTCTTGCAAGACCGCTCACAGGATGCGCATAATCCCAAAAATAAGAGAAAGTCCGCCTTTGCACAAGGTCCATAAGCTCTTCATCGGAGATGGCTGGGAACTTAGGCGAAGGGTCGTAAGCAGTAATAAACGTGTATGTATAAGCGAAAGGCAGATGCACACCGAGATTATCGCCTTTGTCGACCATAAGAGTATATGAGCTGAAGTGCTCCAGCTTTGGATTTACCTTTAAGGAAAGGGTGTATTCATCTTGCAATTCGGCGGTATAATTGCGTAGGATGCTTCCTGCAAAAAAAATCTTATTCTTATCGAGTTTGGAAAGGTCGAGTGGAGAAGAAAATTCCAATGTAATAGTTACTGAAGAGGCATCCACATTTCCGATAGAACGGCCGTCGGCAACAGAGACCCCATTTACTTTGCACGAACAAACAACGGTATTCACAGGTTTTTCTTCATTGACAGCATCGGGTTTGCAGGCGCAAATGCTTATTGCGCAAAGGAGAATGGGGACAAAGCGTTTCATAGGAACAGAGAGACCGGTCAGGGTCTCTCTGTCAAAAATATTAATCTAAGCCGTCGGCTGCAGCAACTTCGGCTCTGTAGAGCGCCTGCACCTCATTGGCGCTAAGGCCCTTGTTGAAGAGACGAACCTCGTCCACCTTGCCTGCAAGATAGCTCAGCCAGGTTTCTGCGCTGGCGCCGCTTACACGCTGTGCATGTGCGCCTACATAGCAGCTGGAGGCATTGAAAAGAGAAATCTTGCCTGCTCCTGCTCCATCGCCTTCAAGAAGCACATCACCCTCGAATACCTGTACGCCGTTAACATAAATAGCCTGCTTGGAAGTGTTCTCGTTGTAGGTGAGGGTTGCGAAGAACCATGTATTAAGAGCAACCTCCTGTCCCTTGTATCCGGGGAAGAAGCCATGCCATTCGGCATTGGGGTTAGTGTTATTGTAATAGCACTTAAGCATTGTGCCATCGTCGGCATTACCGCCATCGAGGAACATGCTCATAGCTCCCCAGTTGAGGTCTACACCCTCATCTGTCGAGCCAACAGAAAACACACCACCCCTATGTCCTGTTTGGTATACCCAAGCGGAAAGGGTGAAGCTGGAAAGAGAAGAGGTGAAAGTAGCCGGAACATTGAGTTTCAGATAAGCTTCTTCTTCTACAGTGCCGGTGCTTTCATAGCATCCGCCGCGAACACCTACGCCGAACTTGGCCTTTCCGGCAATTTTGTCGAAAGTAACGCCTTCGCCGAGTTTAACAGCATCGGTTGCGGAGTTAAGAGGGAAGTAGGCCACAAGGTTAGCGGTAGCTACGTCAACGCCGCCGGTGGGGTCTACTTTTTTAGTGTCGTCCTTTTTGCAGGACACGATTGCTAAGGCTGCTACAGCCGTTGCAATGAGGAATAAATACTTTTTCATAATAAGAAAAATGGATTAATCAGTAATTATCGTTTTGTTTAAGATTAGTATTAAGTTGAAGTTGTGTAGATGGTATGGGGAATAGATTATGTTTGCCCTCCACATAGCCTAATGGCCCTAAGACAGTAGCTGCGCGGCCGGTACGGATGAGGTCGAGGAAGCGGTCTTCCTCAAGGGCAAGTTCGGCCCTGCGCTCATCCAAAATATTGTCGAGCGTGGCAGGTACCGGAGCAAGTCCTGCGCGGGTGCGCACCAAGGTAAGGGCATCCAATGCGCTCATACCGCTCAGAGCGCCTACAGTCGCCCCTCTTGCAAGGGCTTCGGCATAAGTAAGCAGCACCTCTGCATAACGGATAACGCGAAGATTGTGGTCAAAGCCATAGCCGTTGCTGCTCCAATCGTTATGATAAGAAGGAGTATACACCTTTCCGTTATAGACGGGGTTGGGACAAGCGTCGCTTATATAATCGCCTTCAGGTGTAGTGGTGCCGATATAAAGCAGAGTTGTTGCCGGACGGACTACCTCACTGCGGTCCGTATAGAATTGTATAAGGCTTTCGCTCGGAACACCGAATCCCCATCCCTGCATATTCCCGGGAGTGTTATTGCGAGGTCCTTGCACATATGCATAGGTAGTGTAGGCGGCCTCTCCGCTGGATTTCATAAGGTCGGTGCTCTCTATTTCGAAGAGGCTTTCGCTGCAATATTCGCCTTCCACCGAGAATAAATGGCGGAAATCGGGATTGAGAGCATATTTGCCGCTTGCAATAATCTGGTCGCAAAGAGCCGCTGCCTCATTGTGTTCGCCCTGATACATATGAACCCTGGCTTTGAGGGCCATGGCGGAATATTTTGTCACTCGTCCGGTATATGCCGCCGGCCAGCTTTCGGGAAGACGTGCTATGGCATCCTGTAGGTCGGCCTCTATGAAAGCGTAAACAGTTGCGGGCTCGTTGGGTTTAAGCGCTGCAAGCTCTTCGGAACTCATCAATTTGTCGACAATCGGCACATATCCCCACATGGTCACAATCCTGAAATAGGCGAATGCGCGAAGGAATTTGGCATCCCCTATAGCTTGTGCTGCGGTGGCCTTATCCTCCGCTTTAAGCAGATTCTCTTGGAAAGCCTCCATTTGCTCTATTGCATTATTGGCCGCAGAAACTATATCGTAATAGCCTGTCCATTGGGCCGAAATAAGCTCGTTCGATTCACCGTAGGTAAAGGTATCAAGCTCTTTCTGCGAGCTGCCGTCTGTGGGAGTGGAACCCTTGTCCTGGTCATCCGAAGTAACTCCCAAACATCCCAAGAGGGGGAAGGAAGAAGCATTGTAACTGCGCAATTCGGCATATGCGGCGCTTATGGGTTTTATAATATTTTCCGCCTTTGTATAGTCGAGACCTTTCGATGTAGTGGTGCCTTCGGGCCGGATGTTCAGAAAATCGGAACAAGCGGAGAGCAAAAGCATGGCGGAGAGTATGATAAATATCTTTTTCATGGCCTATTTGAAATTAAGTTTAACACCGAGCGTATAGATGGCCTGAAGCGGGTGCGTAGAGGTATCTATGCCGGAAGCGATAGGAGAACCGCCGACCTCGGTAGTGAAGCCGTTGTAAGTGAAAATACTGAGCGGACGCTGGGCGGCCAAGTAGATTCTTGCAGAATTGAGGAAATTCAATTTCCCGAAATCGGTAAAGGTATAGCCGGCTTGAATATTCTGTATGCGGATGAACCAGCCCGGCTCCACAAAGAAGTCATTAGCCCTTTGGGTATAGGCGTTTCCGTAGGCTTCAGATGACGGATAGGTATTGGAGGGATTATCCTTGGTCCAACGGTTTTCATAGAAATTCAAGTCATAGTTGCCGTCCGAGAAGACGCCTCGATTCATACGTTTGGCATTCAAGATTTTGTTGCCGAATTGTCCGTAGATGGAAAGGGAGACATCAAGATTCTTCCAATTCAGCCCGAAGTCGAGTCCGGTTTGCAGTTTCGGGATAGGAGTTCCCAAATAGGTAAGGTCCTCGTCATCGATTTTTTTATCGCCGTTCTGGTCTTTATACTTGAAATAGCCGGCGGCCATTATCGTTTGAGTTACCTCAGAGAGCATGGCGTCTTTGGTGGAGGCGTAAACCCCGTCTATCTCATAACCCCAGAAAGCTCCGATGGGATAGCCTACTACAGTACGGGTGGAATAATTGCCTCGAACAGCAGCGCCCGGTATATAATCGCGTCCCTGCAGCGCAATCACTTTATTATTGACGGTGGTAAGGTTGAGGCCTATATTGTAAGAGAGATCTTTTGAGATTTTGTCGTTCCAACCGAGTTCCAATTCCAAGCCGGAGTTGCGCACTGTGCCGTTGTTTGCAAGCAATTCGGTTGTTCCTCCGCCGGTTGCGATAGGCACATAGAACACTACATTATGGGTGGTGCGGTTGTAATAGTCCAAGGCTCCGCTCAGCCTGCTGTGCAAGAAAGCGAAGTCTACGCCCAAGTCGAACTCATCTACAATCTCCCATTTAAGATAATTCTGATATACTGTCTGAGCGCCTACTCCATCCACCAGCACCCCATTCCATACTGCAGAGGCGCTATAGCCGCTCTTGCCCACTATACTTGCGGAATTGGCAGGCACATTGTCGTTGCCGAGCAAGCCCCATGAGGCACGCAGTTTTAGATATTCAAACGCGGGAGCGCTCCTCATAAAACCTTCTTCACTAAGCACCCAACCAAGCCCGATAGAGGGGAAGAAGCCCCATTTTTCCTGATACTTGCTGGATGCATCTGCGCGGAAAGTCAAGGTTGCCAGATAGGTGTCGTTATAATTCCATGTGCCGCGCGAGAAGAAAGAAAGTCCGTGATAGGTATAAGGTCCCGGGTTGAGGTCGCTTACCGCAATGTCCTTAGCGCTTCCAAGTCCGATATAGCGGCTTTGGGCATCTATGTCGGGAATGTCGGTAGCCGAGCCTGTGAGGCCGTGTAGCTTCTCTATACGGGTGCTCTGTCCGAGCATAGCGCTGAAGCTGTGCTTCCCTTTACTGTCGGCATAGGTGAGGGTGTTGTCTATAATCTGCTTGCGGCGGAGGCCGTAAGTCTTCCTCATGCTCGAAATTCCAACTCCCTGAGTTCCGTAAACCATGTGCTCGGCAGTATAAGACTCGCTTTTATATCCTTGATAATCAAGGTTATAGGCAGTCCTGAAATTGAGTTTATCCTGCAGCATCTTCACTTCTGCGTAAGTGGAGAATACAAGATTCAGTCCCTTGGTTCTATTGTCGGCATAATATATTGCCGCAAAAGGATTGCTGTATGAGCCGCCGAAGCCGTAACGCTGCGGGGAGTCGAATTTTACCGGATAGGCATCTGCATTGGCATCGTTGTAAATCGGATAAACCGGAGGATTCACGAAAGCCTGAGCGAATGCTCCCGAATTCGGGTCCTTCCGTTTATAGTCGCTGACAAGGGTGTTCATTCCCAATGTGAGCCAATCTTTTACTCTTTGATCTATGCGTCCGCGGAAATTCACTCTTTCGTAGTTGTTGTCCACATTCATTATACCGTCCTGGTAATAATAGTTGAGACCAAAACTGTAATTGGTCTTTTCCGTAGCTCCGGACACATCGAGCGAATGACTGTGTGTAAGGGCATTACGCAGCAAAGCAGCATACCAGTCGGTGCTGGCGGGGTAGTCGGAAGCATTTAGCGGCACGAATGAGGCATCGCCGCTGAAAGCTTCGTTGAGAATTTCAACATACTGATCGCGGTTGGCGAGTTTCATTACATTCACCGGGACCTGCAAGCCTGCATAGCCGTCATAACTGATGTCCGTGTGGTTCATGCGGCCTTTCTTGGTGGTGATGAGGATAACTCCGTTTGCCGCGCGAACACCATAAATGGCAGCCGCAGAAGCATCTTTAAGCACCGTCATTTCCTCTATGTCGGAAGTGGAGATAAAAGAGATGTTATCTACAAACACTCCATCCACTACGTAAAGAGGAGTCGCATAGGAGCCTATGGAGCCCGTGCCTCGAATGGTTACATCGGGGGCAGCGCCGGGTGCACCGCTTTGGATGATGCGCACACCGCTGGCCTTGCCTTGCAGAGCAGAAATAGCGTTTCCGGAAATCTGCTTATTAAGTTCATCTCCTTTAACATTTACAATCGGAGCCGTGAGGTCTTTCGCCTTTTGGGTACCATAGCCCACGACAACCGCTTCTTCCATTAAAAGAGCATCAACCTCGAGCCGGAAGTCGTATTTGTCGGCTTTGCCTACGCTTACCTGCTGCTCAAGATATCCCATACAGGAAACCACTAATACTGCGCCTTCAGGAACTTTGATTTCGTAAATGCCATCTATGTCGGTCATTACGCCGTTTCCGCTCCCTTGTTGCAGTACGAATGCGCCTGGTATAGGAAGCCCCGTTTCATCCAGCACTGTGCCCCTTACGTTTTTGTTTTGGGCAAGCGATGCTGTCGAAAAAAGGCAGATTCCAGCAATAATTATGAGTAACTTTTTCATTTATAATTGGTTTAGTTTCATTTGGAGTCAATATAATAAAAACCGAGTTTTTCGAGCCCCGCATTGATTTCCGGAGCGCTCATAAACAGCTCCCAGAGCAGGCCGCTGCGGGCATTTTCTATCATCACTATTTGCGGCCCCTGATCTATGGCCAGATAATGCTGAACCACTTGCAATTCGGTCGGAAGGGTATAATTTACAGCATCATAAAAGCCGCACGGCCCCCAGGTGCGCGGGTCTTCCAAGAGTTTTCGGATTACGCGCAGGCTTTGCTCCGGCGTATAAACTATGGAAGATATTGCCGCTGTGGGACTGACAGTGCCGTTCTCCTCGGGGGTACCGGGGTAGTGTCCCGAGTAACCCACCAAAGCGTCATCGCTTGAAGTAAAGCCCCACCAATCTTCCGGCATCCCCTTTTCTTTTGCATATTCTATTTGAATCAGACATTGGTTGCGGTTGCGCTCGAAATAGTCGGTGTGTCCATCGTGCAAGCCTGTCGGATTCAGGCCAAGGAAAGAATAGTGGGTGAAGAAGAGGGGGCCGCCGTATTTCTCCATCCCTATGGATAGAGGAATCCCGTAATATTTGCGGCCGTTATAATAATAATCGGAGGTCTTGTAAGAAGCCTCATAGCAATGTCTGCTGATGGTGTGGGTTGGTGAAGATGCGGCAAGCACATAGGTGATGAGCGTTTCATCGAAGCCTCGTATGGCGTGATTCATCTTCCACTCATGATTTTTACTCCAATGCCAATAGAGGGTGTCGGTTCCGCGCGTGTACCAATCCCATTCCACGCCTTTCCAAAGCTTATCGCAGAGCTCTTTCAGCTCTTGGTCGTCTGTCCACTGCCGGGCAGTGAGCAGGCCTTGCATCAAAAGGGCCGTTTCCACGAGGTCGCCTCCATCATCATATTTGCTGAAAGAGAACGGCTCTCCTGTGTCTCCATCATACCAATGCGCCCAAGCGCCATGAAAACGCTCCATTTCATTTAAGGAATTAGCTATTTTGGAGATGCGCTCTGTTGCCTCTTCTTTAGGCAGAAACCCTCTTTCGGCTCCTGCAATTATTGCCATAATGCCGAAGCCGGTGCCGCCGGTGGTAACAATATTGCCTTCCTGATGCCGGTCGCGCTCGCGGGCAAGGCCTGTATTGGGCTCCGCAAAAACGGTGAAATAATTCAGAGTCTGCCTCTGGATGCTGTCCAAAAGGGCTTCATCTTCTTTTGTGAATTCATAAGAAGATGTGACTCTTCCGCATGCGACAAGAGTACAAAGGGACAATATGGCAAACAGCCTATTCATTATAAGTGAATTTTGCGCTTTTTACATCGTTCGATGAATGTCCTATAAATACATTAAAGTCCCCGCTTTCAGGCCCGTAACTCATGTCTTTACGCCAGAAGGAAAGGGTTTCGGGAGTAATGGTAAAATCAACCGTCTTGGACTCCCCTGCCTGCAGGCTAACGCGCTCAAACCCCTTTAATTGCTTTACGGGGCGTGTTACGCTGCCCACAAGGTCGCGAATATACATCTGTACGGTTTCTATGCCGTCCCTCTTGCCGGTATTCGTTACCGTAATGCTTGCAACAAGTTCGCCCTTGGGACCGAATTCTTCGGCGCTCAGCGATATGTCGCCATATTCGAAAGTAGTATAACTCAAGCCCTCGCCAAAAGCATAAAGCGGCTCATTGGGAACATCCAAGTAGCGGCTTTCATACTTGGCGGTCGGGTTGACAAAGGGACGGCCTGTGTTTTTCGCATAATAATAGATGGGTACCTGACCCAATGCACGAGGGAATGTAACAGGCAGACGTCCGCTGGGGTTGGCTTCTCCGAAAAGCAGATTAGTAACGGCCTTGCCTCCCATCGTTCCGGGATACCATACTTCCATAATGGCGTTTGCTGCAGCGCTTTCGCGCTCAAGCACAAGCGGTCTGCCGCTCATAAGAACAACTGCCACCGGCTTGCCGAGAGCGGCAATCTTCTCCAAAAGTTCAGTTTGAACGCCCGGCACGTCAATATAAGCGCGGCATGCGGCCTCGCCCGTAGAGTGGCAATTTTCTCCTATCACCATTATAACCTTCTCTGCTCTTAATGCTGCGACAATGGCGGCGGCAAAGCCTGAGCGGTCTTGCCCTTCAGTGCCGCAACCTTTAGCGTATATAACATTAGATGCGCCATTATACTCTTTGATTGCATCGAGTATGCTTTCCATCTTATCCGACTCACCCGCTCCCCTCCATGTTCCAAGCATATCATCCGCCCTGACGGCGAGCTCTCCTATTACAGCCACCTTGCTTCCCTTTGCTATCGGGAGCACCCCATCGTTTTTGAGCAGAATAGCACTTTCCTCAGCCATCTTGCGGGCGGCCTCGAGATTATATTCAGTCATGGTTTCAGCGGCCTGGCGTTCTTCGCTGCAATAGCGGAAGGGGTCCTCAAACAGGCCTAACTGCGCTTTTAACGTAAGCACTTTCCTTACTGCTTGGTTCAAGGTCTTTTTGCTTACAAGCCCTTTCTTTACTGCGTCCACCAGATACTCGTAATAGAAAGCGCTTTGCATATCCATATCGTTTCCGGCATTTATCGCCTTTACAGTAGCATCTTCCGGTCCATCCACATTACCATGCGCAATCATTTCTTTTATTCCGGTGTAGTCGCTAACCACAAAGCCCTCGAATCCCCATTCATCCCTTAAAACCTCTGTCAAGAGAAAATGATTGGCGGTTGCCGGCGTGCCGTCATATTCGTTGAAAGATGCCATAACCGTCACCGCACCGGCATCTATTGCGGCTTTGTAAGGAGGCAGATAAAATTCGCGCAGCCATCTTTCGCTCATATCCACCGTGTTATAGTCTCTTCCTCCATGAGGGGCTCCGTATGCGGCGAAATGCTTTACACAAGCAGCGAGGGTAAAGGGGTCGGACAAATCTTCACCCTGATAACCTTTAGTCATGGCGGCGGAAATCAGCGAACCCAAATAAGGGTCTTCGCCTGCGCCCTCCGAGATTCTTCCCCAGCGGGGGTCAACGCAAATATCGCACATAGGTGAAAAAGTCCAATGCAGACCGGCTGCAGCCGCTTCACGTGCGGCTATACGGGCGCTCTCCTCTATCGCGTCTATATTCCAAGAGGCAGCCATTCCCAAATTTATAGGGAAGATGGTCCGGAAGCCGTGAATCACATCATAGCCGAAGAGCAGGGGAATGCCCAATCTGCTTTCGTTCACGGCCATTTCCTGCAGTTTGCGGGTATATTCAGCCGTGTAGGCATTGAAGATATTGCCGCATTTGCCTTCGCGGATATCTTTTTCGTAACCCTCTCGCATTGTCGGGCCGGTAACACCCCAATCGGAGGTGAAAAGCACTAATTGGCCCACTTTCTCTTCGAGAGTCATCACTTTCAAAAGAGAATCTACGATTGGGTAGCGATTGGAATTTTGTGCGCTTTTTCCACTATTGCAGGATGAAAGAAATATCATCAGCAATGGAAAAATTAAAAAAGATTTTTTCATTTTATGGGTTATATTTTAGAGTTTCTTATATGTTTTTGACTATGGTTGATGCGTGCTATCTTTCTTTACCAACTTTGTTTACTTACTTTGGCTGTTTACTTTTTTGCTTCCTTCCTTATCTCCTTGCCTCCCTCCCATACGTCCATCTCTCCTCCTTCCTCTCTCCTTTCCTTCTTGCTAACTTCCCTTCCTCTTTTTCCCTTGCCCGCTTCCTTCTTCTCCTTCACCTTCACCTTTCCTACAACTTATAATAAAGGCTTAGTATCCATGCGAAAGTGCGGCGCGGAACTATTTTTTTTACAAATACTGACAACTTTTGCAGGGGAGAGGCAACAATTTTATTATATGGCGGATTTTTAGAGGCAACGATTTTGGAGATTTGCTCCGCTAAATAGTCAGGTTTGAGTCCTGTTTTTTCATCATTCTCTATGCTTTCCATCGACCTTGCATAATTGGGATATGCCTCTGCCACCTCCGGCCCTGTAACGCTTTTCCGCCGTGAAGTGAAGTTGGTGGAGAAATCACCCGGCTCGACTACCGTAACGCTGACTCCGGTTTTGTGGAGTTCAAGACGCAGGCCCTCGCAATAACCTTCAATCGCATATTTGCTTGCAGAATAGAGTCCTTGGAAAGGCAGGCCGATAAGTCCGCCAATAGAGCTCATGCAGATAATTTTCCCGGAACCTTGCTTCCGCATTACAGGTACCACGAAGTGCAGGAATCTCACCATCCCCATCCAATTTACATCCATCTGCCTTTTGGCATCTTCCAAAGGCGTAAATTCCAACGGACCCCCTATGCCTATGCCGGCATTGTTGATAAATACATCTATGCGCCCTTCAGCATCCAATACTTGCTTTACCGCCGCCTCCACCTGCGCATCGTCTGTAACCTCGCATTTAATGTAAGTCACTCCCTTGATGACGTCGGAGGGTTTACGAAAAGTTCCGTAAACCTTGTGCCCTTCAGAAGAAAGCCTCATGGCCATAGCCCTGCCGAATCCGGAGCTTATGCCGCTTATCAGGATTATCATGTTATGTTCAGTTTCAGCTTATAATAAAATCTTCGCAATTATAACAATTCTTGCGCACCTCACAACCCTAATCAGTCGATTCTTCAACTTTTTTAGGAGCCTTAGCCTCAACTCAAGAGGCTCTTCTTAATTCTCAAAGATAATAATTTTGTAGCAAATTGTTAACAAAAGTGGTTTTAAAATGGTTTTTTGGCGGTTTTTCAACCGACTTCTCTACCTTGCTCCGTCGCCGGCTCTCAATTTCCCCTTCGCAGCCCTCATTTTGCCACGCCTTGTCTCTTTTTTCGCTTTCGCAGCTCTTTTTTTGCCACGCCTTGTCTCTCTTTTTGCCTTCGCAACCCTCTTTTCCGCAACGCCGTGTCTCTCTTTTTGCCTTCGCAACCCTCTTTTCCGCAACGCCTTGTCTCTCTTTTTGCCTTCGCAACCCTCTTTTCCGCAACGCCGTGTCTCCGTTCCCCTTCGCAGTCCTCTTTTCGCCGCATGGTCAAGCATTTTCGGCCCTTTCTGCTTAAGCCCCTCTTTTGCCATCGTAGCAAGCTTTCCTTTTCGCCACATGGTCAAGCATTTTTGGCCCTTTTCGTCATACCCCCTGCTTCCTCTAAGTTGAACAAAATTCGAGCGTAAAATGTAACTCGCTGACTATCATCGAAATCATGAAAGAACACCCGAAAATTTTCTTGACCTTGTTTAAGGATCTGCGTCATTATCAGCACTTTCCATTTTACGCTCGCTGTATCGTCCTAAAAAAGTTTACCAAAATCAGGGAAAAACAGGTTAGAGGCGTGACACATCATCAAGGAGGTGTCTTGGTGTAGCTGGAGGTATTCGAAAGAGTTGTTTTGTTCTCCTAAGTTTGCGAAAAAGCGACTTGGCCGGAGAAAGAAGATTTAGTGTAGCCGAAGTTGTCTTGCTCCCAAGCCTGCGAAAAAGCGATTTGGCCGGAGAAAGAAGATTAGGTGTAGCCGAGACAGCTTTGACTCGAAGCTTGCGGAAAAGCAGCTTAGCCGGCGATGATTTTGGCAGTGAGGTTTATGAAGTCATCTACGCTTAATTGCTCGGCTCGTTGTTGAAGGATGGGGGAGGAAAGGTCGAAGTTTTCCGGAAGCAGAGGCTTCAAGGCGTTGCGGAGGGTTTTGCGGCGCTGACCGAAGGCGGTCTTGACTACTTTGCGGAACATTTTTTCATCGATTTCAATCTGTCCGTCGCAGGCTTGGTTTTCAGCGGCCCCCTTATCGGGTGTGTCAGTCTGCTTCAGAGGTGCGTTGGTTTGCCCTGATGGTGACGCACCGATTAGACTTGTGGGTATGGTATCAGCCTCATTTAAAATAGCGGCATCAGCCTGTTCTGTTATGGGACCGGCACCACGTTTCGTTATTTGAGTGCCGAGAGGCTTTGCTATCAGTGCGTTGCGGGAGTTGCGGCGGAGGCGGATGACAGCGCTGCGCACTTTGGGTGGCGGGGCGAAGGAGCCGGGCTCTACGGTAAAAAGATATTCGATGTCGTACCACGCTTGCAGCAAAACGCTCAAAATGCCGTAGGTCTTGCTCCCTGGCTTTTCTGCAATGCGCTTAGCCACCTCTTTTTGAATCATGCACACCACTTCCGGCACCCTGTCGCGGTCATCCAAAATCTTGAAGAAAATCTGCGAGGAGATATTGTAGGGGAAGTTGCCGATGATTGAATATTTTGCCGGAAAGAGTTTATGAACATCCAATTTAAGGTAATCGGCCTGATACAATTTGCCTTCAAGGGCGCTGAAATTATTCATTAGATAATCCACTGACTCGCTGTCCAGTTCTACCATTTTAAGATTGATGTCCTTGCGCTGCAGCAGGAATCGAGTAAGCACGCCCATTCCGGGGCCGATTTCCAGCACATCGGTTTTGCCGGAAGGAGAATTGACGCCTTTTGTTTGGAATGCTTCTGCAGATGGAGATTTTCCACTTTCAGTTTGAGCGGCCTCAGCAGAAGAGGAGGCCCTGCAAGGAGTTTGGTAGGCCTTGGTTGAGGTAGATTTGCCACTTTCGGCCTGAGGCGTTTGACCATTTGAGCAAAGAGTTTTAAACGTCTCGGAGGGTGCAGGTCCGCCGGGACTTGTTTCAAGAGCCTGCGAGGAATTCAGAGCGGCAACTATGCGCTCTGCGATGGAGAGGTCTACCAGAAAGTGCTGGCCGAGGGATTTTTTGGCGCGAACTTCCACTTAATCTTCCTTTTGTTTTTTGCCGGTCACCGGCTTTTCAGCCACAGCTGCCTTTTGGCCTTCATTTGTGGCAGGCGTTTGACTTTCGGCC
>LSQX01295359.1_pt1 | contig 20094 bp, 16 predicted proteins | sample 654561 | NCBI WGS metagenome assembly LSQX01 (sample SAMN04489861, study PRJNA283612) | anaerobic digester metagenome | isolation source: 4 biogas reactors fed with cattle manure at either 37C or 55C with and... | place: Denmark: Kongens Lyngby | collected 2014
GCCAATATCAGTCATGAAATCCGGACCCCGATGAATGGACTGTTGGGATTCCTCCAACTCCTGGCTGAACCCGGCCTCGGCGATGACCAGAGGGAGAATTATGTTGACATCGTCAATAAAAGCGGACAACGACTCATGGCCACGATTAATGACATTGTTGAAGTTTCGAAAATTGAAGTCGGCCAGATCGATATTAAACTCTCCGAGGTGAACCTAAAAGAGATGATGGATTATCACCTGGCATTCTTCCGGATCAAGGCCGATGAGAAAACCCTGAGTTTAAACCTGGCGGATCATTTATCCGGCTCCAAAGCCCTAGTAAGCACCGATAAACACAAGATTTACAGCATCTTAACCAACATCCTCAACAATGCCATCAAGTTCACAAGAACAGGAGGTATTACGTTTGGTAACCGTTTGGAAGGTGATTCTTTGATCTTCTACGTGCATGATACAGGAGTAGGCATTCCGGCCGATCAAATCAAGACGATTTTTGACCGATTTGTCCAGGTGGAAAACCATTTAAGCCGGTTTCATGATGGATCAGGGCTGGGGCTTTCAATCGTTAAATCCTACCTTGAGGTGATGGGAGGCAGGATCTGGGTCGAATCAGAAGAAGGGAAAGGGAGTCAGTTCTACTTTTCAGTACCCTATTGCCCAGTCAAAGATCAGGTTCAGATGCACGAAACCACCTCTGCTGAACATGAAGCGGAGAGCATCCTTCCGATGACCATCTTAATTGCAGAAGATGATGATATTAGTGCCCATTATCTCGACTCTCTGCTCAAAGATCAGCCATTTACCATTCTACATACAACTAACGGAGAAGACACGGTTCGGGTAGTTCGGGAAAATTCAGATATTTCGCTTGTTTTAATGGATTTGAAGATGCCCGTAATGAACGGGTTTAAAGCAACTCAGGAGATCAGAAAGTTTAACAGGCAGATCCCAATCATTGCCCAGACGGCCTATGCCATGACGGAGGACCGGGACCAGGCGATCGGTGCTGGATGCAACGACTTTATTTCCAAGCCGATAGACCGCAACCGGTTTTTTGAGTTAATCAGGAAATATGGGAAAACCAGTCGGCGTTGATCACCCCGATGGTCGTTTTTGACCATCGGGATGCTTCAACAACCGAAGTAACTACTTCCACTCTGGCAGGCGGCCCGGTGTCAGGGGAGCACCCATCTCACCGAGTTGGCGATCCATCTGGGAGAACTCCTCCATCAACTGTTTGGTCTTTTCGTAGAGTGGTTTAAACTCTTCAGCAGCAATCTCATACTGCTTTTTGGCCGTACCAGGCACATCAGAGAAATTCCCATAGATGCCGTACATCGCCATGCCGGCTCTTCGCCGTAGGGCAACATCTCCATCCAAATCCAAGGTTCCGCGATCACGGTCGCCATTCATCACCAGCTGCAACTCTTCCAACTTCTTCTCCAATGCCGTCACCCTTGTCAGCAAATCAACCGATTCCTGGCCTCTCAGCACTTTAGCAGCAGCCTTCCAGGGGGCAATTTTGGCGTTCATATCGTTGAGAGCACTGGCCACAGCACTAATGGCTCCATTGAGTTCAACAGCCTTTTTCCGGAAAGCGATTAGTTCAGACCGATCCTTAGCCGGAAGTGTCTGGTTATTAAGAGATTTAACCTCGAACGAAACAGGACCAACCAGCTCAGTGACTACTCCTTTAACATTTTGCGCCATGCTGATATGGTAAGTACCTGGAAGCACCTCAATACCAGAGGAGTACAACCCAGCAGTTTCGTCAGCCTGTCGTGCCGAGACTGAGTAAGTTGAGGGGTACTGCATATCCCAGTTGATTTTCCCCATACCCTGATTCAGTCTGGAGCGCAGCTCGCGAACAAAGTTGCCCTGGTCATCGGTGATTGTAAAAATCAGATAGGAAGCAGGTTCCGCCTGTTCAGCCTTCCACTGCTCAAGGGTTGGATAACCGAAAACCTCACCCTTCTTGAACATTTCCCGCTCCTGGCGCTCTCTTTCGGCACGCAGAGAGGTCACACCATCCTTAAGCCAATAGCGAATCACCACGCCATATTCGGGATTCGGAGCCGTGAAATAATCTTCACCCTGGAATCCACGCTCGCGGGATCCCAACCCACCGAGGGGGCTCCAACGGTTAAAGATCAATCCGGGTTTGATGGCAAACAGATGTGCAGGCTGGTTGGGCAATTCGGGGGTTATCTCCCTGAGTGCCGAATAGTTATCCAACACATAGAAACCCCGGCCAAAGGTAGCTGCAACTAAATCATGCTCACGCTCCTGAATAGCCAGATCGCGTACATTGATCGTGGGCATTCCGGCTTTCAATCGCTTCCATTTTTGTCCGCCATCCAGGGTGACAAACACACCCCATTCGGTTCCGGCAAAAAGAATTTCAGGCTTGACATGATCCTGTTCGAGCGCATAGACCGAACCATCCGGTAGATCACCAGTGATGCTGGTCCAGGTACGACCTTTGTCATGACTACGATAGACATAAGGCTTAAAATCCCCGCTCTTATGATTATTAAAGGCAGCATACACAACATTAGCATCGTGTTTATCCGCAATGATATCATACACATAAGTATTTTCAGGCACCCCGTCAAAGCGGTTAACCTGACGCCAGGTTTTCCCATCATCTTCGGTGATGCTGATCTGTCCGTCATCAGTGCCGGCATAAATCAGGCCTTTCTGTAAACGGGATTCATCGAGTGACACAATCGCCCCGTATCGCGAGGTTGAACCATTTTTCGCTACAGCATCCATCGGCCAAACTTTTCCCATAACAGGCAGGCGGTTACGATCAATGTTTTGGTCCAGATCACCACTAATCACTTGCCAGGAATCGCCCCGGTCTGTTGATTTAAACAGCTTATTAGCAGCAAAATAGAGAGTTTTATGATCGTGCGGACTCACCATCACGGGTGAATCCCAGTTCCAGTTGTACTCTTTCTCATCTTTCAGCTCTTTGGGCTGGATGGAGCGTGACTCGCCGCTACGCTTATCGAAGCGGACCAGGTTTCCGTGCTGCGATTGAGCATAGACAATGTTTGGATCAACGGGATCAGCTACGGATTCAAAACCATCGCCACTGACGGTGATCTTCCAGTCGTCGGAGACGATTCCGTGGTTACTCAGCGTCTGTGAAGGCCCGTACATGCTGTAATTATCCTGGGTTCCACCCATAATGTTGTAAAAGGGCAGATCGTTATCCACACTCACCTTGTAAAACTGAGTTACCGGCAGATTGGTGAAAAGTCTCCAGGTTTTGCCCCGATCGAAGGTTTCATACAAGCCACCATCAGTACCCTCCATGTGGTGCATGGTATTGGTAGGATCGATCCAAAGACAATGATTATCAATATGTTTACTAGCTTCGCCACGATTACTGAATGTCTTACCTCCATCAAAAGTAACCTGGGTATAGGTATCCATCAGGTAAACGCAGTCTTCGTTAACCGGATCTGCGATCAGCTCCTGGTAATAGTTACCGCTGGAGACGGTGTTACTCATCTTCTCCCAGGAGGCTCCGCGGTTCATGCTCCGGTAGAATCCGCCGCCCGAGGCTTCTACCACAGCATAGATCTTCTCCGGATTGGCAGGGGAAATGACCATCCCGATCCTTCCCTTATCACCACCAGGCAGCCCCCGGTTAATTTTAGTCCAGGTTTTCCCTGCATCCACCGACTTGTAGATGCCGGATTCCGGGCCACCGCCAAGGTAAGTCCACTGTTTTCTCTGGCGCTGATGGGCAGGAGCATAGATCACATCAGGATTGCGGGGATCGAGATGGACTTCGTTGATCCCGGTATGCTCACTGATAAACAGAATCTGCTCCCAGGTGGCACCACCGTCAGTGGTCTTGTAAAGGCCCCGGTCTCCTCCGGAGCTCCAGAGCGGCCCATAGGCAGCCACATAAACCACATCAGGGTTGCGGGGATCCACTTTGATCATCCCGATATGCTCTGATTTCTTTAGACCCACATTCTTCCAGGAGGCACCACCGTCGATCGACTTGTACACTCCATCGCCATAAGCTACGCTGCGCTGGTTGTTATTTTCGCCGGTACCAACCCATACCACACTCGGATTGGTCGGGTCGATCGTGACACAACCGATTGAATAGGAACCTTCATTATCGAAAATCGGCTCAAAATTCAACCCGGCATTGGTCGTTTTCCACACATTTCCGGAAGCAGGTGCCACATAAAACTCACTGTGATTCTGTGGATTAACGGCAATGTCTGATATCCTTCCGGATGTCAGGGCCGGACCGATGCTGCGCCATCTGAATCCGTTCATCGAGATCCCAGACAAGGGATCCTGTGATTCTGTCCCTCCGCGATTCTCCCGCCGCTGGGCCGGGAGTGAGGGCGAAGCCAGAATGGCTGCCATTAAAAGAGCGAATAATTTAATACTTAATTGTTTCATAATGATACATTTAGAATGGTTACTGCAAAAAGTTGGCTAATCTTATCAGGTATCCTTTCGGCGGATATCGTATGCCATGATCATATCTCCACGCCTGACGTATAAGACGCCGTCATGGATAAAGAGGTGAGCCCAGTGGTAGCCACGGCTCTGGGTCATTTGGAAGCTGCTGACCAGGTCGAACTTCTCGGGATCAGGCTTAACCAATCCGATATAACCTTTGCGATCCTCGTAGATATACATCATGCTATCGGCGTAGATGATATTTCCCTTATTAATCCAATCGTGCAGGTAGGTGACCTCGCCATGTTTCCAGCTGAGGCAGACCCATTTGCCCTTGGTATTATGATAGAAATTTGATCCGTAGATATGATCGCCGATCAACAGGATCCCACCATGATGATTATCAAGGGTTTCGTTAAGCCATTTCTCGCGGACAGTGGTACCTGTCGAATCCATCTGGAGCATGATAGCCGGATAATCATATCCTTTGGAGATAAAAATTTCGAGGCCTTTATAGATCGGATTATTGGTCATACACTCTCCGTTGCCCGGCTCATCGCGGTCGCGCTCCACGGTATGATGGAGATAGCTCCAGATAGTTCGACCGGTTTCGGGGTCGAGGGCTATCAGGTGTTTGGCGGTACTACCCAAGATAAAACGTAGGTTGTTATATTCATATAGGACAGCGGAGGCATAACCCCGGGCTGAGCCGAAGCTTTCGCTCTGCCAGGCCAGTTTCCCGGTCATTTTATCGAAAGCCACCACCGATGCTTTCTTGCCACCGGGCATCACAATCACCTTATCATCAACCACTAACGGGGTTTCAGAAACCCCATACAGATGCCATTCGGTTTCAAACTGTTGATCCACGTTAACCGTCCAGATGATTGATCCATCCGTCGTGTTGAGACAGCTCAACACGCCTGAGCCACTGATGGCATAAGCGCGGTGGTCATCCACCGTAACTGATCCGCGGGCATCGGGGAGGGTTTTTGGCCAGGAGCGACCAAAAGGAGTTTGCCATTTGATCGTTCCATCCAGGGTGATTGCCGTCATGCAGTCCATGGTGTCGATCCGACCCGTCACGTAGATTGTTTCATTAGCGACGATAGCAGAGGAGTATCCTCCTCCGATCCCGCTGACGGTCATGATTAGTTCCGGTCCCTCGACGGGCCACTCCCGCAGGAGGTTAGTCTCGTTGAAATGCCCGTCGCCCTTCGGGCCTCTCCACTGGAAAGTCTGGGCAACAAGGGGCATCACTAAACAAAAAACAAACAGGGTTGTCAGAATTCTCTTCATCGTTTTTTGAATTTGTTTGGCACACCCCAAATATGCGAAAAGGGCGATGGATTTCAGCTGCCTGACAAGCTTTTAGTTTTATAAGAAGTTAAAATAAAGATGGCCATGAGCACAGCTGCCAGCAGAGACACTCCGGTGGTTACCGTTCTTTGTGCGGCTCGGTGTGGATGCTGATTTGCGTTCTCCTTCCATATTTTTCATATAGCCTCTCCTCAACCAGGGTAGCAATATCGTGAGATGCGATCAGAGACAGTTCTCCATCCATTTCCACGTGGATATCAATGGCATAATCATTTCCGATCTGCCTCGTTTTTAGGCGATGAGAGCCTTTTACCCCAGGAGTGTCATTGATGATCCGGATTATCTCGTCTTCCACATCAGCCGGCAGGGCGGTTTCCAGAAGCTCCTTGACACTGGGGAAGCCAAGCCGGATAGCAACCCGGATGATGAAAACGCTGACAATCATTCCAGCGAGGGGGTCCAGAATGCGCCATTTCTCACCCAGAAAAATGGCTCCGGCAATTCCAAGTAGCGTTCCGATACTGGAGAGAGCATCCGAACGGTGGTGCCAGGCATTGGCAATAACAGCCTGACTATTAATTGATTTACCAACACGGAGTGTGTACTGAAAAAGGATCTCTTTAGCCAAGATAGAGACGACCGCAGCAATCAGAGCCACCATAGACGGTTGGCTAAGTTCTTTCCCAGCTATGGCATCGATGATGCGGGATCCACCATTCCAGAGGATTCCTGCTCCAACTAACAATAATACCAGACTCACCAGCAGGGTAGCAAAAGTCTCAAATTTACCATGACCATAGCGGTGATCTTCGTCGCTCTCTTTATCCGCAACCCGAATAAACCCGATGACAACAAAATCCGTAATGAAATCAGAGATAGAATGGACCCCGTCGGCAATCATGGCCGCACTTCGGCCAATAATCCCCGCCAGCAATTTCCCGGTTGAGAGCAGTAGGTTTACAAAAAAACCGATCCAGGTAATCCGCTGAGCCTGGCTTTTTCGTGTATCGTTGATATTCAAATCTGACTCCTTCATGGAGGTTATCGAGATATCAAATATCGCGAAAATTGTTGGTTCTGGGATTATTCCACCTTTGCAAATCCTACCATGCAATCCTGTCTATACTTTTTGGCACTTTAGGAAACCGTTCCTCTCGGATTTGTATATTTGTTAAAAATCAATCCGATCAATCCGATCATCATAATCATGAGAAAACGAGCACGACTGACCAGATGGGTTCTCCTCATTGCCCTGCTGATGCCTGTGGTGGCCAGTGCCCAGGTGAGCACCGAAACAATCGATGGTAAACTCGATCAAATCCTTAAGGAATTTAATGCACTTCAGCACCGGCTCGATGTGGTGGAAAAGGGCATCGATGACCTGATGTGGCAGGAACGGCTTGGGGATATCGCCATCGTGGATAAAGTGTTCATGTATGGACCACCACTGGCCAGAGAATCCAACCCCACCGCTCAGGGAGCCGGCAACCCGGTCAAGCTATGGTCCTATGTCTTTATCCCGTCCGACTTCGACCCGTCGGAGAAATATCCATTGATTGTATTCCCCCATGGCGGTGTTCACGCCAGCTTCACCACCTACTATACCCATATCGTCAGAGAACTGGTTACCCAGGGATACGTGATTGTCGCGGTAGAATATCGCGGAAGCACCGGGTACGGAGGCAGCATGTACCGTAAGATCGATTATGGCGGACTCGAAGTGGAGGATACCGATTTCAGCCGACAGTTTATGCTCGATAATTACTCCTTTATCAACAAAAACCGCGTTGGAATCATCGGTTGGAGCCACGGCGGACTGATCACCCTAATGAATATCTTCGACCATCCCGACCATTACCAGGCAGCCTTTGCCGGAGTTCCGGTGAGCGACGTCATCGCCCGGATGGGCTATAAAAATCAGGCCTACCGGGACCTGTACGAAGCTGATTATCATATCGGTAAGAGCGCAGATGAAGATGTTAAAGAGTACCGCCGCCGATCACCGGTGTGGAATGTCCACAAAATGAAGGATACCCCGCTACTGATCCATACCAACACCAACGATGAGGATGTTAATGTGCTGGAGGTGGAACATTTGATCAGGGCGCTGAAAGCCGAAGGCAAAAAGTTTGAATATAAGGTATTTGACGAGATGCCAGGTGGGCACTCCTTCGACCGGATGGACACGAAAGCCGCCCGGGAGATCCGGCTCGATATCTACAAATTTCTGGCTCGTCATCTGAATCCCGCTAATCCGTTCAAGAGCCTCAGCGACCTGAACCAAGCCGCTTATCAGGCCAACTGAAAGGAGAAAAAAATTGAATCGGTCAACTAAACTATTGATCTATGAAACGAATACTAATTCTTTTGCTCATGGCAACAGCCACTTTGATCACTGCACCTGGGGCTTCGGGACAGGGGAAAATCAACCGGACAACCGTCAAAAACCTTGATCTAAAACGCTATCTCGGCACTTGGTACGAAATCGCCCGCTTCCCCCACTCGTTCGAAAAAGATCTACAGGGAGTTACCGCTACGTACTCCCTCCGCGAGGATGGAAAGATCAAAGTACTCAACCAGGGCTACAAAGGCTCAATCAACGGTCCACTCAAAGTTGCTGAAGCCAAAGCAAAGATTCCGGATCCGAATAAACCCGCACGCCTTCGAGTCTCTTTCTTCCTCTTCTTCTATTCCGATTACCTGGTCCTCGAACTGGACCCCGATTACCAATGGGCTCTGGTGGGCAGTAAATCAGAAAACTTTCTCTGGATCCTGAGCCGCACATCAAAAATGGACCCAGCAGTTTACAACAATCTGGTTAACAAGGCAAAAGAAAGAGGCTACGACATCAGCCGCCTCGAGAAAGTCATCCATAAGTAACAGCCTTTCAGAGCCGTTCGAGATAGATCATGTGCAGGCTGAAGCGACCCCGGTCGGCCCCTTCCGGCAGCTCTTTCAGCATGACGGTGATCGTATTGGTTCCCTGCTTCACTGACAGATTACCCATATATTGCTCTTTTACAAAGGTTATCCCTTCAGCACGGGCATCGAGGGGCGGACTAATCGGGATCTGTCGTTGATTCACCAAAAAAGATGCAGCATCCGGCCTTTTGAAATAGCTGAGATACAGCTTGTACTCCCCATCAGCAGGAACCTGAAGTTCAAATTTAACAAATCCATTCTGCGCAGCTTCCACCGTTAAAGCATCGTATCGGACACCCGATGTAGCATCAGTGAGTATCTCCCTGATGATGGTGGTACGATTGCTGGAAGCTTTTATCGGCAAGAGCTGGAGGTAATACATCATCTTCGACGGTGGCTTGGCAACAGCAAGCAACTCCTCACCAGGTAGATCATTCGATTCGGGAGGCGTATCGCAATAATAGAGAGCCACAGAGGTATAATCCACCGGTAGCTGGTTTCCTTCGGGGCCATGCTCAATGGACAGATGAATGCTCTCTTCAAAGGGGATTTTATCACTGATGAACAGGCGGTAACCACCGGTCCTGGCCAGCGGAATGGAATAATCCAGACATCCGTGAACCGGCAAACTGAACGCCTGATCCCAGCGGTCGGCCAGGGCATACCACCCTCCGTTGAAATAATCTTCCGATCCGGTTCCATGGAGCCTGATCTCCCCATCCACCACACACACATCATCACCCTCGAAAAAGAGTGTCATGCCTGGATTCAGGCCCTGAGATTGTAACAGTGTGCCAACATAATGCCCTCTTCCACTCTTTTTCAGGATTTCATAAGGCTTACCAATCTCCGGCTTGATCTCCCTCCGCCATTGGGCATAAAAACGCCCCTCCCCCACAGTCAACCCTTCGTCAGAATAGACCACCCGCAGGTCGCAGGGAATATCCCCCCCAGGCCCGTTGGGCGAACGGAGGTAAACCAGGTCCATCACCGCACTGGATTGATAGGGCATCGGAAAATAACAGTAGTGATTGTCACCCAACACACCCAACAACATCGACTGCATGGATGGTCGGCCAAAGGCATACCCAAAAAAATCGGAAACCGGACAGTTGATCGCCGGCACCTCCTCATCATCCCATCGGGCTTGTAAGATCAGATCACGAAAATCAGCATTCAACCCCGATCGGGGTATCAACTCAATACCAATGATCCGGCCACCCTGATTGTGCGCGTAAATGCGCGTAACCGTGCCTGGCGAAAGCAGGTAGGATCCCTCGTGCACCTTGACGCCCTCCCTGAAGATCCCTGGAATGTTTCCACCACAATGACTCCAAGTCTCCAGGGCACGATCCAATGCCTCCCGCTCAGCCGCTGAAAATTGAAGGGGATAAGTTTTAACTTCCTCTTTATCAGTGATTTTACTATACTGAATCTGAAAAAACTGCATCATCTCTCCCTTAAAAACAATCTTGCAGGATTGCTCAAACGGAATGGGGATATAACAATAGTACCCCCCTACTTCGTTCCCAACCACCGGCCTCAGAAATGGGTAGGCCTTCCCGCTGAAAAGGTCGATAAACGGGAGACTGATTCTCGGTTTGAGCTCCTGATCAAAATAAAACTCAATCGTGTCGGTCGTAGGAGTGGGGGTCTGAATCCGGTGGATCATACCGGGACCGTCGAATTCAGCAATCACCAGGTTTCCGTTCTCCTTGCGGATATAAGAATATTTACCCGAAAAGCCGTCATCATTGCCGCCAGTGGTGTCGTAGCTCGACACCTGCCACACCTCGACATGCTCCAGATAAGCTGGCAAGCGATCGATCTGCGAAAGGGCTTTCAGTCCTTTCAGGATATCAGCCCGACCGGGAATGGTCAACAGGATCATCACTGCAGTCAACAGAACTGTTCTTAGTATAGTTTTCATTGTAAATTGTTTATTATCAATAGTTTCGGTAAAGCTGCTAATAGCCAAATTGATACAGTCACTAAAAACATCATCGATTCGATAGTGATGATCCTATTATTGCTTCCCGGTGCCGACCGGAGGGCTCCAGTGGTCCTTTCCATCGGTGAGCCAATCCAGCGAAAAGCTCATGAAATACATCTGATAGGTCTCATACTCACCTACTTCGACATAGATTCCAATGGTTCCTTTGACGTCATCCAGCACACAGAGTGAGGAGTAAGCTGAGGCGCCCGGGCAGATCGTTTTTCGAACCGGCCAGGTGCCCCCTTCATCGTAGCTGAGCAAGACGCTCACATTCTTTCGTGAGGTGGCATAGGGAATGCTGTGCAGTAGTCTGTTACGGTCATATCCGCTGGAGCGTGAAGTGTAGCGAATGATATCACCATTACAGAAAGGATCGATGATATCAGCCTGAATATAAGGGGATTCCAACCAGGTCACGCCCTTATCTTTAGAGACATTGAACCAGCGATTCCCCGAATGGCGGATGCTCATCAGGACATCGCCATGATCCAGTTCCACCACTTTAGCTTCATCGCCTTTGTATGAAGCCCGATTGGTGGATGCCTGCCAGGTCTTAGCACCGTCATCCGAGTAGATGACAAAATTTGATATCACATTTTCAGTGGTCTCCCGAGCTGCCAGCACGGCCATCAGTCGGCCGCAGCTGAGTTGTGTAGCTGCTCCGGAGGTCACGAAGGCTCCTGACCAGTTTTTCGATACCGGGTTCGTGCAGGCGGCCCCATAGATCTGATCCGTTATGTCCACCGGATCGCTCCAGGTGATGCCATTATCCGAGCTGATCGATTGGAAGATGCGCTGGGGATCGGTAGGTGTTGACTGGGTCCAGCCTTTTCCGGAGGCGAAAAGGCAGATCATATCGCCGTTCATCCGGTTGACCATGAGAGCGGGGTCACCGAATCCGGTTGTTGTCGCCTCACCGGCAATAGTCACCGGATCACTCCAGGAACGGCCCTGGTCGGTACTCCGGCGAATCACCACATCGATATGATTGGGCAAGTCGGCTGCATTGTTCCAACGCTTATCAGTGGCCGTTACCAGCGATCCGTCAGTTGCTGTAACGATAGCTGGTATCCGATAATTTTTCGACCCCGCATCACCTCCAGAAAATAGCAAAGTACTGGTTAGCAATAAGGTGCGACCAGCATCGATTATCGGGATCTGTACCGGATTATCGCCTGAGATCGTATAGCTTAGCGGGTGAGCCGCGATTCGGTTCCCTTCCTTGGCATTCTCTGACACGTCAGTTGTGATCCAGACATAGTTCTCACCCTGACGAAGATTTTGTTGCCCGTGAACCGTCAGGATTCCCGCGGCTGGCTTAACACTTCCGAACAGCACCGCCTCCTCTACCATGAATCGCTCTTTGGATCCGGTGAAATAGACTCTCACCTTGGTAAGATCGGTAAGATCGGTAGTACCTGTCAGGTTGAATGTTAGAGCATTGAGAATCTGCGTATTGGAGGAAGCTTCAATCCGGAAAGCAGCCAATCGTTCATTGGCATTGCCGATTCCTGCGGGCAGATCGGGGTGGTAAGGAAGAGTGGCACTCTGATCCTCCGTTCTTAATTCTTGGTAGGTTTTTGTTGGTTCTGATTGGGCTACCAGTGATTCGGCCATAATCAGCAGTAGTAGTCCGATTGTACCGGCACAGAGTTGGATCTTCATGAGACTTCAGCTTAGGGAATTCTTTCGGAAGATAGGAAAAGAATCCCGGACCAACATCAGGCAGATGAGGTTGTTCTGCCTAATTTCTTCGTCCCGCCAGCATAGCGACAAAGTAGAGCAAGGATGCCAGTGAGGAGAGTGCTGCTACAACATAAGTATAGGCGGCCCAGCGCAGGGCATCTTTAGCTTTATCGTGGGTTTGTCCGTTGGTCACGCCCGCATTTTCGAGCCAGGCGAGTGCTCGTTGGCTGGCATTGATTTCCACGGGAAGGGTGACGAAGGCGATTAGGGTAAAAACGGCATAAGCAGCGATGATCACCATCAGGGCGGTATCGAGTGAAAATAGCCCCTTAACTGCAAAAACGCCGAGGAACATGCCTATAAATATGATATTCAAAACCTTAGCACTGATATTCTGAACCGGCACCAGAGCCGAACGGAAGTTGAGCCAGGCGTATTGGTTGGCATGCTGGATTGCGTGGCCACATTCATGAGCAGCAACAGCGGCAGCGGCGATACTCCGGCCGTTATACACCTCAGGGCTAAGGTTAACGGTCTTATTCAGTGGGTTGTAGTGATCCGACAGTCGTCCGGGAACCGACACCACCTGGACACCGCCAACGCCATGTTCACGAAGCATCCGTTCAGCGATCTCTTTACCACTCAGATTGTTATATCCCAGTGGTATCTTCGAATATTTTGCGAATTTTGATTTCAGCACTCCGCTGATGATCATGCTCAGGAGCATGAACGCACCAAAGATCACCCAGTAACCTGTCATAGAATAGTTATTAATTGACCTTTCCAGTATCAAATTTGATGCCGTGAGGCAAGGCATCAGGGCAACCGTCAAAATGGCTGTTACTGATTTCTAACCGGAATGACAAACATCGGTTTTTCCGTATGGCGCAGCACTTTTTCGGCCACACTACCCATCAGAATTTTTTCGAGTCCGCGGCGACTATGTGATCCCATCACGATCATATCGGCATTCACTCGTTCGGCGACTTTCAGGATGGCATCTGATGGATCCCCGGTTTCGATCACGGTTTCGATTGATGGATCACCAAGGTGAGTTCTGATTTTATCCAGATACTCAACCGAAGCGGCTGACAGGTCTTCCATAGATCCGAGGTTCCAGAGATCGTTATTGGCATAGCCGGTAAATCCCATGATCGAGGAGTATCCTCTCGAATAGTATCCGATGGTATCGGTGATGGCATGCATAACCACTACCCTGGCGTTCATAGCCTCTGCCAGGTGATAGCCTGTTTCGGCCACTTTCTGTGCTGAAGGATCGTAATCGATAGCTATTAGCACAGTATTTACATTGTTCCTTGTTAACTTATTTTCTTCCATGTTGTTTTACCTATTTACCCTAGTTGATGAAAGTACGAAAATCCGTTTACATTTGTTCCAATTAGATACTAAGAATATGGCAACAATCACATTAAAAGGCAATCCGATCCAGACGTTGGGAGAGCTCCCGGCAGTTGGATCTTATCTGAAAGATTTCACCCTTGTTAGCAACAGCTTATCCAGGGTTAACCTCAAGGAATTCAGTGACAACCGACTGATTCTGAACATCTTTCCAAGTCTTGATACGGGTACCTGTGCGGCATCAGTCAGGTCGTTTAATAAGATGGCTGCAGGTTTGGCAAACACGAAAGTGCTGTGCATCTCCCGTGATCTTCCCTTTGCACAGGCTCGGTTTTGCGGCACCGAGGGTATAGAGAATGCAATCACCCTGTCGGATTACGAAACAGGGGCTTTCGGGCGCGACTATAATTTACTGATATCAGATGGTCCGCTGGCTCATCTGTTGTCGAGAGCGGTCATTGTAGCTGATCCCGATGGTCGGATCCTCTACACCGAGCAGGTTCCGGAAATCACTGATGAGCCGGATTACGAAAAGGTGGCGAAAGTTTTAGACCTGTCAGGTTTATAGACCTGACAGGTCTAGAGCCAATAGCCAATACAAGATGAAGAAAAAACTCAGCAAGCTGGTACTTCGCATCATTGGTTTTCTGGCCACGGTTTTACGGCTGCTATTCAAACGTAAAAAGGGGAATATCAAGAGAATGCGGATGTTTGATATGCCAGAACCGCCGGTTCGGCTGATGGGTGAATGCCTGGTGAGCCACGAGGTGATAGATGAGGTTGAGACCTACCATATCAGCCCTCCAAAAAAGAGCAACAATCGGAAGATCATCTATCTGCATGGCGGGGCATTTATTTCTGGGCCGGTTCTCTTTCACTGGCAGATGTTAGCCCGGATGGGTGAAATGACCGGATCGGAGATTGTGGTTGTGTTGTACCGAAAATCCCCCGAGCACACCTATCCGGCCCAGATGGATGATCTGATGAAGGTCTATCATCAGGTTAGACAAACTACTGATCCATCGGAGATTATCTTCATGGGAGACTCTGCCGGAGGAGGCCTGGCGGCTGCAGCGGTCCAGAAACTTCGTGATGAGGGCACTCCCATGCCGGGGAAAGTAGTATTACTCTCTCCGTGGCTGGATCTACTGCTGACCAACCCCGATATTCCAAAGCTCGAAAAGAAAGATAAGTTCCTCGACCGCGAGTCGGTGGCCCGATCGGGTCGGCGGTATGCTGGCGAGAACGACCCACAGCATCCCTATCTCTCGCCGGTGCGCGGAAACCTGGCCGGGTTACCCAAAACCCTGCTGATGATTGGAACGATGGACCTGCTCCTGTTCGACTGTCGCCTGTACCGTGACAAAGCGGTTGATGCGGGTGCAGAGCTCGACTATCAGGAGTGGGACAATATGTTTCACGACTGGATGTGCCTGACCTCCATTTTGAGTGAAGCGGAAGAGTCGGTCAAATACATTAGCGGATTCCTGGAGCAATAGGCTTATTTAGGACAATGGTAAAAGCGACCCTATCGGCCAGCTGAATATTCCTATAATGCTGGTAAACAGGGATATCCACCATAAAGGAGAGATTGACTTTTTCGACAAAAGCCAGATTGATTTGGGGGGTTAGGAAGAATTTTACGGATCCTGACGAAGGTTCAATCTCTTCATGAATGAAGCTTTTCCCCCGGATCTCATTACGCAGTTGGAGGATCAGGGTTCCGCTCACCGGCCAGCTGCTGGTGCGGATCAGGTGGCGCGACACATAGACAGCGTTGGTCATGGAAGGCCCATAGCGATAACCCTCCCGGTTGGTAGCATTCCATTCGATCCGGTTATACAGGAAGTAGCGCATCCCGGTAAATGACTTCTGATGAATGAGATAGCTTTGTACCACGGCACCAAAAGTGGAGGTGGATGGCTGCAAATCGTAGGGCAGCCTCACATCATCGATCCGTCGGCCATCAAGGCTGAATGGCAGCTTAACTCCGAGAGCTAACGAATACTCCCATTTCTTCACTGGATCGTAATAGAGTTGATACTTCCCCGACAGAAGTGCGTTATTGAGTCCGCGGCCTCTCAGCGTGTAGCCTTCCGGAACCCGGTAATACTTGGTTTTATCGATGAAATAGCCCAGTTCGGCCTCCGCAGTCAAGCGATTCGTTATTCCGTAGGCAATTATCGATCCGACATAATTATAACGAGCATTTTTAATAGCTCCACCCTGGATTAGTTCGCGCCCTTCAAAGTATCGATCCGACAGGTGGTGGCGGTAAAATGCGGTGATCGTAAGCGTATTTTTTTGCAGGACACCCATATTTTCGCTGCCGCCCACCGGAGTACCCGCGGAGGAAAAACACTGGCCCTGTGCCATTCCGGGGAACAAGAGCAGAGGTAACAGGAATAGCAGGAAAGACTTATTAGAACACACTGACTTCTACGGATTTAGTTTCCTCATGACCATTTCCGTCCGAGATGGTGCAAAAGATTTCATTCACTCCGATGGTACAGGGGGTAGCCACGTAGGTAACTTCTGTTCCGGACCCAAGAAGATCGCCCTTCTCGACAGTCCAGAAATACTGAAGTTTATATCCGGTAGCCTCCACCCACACCCTGGTGGTATCCCCGGTGAAGATGGTATCGCGGGCTGCCTGAATGGAGCTATAAACCAATGGTTCATCACTCGGATCATCTTCTGGATCACAGGAGAAGCTGATCATCAGAATGGAAAATAACAGGGTCAAACGAATTAAATGAGAGCTAAACATATCTTAATGAGATTATTATCATTTAACACACCTAACAGACATGCCATACGTTTTTGGAAAACTGTCGTATCGCCCAACTTTAGGATCGGTATCGCTAAGGCATCTTCTCCAGGCGTTATTCCCTGACTCGTTGGAAGTCCAGATATACTCCCAGATTGTCAGATGGGTAAACCCGATACCTGGAACACTTCGACCACAATATAGGGCATTATAGCCCGAGCTGCCTCCCGGCCCCAGTTTGGTACCCTCATCGGTACCACGCCAAACATTAGATCGGTTAGCTTCGCTTTCACTCATCCCCAGGGAAACCTCCATCTCGATCCACTCCTGATCGGTAGGGATATGCCACCCATCCGGGCAGATACCCTGGGCGCCCTTGATGGTGGTGTAATTCATGGCTTCGGTCCAGGTGTAGAGTCCGCCGTAGGTATCGCACATCTGGGTATTATTTCCGTAGCAGAACTTCTCGATGGTTCCGTTATTTGACTGTCCGGTGGTCAGGTTCACGGCCTGACCAATGTTCAGATTCTCGGCCATCCAGCATTTTGCTCCGATCTTTACGGTTTTGTAACGCCTTCCGTCCCGTTCATCGACAAAGGTTTTACCACATTGCCATTCGGTGCTTTCCATTGTCAGGGCCACCTCATACCAATCCCCGGAGCGAAAGACATTCAAGGCGTTTGTAGTGGTATTGAAAATCATGAACCCATCGGAGAGGTTGGTCAGGGCATCCCGTTCGCCCACTGTCATCACCGGAATGGCACCAGAGGAGTTTCCAGCCTCATTGGCATACATGGCAAAAGGGACACTCAACAGCTGAGTAGCTCCCATCAGCACATAGAACCCGGTATTGTCAGCATCGAGCCTCACCTGTAACCATTTCTCTCCATCAGATTTCCAATTAATTTGAGAAAACTCCTGCTCACTCCAGCCACTACCGATGGCCAAGGTGAACAGGCCAAACTCATTGGTTGTCACCTCGTGCCTTTCGGTGTACAGGATGGTCCCCTTGTCGGAACCATCTCGTATGGATATTTCCAAGCCAATAGTACGGTTGGAAATCACCGAACCGTCAGTATGACGAGCCACTGCCTGATAGTTAAAATAGGCTGGACTTTGCGCTGAAAGAGAAGTAATTACGGCAACCAAGCCTATTAAAATTAAGGTCAACTGTTTCATTTGGATGGAAGAAAAGATTGAGACCTAAAATTACAAAAAAAAGAGCCATTCCCAAAAGGACTGGCTCGATCAGCCTGGCGTAATCTCAGGCTAAGGCTGGTTGGATCAGGTTGATTAATCGAGGTAGGAGGGGTCCATCATCCATCTTTCGACCACGACTGGCTCTGGGTCTTGGGCAAGATAGCCTGCATTGAACATCCACTCCTCTAATTCCATCTGATTCAGACTTTTAAAGTAGAAAACATAATCCGGCACCTCCGGATCGGAAAAGGTGACTGTAATATGATCCACCTGACACAATACCCTTTGAATTCGCTGTATATCAGCAGCATCCAGTTCATTATCATAGTATTGTGCGATAAAATTCAGGATGGGCTTTTCGATCATGAATGTGTAGGGCTTAGGATTTTTTGCCCGGGTTTTCTCTTTAGGGACGCCGGCGTTTGCCGTCATTCCAAGGCCTAAGAAAAGGATGGCCAGGATCGTGATGATTTGCTTGGTTTTCATTTTTCCTCCGATAATTAGTAATTGTTTCTACTCATTAGACGGATGAGGAAAAAATGTGTTACATCACTATTTGTTAAACAATGTGAACATCAGGAAGTTTAAGGTTAATGATTTGTTAAATGGAGTTCCGCAGGCAACTTACTTATCCATTGGACGGAGCTCCACCATGATCCGGACACTTCCAAAACGTGCGCCCTGCAAGGAGTTGATGATTTCGTGTTCGAACCGACTATCTACCTGGAAAAAAGAGAATCGTTTCATTAGTTCGATCTTACCAATGGAGATATCCCGATTTCCGGTAGTGCCGTTGATCAATCCAATGAGCGCACCCGGGTTCAGGTTGTTCTTGGTACCCAGGTTGATATAGAAATTGGAATAGCGAATCTTTTCTCTTGGAGTGCTTTTCCGCCCGGATGCTTTGGCTTTTGGTTCCTGAGGCCGAACGTTCAGGTCGGGCGCTCCCTCGTAATACGACAGAAAGCGGTTAAACTCAACTGAAACAAACCGTTTGACAAGCTCTTCACGGTCGAGCCAGGCCAGCTTCTTCATGATGACATCGAGAAATGGGCCGATCTGGGATTCATTGATCTCCACGCGCTCTACCTTATCGATCTGATTAAAGAGCTGTTTTTCACAAATCTCACGACCTCCGGGAACCTGTTTTTGCAGGAACTTTTTCCTGACGATCTTTTCCAGTTGGGCAATTCTTGATTGCTCACGAGTGTGAACAATGGATATCGATAATCCTGTTTTACCGGCACGACCTGTTCTTCCGCTCCGGTGGATATACACCTCCAGATCATCCGGTAGGTTATAATTGATAATGTGAGTTAAATCATTGACATCCAATCCTCTGGCTGCAACATCCGTTGCTACCAGCAGTTGAAGATGTTTTTGACGGAAGCGGCCCATGACAAAATCGCGCTGGGCCTGTGACAGGTCACCGTGCAGCACGTCAGCATCGTACCCCTCACCCATCAGTTTATCGGCAACCTCCTGAGTTTCGGCACGAGTGCGACAGAAAACGATTCCGTAGATGCGGGGATAAAAATCAATGATACGTTTCAGCGCAGCATAACGATCTCGCGCATGAACCATGTAATATTCATGGTTCACCTGTTCAGCACCGGCATTTCGCCGCCCGACAGCAATTTCGACCGGCTCTTTCATGTATCGCCTGGAAATATCCTGAATCTCGCGTGGCATCGTAGCAGAGAATAGCAGGGTATGCCTGCCCTTAGGTGTCTCGCTGAGAATCGTATCCAGATCATCCTTAAAGCCCATGGAGAGCATCTCATCTGCCTCATCCAGCACTAACCAACGGATTGAGCCAATTTTCAGTGCTTTTCGGCGGAGGAGGTCCAACGCCCTACCTGGGGTGGCAACTACCATGTGAACGCCAGACTTAAGTGCCTGCATCTGGGGAACGATATTTGTTCCTCCATAAACTGCAATAATCTTGAATTGAGGCAGATAGCGAGCAAACTTCTGCATATCGCCGGTAATTTGCATGCATAACTCACGAGTTGGACAAAGCACCAGGGTTTGCACTGAGCGGTCGGTTAAATCGGTTTGTTCCAGTATTGGCAGGCCATAACCAGCGGTTTTGCCAGTACCGGTTTGTGCTAATGCCACCAGGTCGCCCCGGTTGGCAAATAAAAATGGAAGTGTCTCTTCCTGAATGGGGGTGGGCTGTTCAAAGCCCATTTCGGAAATTGCTTTCAGTATCTCCTGACGCAAACCCAGATCTTCAAATAAACTCATTATTGTTCCTTCCTAACAGCGCCAGATGCAATCAACCTGAAAGCCATTGATTTAAATTGGCCGCAAAGGTAACAAAAAAAGACAAAAGAAAAGCCGGTCTTACCAGACCGGCCAATCTAAACTGTTTCGAAAAACAAACACTTACTCC
>LSQX01206269.1_pt1 | contig 20092 bp, 20 predicted proteins | sample 654561 | NCBI WGS metagenome assembly LSQX01 (sample SAMN04489861, study PRJNA283612) | anaerobic digester metagenome | isolation source: 4 biogas reactors fed with cattle manure at either 37C or 55C with and... | place: Denmark: Kongens Lyngby | collected 2014
ATTATTTATATTTTGCCTTGGGTTATTCCAACCGCAATCACACTTTTAATGTGGCAAGGTTTACTTGAAACTCAAGGTGGCTTAATCAATCAATTGTTGGGAATCTTTGGGATTAAAAATATCCCTTGGCTAACCAATCCTTATGTCGCGAAGTTTTCCACTATTTTTGTGATGACATGGTTTTCTTTTCCCTATTATATGGTGATCGCCTTTGGCTTTTTAAAATCGATCAGTAAAGACTACTACGAAGCTGCAAAAATAGATGGAGCAACTAAAATGCAAAAATTTAGAAAGATCACTTTACCGCTCACATTTTACGCCCTTATTCCAATGTTAATCATGGGCTTTTTAATGCAATTTAACCAGTTTGGAGTTTACTTATTAACCCAAGGTGGTCCAGCCGCTAGTACAATCGGAGCACCAGGAGCAACCGATCTTTTAGTAACCTATATTTTTAATACCTCATTTAACACTAAACGTTATGGTATCGCAGCTGCTTATGCTGTAATAGTCTTTATGTTCATGGCTTTATTCTCTTTAGTGTTGATGAGGATTAACAAGAGAAGGGAGGGCAACTAAAGATGGAAAAGAAAACCACTAAACAAACCTTAATTAAAATAGCTATTCAAATATTTTTATTTCTCTTAGCTGTTGTTGTCTTAATTCCTTTCGTTTATATTGTTTTAATGGCTTTTGGGAAAAATGTAATTAGCGTCAGTTCAAATATTCCTCGAGAGTTCAGCTTAACAAATTTTAGTAACCTTTTCAAAGAGACAAAGTTTTTGCGGTGGATGGGAGTTTCTTTCTTCGTCTCAGGTGTAACTATGGTCTTGTCAATTGTTTTAGTTTCAGTCAGTGTTTATGTTTTAGCGAGACTTAAATTAGTTGGTAGATCAAAGTTATTTAATGCCCTCCTTTTAATCCAAATCTTTCCGCTAACGCTTTCAATGGTCGCAATCTTTACTATCTTTTCAACTTTTGGCTTATTAAATAGGCCACTAGGTCTAGTTTTAATTAACTCAACAATTGCTTCCATAAGTTTAGTGATGGTTGCTAAAGGTTATTTTGACACGATTCCTTTTGAAATCGATGAAGCAGCGAAAGTTGATGGGGCAAGTCTCTGGAAAATCCTGACTAGAATTAACCTTCCCTTAGCCAAACCGATGCTGGCGATAGTTGCGATTCAAAGCTTTATCATTTCTTATAACGAATATACAATCGCTTCCACAGTTATGACCGACAACATCAACAATATGCCTTTATCAGTCGGACTTCAAAGTATGATTGTTGGCCAGTTTGGAATCAATTGGGGAATTTATTGTGCGGGAGCGATTTTGGGTAGTATTCCAATGATAGTTTTATTTTATTCTCTCCAAAAATACTTTGTTGGTGGTCTCGTTGAAGGGGGAGTCAAACAGTGAAGTTTGAGCACTATTTAGAAAAACCTTACGTTTATCCAATCGCTGAGAAAACTTTAAAAATTCGTTTAAAGGCGAAAAAAGGAATTGCTAAAAAGATTTATGTTTTATATAAAAGTATTTATAACCATGATCCAGAAAACTATTTAAAAAAAGAGATGGAAATTTTATTTCAAGATCAAGGCTATCTCTATTATGAAGCCGAATGCTTAAATGATGTCCCTTACTTTAAATATAATTTTCAAATAATTACTGAAAAGGAAAACTTTTATTTCAATATTGATGGTATTAGTCGCGAAAATAATCAAAAAAGATATTTCTTTTTCCCAGTCATTAATGATTATGAAATAATTAAAATTCCGAAAGGATTACCAGGCGCAATTTCTTATCAAGTATTAATTGACCGTTTCGCAAGTGAAGGAAGAACTAATTTTAATGAGTTGAGTGAGCCTGAGAAACTCCCAGATCGCAAGACCTATTATGGGGGAAATTATCAAGGCTTAAGAAAAAAAATTCCTTATCTTCAATCATTAAATGTGGAACTACTTTATTTAAGTCCCCTTTTTAAATCACCAACATATCATAAATATGATATTGAAGATTATTATGAGTTAGATGAGATATATGGTTCACTTACTGATTTAAAAGAGTTAATCGATGCTTGTCGTCAAGCAGGAATTAAAGTTATCTTTGATGGAGTTTTTAATCATGTTAGTTCTGAAAATAAATTGTTTAAAGATGTCATTGAAAAAGGTGAAAACTCAAAATATAAAGCTTGGTTTTACATTGATAGTTTTCCCATTGATAAAACAATTCCTAACTATGACACCTTTGGCAATAAATTAGTTCCCAGTATGCCGCGACTAAACACCAATAATGATGAAGTTATTAAATATTTTACTGATGTCGCTTTATATTGGACTAAAAAGCTTAATATTGCCGGTTGGCGGCTTGATGTTTATGATGAGGTAAGCGTTAAGTTTTGGCGTGAGTTTCGAAGCAAACTAAAAGAATATAATGAAGAGATTATTATTGTCGGCGAGATTTGGGAACAATCACAGCGTTGGCTTGATGGTAGTCAAATTGACTCCTTTACAAACTATCGTTTTCGCGATTTAGTCTTGGATTTAATGAGTAAAAAGATTAATGTCAGTAAATTTTGGGAGTTATTTAAAAAGCATTATTTAAGATATCCAAGTGTTTACTACAATCAATTTGTTAATTTGCTCGGTTCCCATGATACAACAAGACTGAGCAGCCTCTTTAATCTTAAACAGCAACAATTAGCACTTGTCTTAATGTTGATGTTTCCAGGAAGCCCGCTTCTTTATTACGGTGATGAATTGGGTTTAGAAGGAGCTGAAGACCCCGATAACAGAAGAGCGATGCGCTGGGACTATTTAAACCATAAAGATAGAAAACAACTTTATGAAAGTATTGTTCGGGCAACAAGTTTGAGAAAAGAAAATAAGGTACTAAAAGAAGGAGCGATTATTATTGAACATTATGGTGATCAGATTCTCGCTTTTACGAGAAAAGATGAAACGGATTTAATTACTTGTGTCTTTAATTTAGGTGAAGAAAGATTTGTTTTGCCGAAAGGGATAAAACTACTACTTGGGTCAAACCAAGAAGAGATAAAAAACAATGAATACGCAATATTCAGGAGGGAGAAAAAATGAAAAGATTATTCAAAGTTTTTGGTTTAATGCTTGCAATGGTATTTTTAACAGTAACAGTTATTAGTTGCGAGAAAGAGGAGAAAGAGGATACTTATAAGGTAACATTTGACCTTAATTATGAGGGAGCAACGGGAGCTCCAAGCGCCCAAACAGTTCAAGAAGGCGAGAAGCCTTCTGCACCGCTAGAGCCAACTCGATCCGGGTATATTTTCAAAGGCTGGTTTGATGCTAAAACTGCTGGTAGTGAATATCGTTTTGATACTGCTTTTGATAAAGATACAACTCTTTATGCAGTTTGGGAAGAAGAGAGTGTCGATGGCGGAAATGTCTATTATTTAGCAGGAAGTTTTACTTCTTATAAGGAAGATGATACCGCCTATAAGATGTTGCCAGTTTCTGGCCAAGAAGGAGTTTATGAGCTGACAGTTGAACTAACAGATGACAACAGAGACAGCGCTTATGATGGCCATTATTATAAAGTGACAAATGGAACTTGGGACGCTGATGGTTGCTGGGGTGTTGATTCATATTATATCGATCCGGCACCAACTTCACCGACAGGTGGCGGTTTAGGTTCAGTTTGGCATTGGGCTAATGGAACCTTAAAAGTAACTTGGGATGAAAATGAAAAAAAGATTACTGATGAACTGACGATGGCTGAAGAAATAATTGTCGACGTTTATGCAATCTACGGTGAGTTTAATGGTTGGGCAATTGAAGGCGAAAATGCAGTTTTAATAAAAGATGTTGACCAAAGTGGAGTCTATATTGCTGAAATTGAATTTAATGAAGAGATAACTTCAGATTTTACAGTAGTTGTCAACAAATTATGGTGGGACGATCAATGGGGACAAAGATGGGGAGCTCATGAGCAATATAAATTTGATGGTCAAGCAGCTGGAATGGGTAGTGCAACCGAATTAACTCTTGCAGCTGGACGTTATTACTTTAGTTTTGATTCAGCAACCAAAATAACAACTTATCAAAAAGTTGAAAAAGATGTTGTCATTGCCTATGCTAATCCAAGATTATATGGTGAATTTAATGCTTGGGCAATTGAAGGCAAAGATGCAGTTTTCTTAAAAGACTTAGCTAAGAGCGGAATCTATCAGGCGGAACTTACTTTTGCTGAAGCTATTAAATCAGATTTCACAATAGCTGTTTCTCAAAAGTTTTATGACGATGAATGGGGTCAACGTTGGGGAGTAGATGAACAGTACCAACTCGATGGTTCAGCTGCTGGAATGGGTGTTGTAACTACGCTTGAACTAGAAGCTGGAACTTATCTATTTAGCTATAATAGTAAAACCCATGTAACAACTCACTTAAAAGTTGAAGCAGACACAATTTATGAGTTTGAAAGTCCAAGAATTTATGGTGAGTTTAATGGCTGGGATATTGAAGATGAAAAAGCTGTAGTCTTAAAAGATTTAGAAGGCGATGGGATTTATCAAGCAGAAATAACATTTACAGAAACTGTTGAATCAGATTTTACAGTCGTCGTTTCGAAAAAGTTTTATGATGATGAGTGGGGTAAACGTTGGGGCGCAGAAGAACAATACAAACTCGATGGCTTAGCTGCTGGAATGGGAGATGCGACTAGACTTGAGTTAGAAGCGGGAACTTACTTATTTAGTTATGATAGTAAAACCAATGTAACAACACACTTAAAAGTCGAGGCAGATGTAATTTATGAATTCGCAACACCACGAGTTTATGGTGCCTTTAATAGTTGGGCAATAGAAGGTGAAAATGCGATTGTCTTAACAGAAGCTGAAGCAGGTAAGTTTAGCGTTACACTCACTTTTGCAGAAGATCTTGAAACAGATATCATTACTGTTCTCTCCAAGAAATACTATGACGATGAGTGGGGCGAGCGTTGGGGTGCAGAAGAACAGTACAACATTGATGGCACAGTTCCTGGAATGGGCGCTCCCCAAAATGAATATGAAGCAGGAGAATATGAATTAGTCTATGATTCTGCTACGAAGAAACTAACGATTACTAAAAAATAGGAGAAATGAGGAACATCAGTGTTTAGAAAAGCAAACAGAGAACCCAATTTTAATAATTTCATTAAAACACTTAAAAGCGAACCTACCGCAAGACCAGTTTTATTTGAGTTTATTATTAGCGAAGATAAAGAGAGATATTTAATTGGTGAAAAGTTTAATAATGAAACTGAATTTGATCGAGTTAAAAGTACAATCTTAGCTTTTGATAGTGCTGGTTATGATTTTTCACCGATTATTGTCAGAGGTTTAACTTTTGAACGTGAACATGAAGAAATAGCGCATGTTAAAACTAAATCGATTAATGAAGGAAATATGATTAAAGATTGGGCATCATTTTATGACTATAGTTGGCCTGAGATTAGCGATTGTGATTTTTCAATAATTAAAGAAGCGGGAAAATATTTACATCCAAAGGCTAAATTTATTCCTTTTAGTTTAGATGGAATTTTAGAAAACACAATCGGGATTGTTGGCTATGAGACCTTATGTCTAATGATTTATGATGATTATCAATTAGCCAAGGCAATCTTTAATGAAATTGGCAAAAGAATCAAAGCTTACTTTGTTGAATGTTTAAAATATGATGAAGTTGGAGCGATTTTATGCAATGATGATTGGGGCTTTAATACCCAAACGATGTTATCGCCAAAAGTATTAAGAGAATGTGTTTTTCCCTGGTATAAAGAAATTGTTGAAGAAGCTCACAAGCTTGGTAAATATGCAATTTTACATTCTTGTGGCTACTACAACGATATTATTGATGACATTATCAATAAGATGAAGTTTGATGGTAAACATTCTTATGAAGATAACATCATCCCTGTCGAAAAAGCTTATGCTAATCTTCAAGGAAAGATTGCAGTAATCGGCGGCATTGACATCAATTTTTTAACAAACGCAACTCCAGAAGAAGTTTATAAAAGATCTAAAAAAATGCTTTTAAACTCAAAAGATAAAGGAGGGTATGCTTTAGGTAGCGGCAATAGTATTCCTGAATACATTCCACTAGAAAATTATTTAGCACTACTAAAAGCTGCAAATGAAGATTATGACGAATAAAGCGAAAACTTTAAATTACTTAATGAAAAATAGACATCTAACGATGCCAATACTCTCCTTTCCTTCAATTCAATTGACCGGAATAACAGTTAAAGAGTTAGTTCATTCCAGTGAACTTCAAGCTCAAGGGATGAAAGAGATTGCCAAAAGATGTCCGACTAGTGTTGCGGTAAATATGATGGATTTATCTGTTGAAGCAGAAGCTTTTGGAGCGCACGTTAAATTTAGAGAAGATGAGCCACCTGCGGTTATCTCGCATCCAGTCAAAACACTTTTAGATGCTAAAAATTTAAAAGTGCCAAAATTTGGCACTAAAAGGACGAAAATTTACGTTGAAGCGATTAAAAAAGCTAAAAAGCTAATTCCAGATCGCCTCGTTTTCGCAGGAGTTATCGGCCCTTTTTCCTTGGCTGGTAATTTGATGGGAATGACAGATTTAATGCTTAACTGTCACATTGAGCCAGAAATAGTTAATTTAACTGTCAAAAAGGCAACCCAATATTTAATTGAATATGTCAAAGAATTTAAAAAGTCTGGTGCTGATGGGATCGTTATTGCCGAACCAGTCGCAGGCCTTTTATCACCGATTTTTAGTTATGATTTCTCGGCAGTTTATGTCAATGAAATTATCGCCGCAGTCTGTGATGAAGACTTTATTTGTGTCTACCACAACTGTGGAAACACAATTCCACAAGCTCATTATATAAAAAAAATAAATGCTGATATTTATCATTTTGGCAATGTAATTAACTTAAAAGAAATCTTAGAAATTATGCCAGAGGATAAAATTATTATGGGTAACATTGATCCTGCCGCAATTATTAGAAATGGCACACCTGAACTAATAACTAAAAAAGTGACTGCCCTCTTAAAAGAATGTAGCAGTCACCCAAATTTTATTATTTCTAGCGGCTGTGATATCCCACCTGATACAAGTTGGGAAAACATTGATGCTTATTTTAAAGCGATAACGGACTACTTCAATAAATAAGTCCTTGTTCGTTTAACCAATTTAAGATATGAGGAAATCGCGCCTGCCATTCAATTTCAGAGTGGCGGGCGTTTTTTTCAATGTGAACTCTAAACTTTTTGAGTTTGTTTTTATCAATTAAAGCTTTCAGTTCCAAAGTATCGTTTAAATAGTATTTTGGAAAATCAGCAAGCTCAGAACTACTCTCAGCTGTCCCAACATCGAGATAAAGCGCAGTTTTTAAGTTGAGATTTTTATTAATAAAGTCAAAGAGGGCTTTTTTATTAAACCAAATTGCAGTCGATAAAGAGATGATGGCACTAAAGATTTCGGGATTTTTATAGCCGATATAAAGGCTAATATAACCACCCATTGAACTGCCGATAAGAAGATTATTGTTGTTGGTTTTAAAGTTATTATTAATAAAAGGAACTAATGTCTCCACAAACCAATTATTATACTTTTTGCCTAGTCCTCCTTGATCAGTTTCGATTAAATTAGGAATAAAATAGTTGAGATTGCTCGCTTTCCATGGCGAATATTCATTTAAGCGATTTTCTTCCGCATTATCTACAGCGACAACAATTACCCCTTTTTGATGCTCTTGATAAAACTTATCAACAGCAGCTTTAATTTCCCAAGAATGACCGCTAAAAGAGTTTTTAGCATCAAAAATATTTTGACCGTCATGAAAATAAAGCACACTAAAGGTTGAACTATTTTCGTAGTTTTTGGGCAAATAAATTTGAATTCGTCGCTCTTGATTTAAATAAGCAACTGGAAGATAAAAGGTTAAAATATTATCCACATAATCACCATTTTAATTAAAACTTATTTATTGCTTACTCCACTCATCGCTTCACCTAAATCTTCGCTAATTTCAGCGAGTTTTTCGGGATTATTATAATGTTTTACAGCGTCAACAATCGCTTTCGCTCTTTTTTCTGGATTTCCAGATTTAAAAATTCCTGAACCGACAAAAATCCCTTCAGCGCCTAACTGCATCATTAAAGCTGCATCTGCGGGTGTCGCAACTCCACCTGCTGCAAGATTTAAAACTGGAAGTTTACCGTTTTCGTGAACCCACTTAACAAGTTCAAGTGGAACAGCTAAATTTTTGGCATATTCAACGAGTTTTGATTGGGGACTATTTTTAAGTTCTGCAATTTCAGAGTTAATTGTTCGCATGTGATAAACAGCTTCGGCGATATTGCCAGTCCCTGCTTGGCCTTTAGTTCGAATCATTTTAGCCCCTTCTGCAATTCTTCTTAAAGCTTCACCAAGATTTCTTGCTCCACAGACAAAAGGTGTTTTAAAACTATGTTTGTCGATATGATTAAAGTTATCTGCGGTTGTTAAAACTTCACTTTCATCGATCCAATCGACAGCTAAAGCTTCTAAGATTTGAGCTTCAACGAAATGACCAATTCTTACCTTCGCCATTACGGGAATATTACTGTTTTGTTTAATCTCCTTAATTAATTTTGGATCGCTCATCCTAGCGATGCCACCATCCTTAATAATATCTGCTGGTACGCGCTCTAAAACCATAATCGCTTTAGCGCCAGCTCGCTCAGCCATTAAAGCTTCCTTAATATTTGTTACATCCATAATGACGCCACCTTTGATTAAGGTTCCAATCTTATTAGTTGAGTTTTCTTTAACCATTATAGTGCCTCCTCCGTTAAGTAAAATAAACTCTTTTTTCCTCATTCATTATACCATAATTTATTAATAATTTGAAAAAATAAACTCGACTTTTAAATAAAAAAAGTTTGCAAAATATTTTTTGCTGTTTATAATGGTTGTTAGTCAACAAATTATCTTTGGCGGACTATTTTTAAATGGCTTAGTCTATGTTATAATACAATGTGAATAGAGGGTTGGCGATGAAAAAGTTTTTAACAATCATTATATTTTTATTTTTACTAGTCGGATGTGAAAATAATTTAACTAATAATTATCTTGGAGGGCCTCATTATTTTGATGCGATGGGGACCGCTGTAGGAGTGACGCTTTATGATGGTAAAGAAGAAGATTTAGACCAAATTAAAGCGATTTTTGACTTATATTCACAACTTACAACAAACTTTCGCCGCAATGAAGTATTACCAGATAATCCCTATTATGGTTTAGAAAATATTTATACAATCAATCAAAATGCTGGAATTAAAGCCGTTGAAGTCAGAGAAGAGCTGATTGAGCTAATCCAATATGCTTTAGAGATTAGCGATGAAACTGATGGTTATTTTAATATCGCAATTGGAAAAGCGGTTGATATATGGAAAAGTGTTATTGAAGAATATATTTTTGGCGAAGTGCCAACAGAAATTTATCAAAATGCACTTGCCCAAGTTCTCAGTTTAACTGAAATAGATTTAACAAAAATCATCATTGATGAAGAAAACAAAACAGTTTATTTAACAGATAATTCAATAAAATTGGATTTAGGTGGAATTTCTAAAGGTTATGCCGTTCAAAAAGCTAGTGAATATTTAGTTTCCCAAGGAATAGAAAAGTTTATGATCAATGCGGGAACCTCGAGCATTTCAGTTGGTATTCATAAAGAAAACCGCCCCTTTAGAATTGGCCTTCAAGACAGCAAACAAATTTATGAAAATAGTTTATTAGGAGTTCTTCAAGCCCAAGATACTCATTTATCAATTGGCGGTAATGCTGAACAACACACTTTTTATCAAGGGATGATAATTCACCATATTATTTCACCCTTTGATTTTCAACCTAAAAACTATTATACAAGTATCTCTTTAGTTGGCGATAATGCAGGCTTAATCGATGCTTATTCAACTGCTGTCTTTTTAATGGAAGAAACTCAAACGATTGAATTTTTAGACTCGCATGGTTTAAAATATGTTATCTATTTAGCAAATGATGAACTACTAACTAATCTTGATGAAGAGGAATTTAAAAAATCCAAACTGATTAACTAATAAAGGAATAATCTATGTTTAAAAATAGACCACAACTAAAAAGGGATTTACTTTTAATTGGCAGCTTAATAATAATTGTTGTTGGCGTGCTTATTTTTAGTTTTGCGACTAGAAAGAAGGCCGAAGTAGCCATTGTAAAATATGAAAATAAAACACTATTTGAAGTTGACCTAAACTCGGGCAAACTAAAAGTGAATACCGATCTTTACAAAGCACCAGAAATGCCTGAAATAGTTGGTGAAGATCTTTTTATTGCTGGCGAAAAAGAAACGCGGTTAGAGTTTGGCAAGGGTGTTATAAATTATAATAATTTTTATGTAATCAAGGGTAGATTAGGTTATGTTTTAATTGAATATAATCCAGAAAAGAAAATGATTCGAGTTAAACAAGAGACAAGTCCTTATAATATTTGCAGCAATCAAGGCTATTCGAATAATGCTCCAATTATTTGTTTGCCTAACTATGTCTTCATTAACTTTTCTAAAGCTGTAGAAGTGGACGGAATATTAGGATGAAAAACAATCAAAGAATTAAAAAATTAGTAATTCTTTCTGTTCTTGCAGCGATAGCGGTTGTCGTAAATGTGATGGAATCAATGATTCCAATCATTCCAGGAACAGCCTTTAAAATAGGCTTCGCCAATATTATTACTTTAATTGCGATTTTTACTTATGGGCCAGTTGAAGGAGCAATCGTGGGGATAGTTAGAATCTTTCTAGGTGGTCTTTTAAGTCCCACTGGTTTTGGGCCTACATTTTTATTAAGTTTTACCGGTGGTCTTTTTTCACTTGTGACAATTATTATTTTTAAACTGATCAATAAATTTAGCATTGTTGCAGTCTCAACAGTAAGCTCTTTAATGCATGTTGTAGGTCAGCTCTTAGCAGCAAGTTTTCTCTTGTCAGATGTGGTAATCTATTATGCTCCAATAATGTTGTCGTTGAGCATTCCAGCGGGAATTTTAACCGGTTTTCTCGCTTTAAGGTTTTTAAAGATTAGTGAACCACTGTTTAAGGAAAAAGAAAAGCCCAATTAAAAGCTAACTAAAAGTGCTAATTATTTTAAGTGAAAAGTCAGCGACAAACTTGTTGACTATTTTAGATAGTGTGTTATAATAAATCGTGCGAACTTACTATGAACTATAAAAGTTCATGGCAGAAGGAGATGAAAATAATGAAAAAGAATATTCACCCAAAATACTATGTTGCAAAAGTTACTTGTGTTACTTGTGGCGAAGAATTTGAGGTCGGTTCAACATCAGAAGCAATCCGTGTTGATACTTGTTCAAAATGCCATCCATTTTATACTGGTCAAGATACATATACTCAAGCAGCTGGACGTGTTGAAAGATTTAAAAAGCGTTATGGTATTGAACAAGAAGAAAAGAAATAAGAATTTAGCCCTCAGCGTTTGAGGGCTATATTTTTGTTAAATTTACAATAATTATTGTAATTAGCAACTAAACAACTTATACTCATAATATAGGTAGGTGAAAAAAGTGAACAACTCTTTTAACGAAGGAAGAATTGAAGTGATCTGTGGTCCGATGTTTGCTGGTAAAACAGAGGAGATTATTAGGAGGGTCAGAAGATTAAATTATGCTAAGAAAAAGGTTTTGGTCTTTAAACCTAAAATCGATAATCGCTTCGCTGAAGATTTAATCGTTTCCCACAATAACTCAAAAACAGAAGCGATTGAAATCGATAATGCTTTGGAGATTTTATTGTACATTAAAAAAGATGTTGATGCGGTTGTTGTCGATGAAGCCCAATTTTTTGATGCAGCGATTGTCGACGTTGCCCAACATCTCGCCGACAGAGGGATTAGAGTTATTATTGGCGGTCTTGATAATAACTTTAAAGGAGAGCCTTTTGGACCAATGCCGCAACTTTTAGCGATTGCTGAAGAAGTTACTAAACTGACCGCAATCTGTGTAATTTCAGGAAAACCTGCCACTAGAACACAACGTTTAATCGATGGCAAACCAGCAAGTTATAACGATCCAATTGTCTTAATTGGAGCGAGCGAATCATATGAACCGAGAGCGCGAAGTTATCATGAAGTTTTAAACAAACCAGTAAAAGTGAAAAAATGAAAATTGCTTATAAATTTATGAAAGAAGCGTTAAAAGAAGCCGAAAAAGCCTATCAAAAAAATGAAGTACCAATTGGATGCGTAATTGTCTGCGGTAATAAAATTATCGCAAAAGCTCACAACTTAAGAGAAACAAAAAATAGCACTCTAGCCCACGCAGAATTACTGGCAATTAAAAAAGCGAACGAGAAACTCAATTCTTGGCGGCTAGAAGACTGTGACATCTATGTAACTTTAGAGCCTTGTCCAATGTGTGCTGGAGCAATTATCCAAGCCCGGATGAGAAAACTTTATTTCAGTACGCGAGATTTTAAGTCAGGAGCTTTTGGGGGAGTTTTTAATCTCAATGCCGAAAAATTAAATCACACGTTAGAAATCGACTGTGGTATACTTAAAGATGAATCAGAACAATTACTTAAAAAATTTTTCACTGATTTAAGAACTAAATGAATTCCCTTTGAGGCATCGCTATTCAACTTTTCGGAGTGAACCTGGTCAGGTCTTGATTGAAGCAGCCATAAGCTTTTAGAGAGTGTGGGTAGCGATGCTTGAGAGGGAATTTGTCTTTTTTGTTGTTATTTGTTAATTTAGTAAAGGAGTTTCTTTTTAATCGAATAATATTATGCTATAATATTTTTATGGAGGTATTTGTTATGAAAATGAATGTAAAAATGTTTAATAGTTTACAAAACCCTATTGATGTTCAAGAAATTGACGGAAAAAATGTAGAAATCCATTATATGAATGACACTAATTATTTAGCAAGATATGCAGGACAAGGACAATTTTCTGTTTGGTCAAGTGATGGGAAAGACTACAAGCTATTAATCGAAAGAGGTTATTATGAAGAGTTAAAACCACTTTTTTCAGCAGAAGTTAATAATGTCTGGTTAAAACTTTATACAGCTGTTGACAAAGTAAGAAAAGGAATGTTATTTAAAGTTGTTTTACCTATTTTAGCTTTCTTTTTAGCAGTAATAATTGTTACAGCATCAGTTGAAATGTTTAAAAAGTATCAGACGGTTGTTTTAATTGTCTCTTTAGTGGTTGTTTTACTGGTTAATATAGTTCAATCAAGTTTTATTAGAAAAAAGATTGACCAAGAACGCGATAAATCAGTCCAAGAAATTCAACTAATTTTGGGTGCAGATGTTTTTGAAGAATTAATTTTTAAACAAAGAAAGTATCACGAACAATACTTTAAGTTTGAAGATCCAGTAGAAGAACCTTTAAAGGAAGAAGTTTTAGAAGCTGAAGTAAAAGCAGTTGCAGAAGAACCTGAAATGGAAGTTGAACTCGAACCAGTACCCGAACCAGAAGTTGAAGTGCCGGTTGTTAAAGAAGTACCTTTTGTCGTAGGTTTCGAGTTGTTAACTGTTGATGAGTTAAGAACCTTTGCGAAAGAGAGAAATGTAGCAAACTTTAGCACTCTTCGCAAACAAGAATTAATTGAAAGTTTACCTAAACAATTAAATGACTTGAAAGTTAGTGAACTGAGAGCTCTTGCAAGGGCCAAAGAAATTCCTAACTTTAGCCAAATGCGCAAACAAGAACTAATAGATGCAATTAAAAATTGAAAGATGGTGAAGCAATGAAAAAAATTGACCGACTTGCAATCAATACAATCAGAATGCTCGGAGTAGATGCGATAAATAACGCAAATAGTGGACATCCTGGAATTGTATTGGGTGCCGCACCGATGGCACATACGCTTTACACAAGACATTTGAGAGTTTATCCTAAACAAGCAAAATGGGTTAACCGAGACCGCTTTGTTTTATCAGCAGGTCATGGCTCAATGTTAGTTTATGCGATAAATCACTTAGTGGATTTTAAATTAAACGTTGATGATTTAAAGAAGTTTCGTCAAGGTGGAAAAACACCAGGTCATCCTGAATATGGACACACTGATGGTGTTGACACAACATCTGGACCGTTAGGACAAGGTCTTTCTAACGCTGTTGGAATGGCAATCGCAGAAGCTCATTTAGCTGCTAAATTTAATAAGCGAAGATATCGAATTTTTGATCACTACACTTATGTAATTTGCAGTGATGGTGATCTCCAAGAAGGTATCGCTCATGAAGCGATGAGTTTGGCAGGACATTTAGGCTTAGGTAAATTGATTGTTCTTTTTGATTCCAATGATATTCAATTAGATGGTCCAACAAACTTAGCAAGTAGCGATAGTTATCGCAGACGTTTCGAGGCAATTAATTGGCACTATCAAAGAGTCAATAACGGCAACAAAATCGGAGCGATAAATAACGCAATAAAACGAGCTAAAAAAACGAATAAGCCAAGTATTATTGAAATTAAGACTAAAATTGGTTTTGGAAGTCCTCTTGAAGGTTCAGAAAAAGCTCACGGTGCTCCGTTAGGTGATGAAGCACGAACCGAGACTGCGAAAAACTTAAAATATCCTTATCGCCCTTTTGAAATTGATGCAAAAGTTTACACTCAATATAAAAATAAAGTCTATAATCGTGGCGAAAAGGAATATTTAAAATGGGAAAAGATGTTGTTAAAGTATAAAGAAAGACATCGCCAAAATTATGATTTATTACTTAAATATTTAAATGATGAATTTGAAGTTAGTTTAGTAGATTTACCGAGTTATGATCTTGGAGCTTCAATTCCAACTAGACAGGCTAGTGGCGAGACATTAGAAATCTTAGGAGAGAAGCTTCCACAACTAATGGGAGGTTCTGCTGATTTATCTAGTTCGACAAAAGCTAAAGGTTTTGATGATGATTTCACCGCTAAAAATAGACTTGGCAGAAACATTTATTATGGGGTTAGAGAACATGCGATGGCCGCCATAACAAATGGAATAGTTTTACACGGTGTAACAAAAGCCTTCGCTGGTGGTTTCCTCGTCTTTAGTGATTATATGAAGCCAGCAATTAGGTTAGCGGCGATGATGAACATTCCTTCGATATTTGTCTTTACCCATGATTCTATTATGGTCGGTGAAGATGGACCAACTCATCAACCTGTTGAACAGTTAGCGATGTTAAGAAGCATTCCTAATTTAACAGTCTTAAGACCAGCAGATGCCAATGAAACCATTTCCGCTTGGAAAACGGCAATTGATAATGAAGGACCAACTGCTTTAATTCTTACTAGACAAAGTGTCCGCAATATGAGCAATTTTGATCGAAACTTTAATCGAGGTGCTTATATTATTTCAAAAGAAATGGGTGGTTTAGATGGAATTTTACTCGCGACAGGTTCTGAAGTTGCACTAGCAATATTTGTCCAGAAAGCATTAGAAAAAGAACGAATATTTACTAGAGTTGTCAGTATGCCTTCACAAGAAATATTCGAAAAACAAGACCAACAATATAAAGATAGCGTCTTACCAAAAGTAAAAACTGTGGCAATTGAAATGGCTAGTCCAATGTCGTGGTACAAATATACAAACCATGTTTACGGTGTTGAAACATTTGGCCAATCAGCACCACATGAAAAACTTAGAGAAATCTATAAATTTATCCCAGAAGATATTATTGATTTTTATAAAAATATTAAGGCGTAGAAGATACGCCTTTTATTTAGGTGATTTTTAGATGTACGATATAATTGTCGTTGGTGGCGGTCATGCCGGGATAGAAGCGGCTTTAATCGCTGCCAAATTAAATAAAAAAACAGCTCTCGTCACAGGAGATTTATCTCGTGTCGGCTTTATGAGTTGCAACCCTTCAATTGGTGGTCCAGCCAAAGGGATTGTCGTCAGAGAAATTGATGCCCTTGGTGGTGCAATGGGAAAGGTTGCGGATTTAACTCAAATTCAAATGAAGATGCTAAACCGGTCAAAAGGACCGGCTGTTTGGGCTTTAAGAGCTCAAATAGACAAACTTGAGTATCCAAAAGAGATGTTAAAACTTCTTCAAAAACAGGCAAACCTAACTTTAATTGAAGCTTTAGTAGATAACTTAATTATTGAAGAGAAGAAAGTTTTAGGAGTTAAGCTTAATTCAAAGGAAGAATTATTTGCGAAAGCTGTAATTATTACGACAGGAACCTATTTAGCAAGCAAAGTTTTAATTGGAAAAGAAGCTATTTCAGAGGCAGCTGACAAACAACCAACAACATTTGGAATTTCAGCAGATTTAAAAAACAATGGCTTTAAATTGATTAGACTTAAGACTGGAACACCCGCTCGAGTAAAAAAATCTTCAATTGATTTCTCAAAAACAAGCCCCGAAGCTGGTGATCAAGAATTTCAAACATTTTCTTTTGATTCACCGATTACAAGCCTCGGTCAGCAAGAGCTTTGTTATTTAACTCATACAACCCCAGAAACACATCAAATTATTTTAAATAATTTAGAAAATTCAGCAATGTATAGTGGAGCAGTCTTAGGAACAGGACCACGTTATTGTCCTTCAATAGAAGATAAACTTGTTAGATTTAATACTAAACCGCGCCATCAAATCTTTTTAGAGCCCGAAACTTTAAGCAATGATGAATATTATTTGCAAGGTCTTTCCACAAGCCTACCTAAAGATATTCAAGTTCAGATGATTCATTCGATACCTGGACTGGAAAACGCGCAAATAGTTCGCTATGCTTATGCCATTGAATACGATGCAATCGATCCAACGCAATTGAAGCAAAGCCTAGAAACAACACTAGTTGAAAACCTCTATTGTGCAGGTCAAATAAATGGGACGAGTGGTTATGAAGAAGCCGCAGGCCAAGGAATAATGGCAGGGATTAATGCAAGTTTGAAAATCGACAAAAAGCCACCATTTATTTTAAAACGAAACGAAGCTTATATTGGAGTTTTAATCGATGATTTGGTCAGCAAAGGAACAGAAGAACCTTACCGCTTACTTACAAGTAGAGCTGAATATCGGCTACTTTTAAGACATGATAATGCTGACTTAAGATTAAGAGATTATGGATTTCAACTTGGAACGATTGACGAGGAAACTTATCAAAAGTTTTTAAGCAAAAAACAAGCAATTGATAAACTCTTAAAAATGGTAGAGGAAATTTATTTGTATCCTAATAAAGAAACCAATGAATTACTTTTAAACAATGGTTTTCCGCAAATTACTCAAAAACATTCCTTATTTGACCTTTTAAAACGACCAGATATCAACTATAATATAATTAAGTTATTAATTAAAGAAAAACATTCAGCTGAAGTTTTACAGAGTGTTGAAATCAATGTTAAATATGATGGCTATATTAAACGAGCGTTAAAGGATGCTGAGAAAATGATCTCAGTTGATAATAAAATAATTCCTCTTAACATTGATTATGACGCAATTACAAATATCGCTTTTGAAGCGAAAGAAAAATTAAAACAACACCGGCCGAAAACACTCGGTCAAGCAGCCAGACTAAGTGGTGTTAATCCGACAGACATCTCGGTGTTGTTAATCTACTTACAGACATTGAAATGAAAACTATTTTTAAGGAGTTAAATCTCACTTTAACTGAAACCCAATTAAATCAATTCGAAACTTATTATAACTATTTAAAAGAAGAAAATAAGAAGTATAATCTAACAGCTATTGAAGATCAAAAACAAGTCTATATTAAACACTTTTTTGATTCTTTAACATTGCTTGAAACGGGACTTTTTAAAGGATCAGTTAAAGTCTGTGATATTGGCTCTGGTGCAGGATTTCCCGGTGTACCGCTTAAAATAATTAAACCAGGTATTAAGCTGACGCTCGTTGAATCTCATACAAAAAAAAACAGCCTTTTTAAAGAACCTTTTAAACAAGTTGAATATTGTAGATGTCAAGGTTGAAAATGCTCGCGCAGAAATCTTTGCGAAAAACAATTTAACAAGCTTCGATTTAGTGACTGCGAGGGCGGTTGCCCCCTTAAATATTTTAGTTGAGTTGGCGTTACCGCTCGTTAAAAAAGGTGGTTATTTTGTAGCGATGAAAGGGTTAAATTACGAAGCAGAACTGGATGAAGCAAAAAATGGTATAATGTTATTAGGGGGAAAATTAAAGGAAGTTATTGAGCTTGATTTACCTTCTCAAATGGGAAAAAGAAATTTACTAGTTATTAATAAAATTAAGGTCGTTAAAGATTATCCGAGAAGTTATTCTCAAATTAAGAAAAAGCCATTGTAAAAGAGGTGGAATAAATGAACAAAAGACCGAGAAGATTAAAAGATTTATTAAAAGAAGAGAGCACTCCAACACCAACAAAAACTCGGGAAGAAAAAGTTTTAGAAAAAGAAGCAGTTAGTTTGGTAGATGTTAATTTAGTCTCGCCAAATCCTTTTCAACCAAGAAGATTTTTTGATGTCGAAAAGATGGTGGAATTAACGGAGTCAATAAAAGAACACGGGATTTTTCAACCGCTTGTCTTAAAAGAGGTTAAAGATGGTTATTTAATTGTGGCAGGCGAAAGACGTTTTCGTGCTGCTAAACAATTAGGTCACCAAACAGTGCCAGCAATTATTCGCGACTATGATCAATCGCAATTAACAGAGCTCTCTTTAATTGAAAATTTACAACGGGAAGATTTAACTCCAATTGAGGAAGCAGAAGCTTATCAGATGTTGCAAAGAGCGATGAGTTTAACTCATCAAGAATTGGCCTTCAAAGTTAGTAAAAGTAGAAGTTATGTCACCAATGTTTTAGGTCTTTTAAACCTCCCTGATGAAGTTAAGGAACTTCTCAATAAAAATGCTATTTCAATGGGTCATGCGCGCGTATTATCTAAATTAGATGACCCGAAAAGAATTAAAGAACTCGCAGAACGGATTGTTTTAGAAAACTTAAGTGTGAGACAGATTGAAACGCTCGCTAGAAGTGAAACTAAAACCCACGTTCAACAACAAAAAACTAAACCAAAATTTTATCTTGCTTATGAACAACAATTAAAAAAACAATTTGGCTTTCCGGTCAGTGTTAGTGATAAAAAACTAACAATTCGCTACAAAGGCGAAGAAGATCTTGAAAAGTTGATTAATTTACTCTTAAAATGAGATATCAAGTCGGGATGATTATTACTACCAAAAAGCCTCATGTCTGCAAATCTAATACTTGGACAGTTATTCGAACAGGTGCCGATATTAAAATAAAATGTCATGGCTGTGGTAGGGAAGTAATGATGCCAAAAGTTGAACTGGATAAGAAAATTAAGCAAGATAAGTAATTATTTTGCTTTTTTAATCGAAACCAGACTAATAATAGTTGCATTTTTTGAAAACATAAGATAGAATAAATAGCAGTCTTGTTTTATGGAGGGGTAGCGAAGAGGCTAAACGCGGCAGACTGTAAATCTGCTCCCTAAGGGTTCGGCGGTTCGAATCCGTCCCCCTCCACCATCTTTACATTTATTAAAATGTATAATAACGGGTTAAAAGGTATTGACAACCCGATTTTATAATGATAGAATAAACAAGCGCGCATAAATTAGGAGCGCAAATAGGTCTTTGAAAACTGAATCGTGATGAGAAAGAAAAGAAACGGATTAAACAAAGAAAAAAGCTAGAAACAAACTAAGAAAATAAAACGATACAAAATTATTGGAGAGTTTGATCCTGGCTCAGGATGAACGCTGGCGGCGTGCCTAACACATGCAAGTCGAGCGGGGATTTAGAGGAGTACTTGTACAAATTTAAATCTTAGCGGCGGACGGGTGAGTAACACGTGAGTAACCTGCCCTTCAGTGGGGAATAACAACGAGAAATCGTTGCTAATACCGCATAATGTTATCGGATCGCATGGTCTGATAACCAAAGGATTTATTCGCTGAAGGATGGACTCGCGTCCGATTAGCTAGTTGGTGAGGTAATGGCTCACCAAGGCAACGATCGGTAGCCGAACTGAGAGGTTGATCGGCCACATTGGGACTGAGACACGGCCCAGACTCCTACGGGAGGCAGCAGTGGGGAATATTGGGCAATGGGGGAAAC
>LSQX01258554.1_pt1 | contig 20091 bp, 12 predicted proteins | sample 654561 | NCBI WGS metagenome assembly LSQX01 (sample SAMN04489861, study PRJNA283612) | anaerobic digester metagenome | isolation source: 4 biogas reactors fed with cattle manure at either 37C or 55C with and... | place: Denmark: Kongens Lyngby | collected 2014
AAAGGCCGCACTGTAGGCGTAGATGGCACTGTCGCCAGTCAGGAGGAGTATGATCGGCTGAACAAGGTACTGGGCACTTTTTCCGAGCAGGCAAACGTGCTCAACCTGGTGCGAGTGGTCAAGCCCAGGCCCGACATCTTCACCTACGCCGGTCAGCTCCAGCAGACCTTCGGCCCCGAGGTAGAGGTCAAACCGATGGGCCCTGAGACCCTGGCACTGCAGGGCTATGTCACCAGCAAGGAGATGCGCGAACACTACGAGGCGATCCTGGACGCCATGGACCACCCCTACCGCGTGGTGAACTTCCTGCGTATTGTCCAGCCGTTCCTGGACCAGATCGAAGTGGCGGTGCTGGTGGCTGAGATAAACCGCGAAGACCTGGACAAAGTCGGAGTAGATTGGGGACGGCTGACCGGGGGTATAGACAGTATCGTCAGCATGGTCGAAAGCCCTATCCTGTTTTATGCCGGCTCCGGCGACGGCCCCGGGCACGGATCAGAGCGCATCCATCGCATAGGCGCAGGTGTAGACGCCATCCGCCAGAAGATCAACGGCAGGCTGCTTGCCAACCCGCGTGTGATGGTAAACGACGGCAAGGAAGCCGAGATCCTGGTCGGCGGCGAGATACCCATACCGGTAATCCAGCCCGGCGGAGATGAAGCCACTTCGATGAGCATCGAGTATCGCCCGTACGGCGTCAAGCTGCTCATCACCCCCACGATCATGACCGATGGCAAGACCCTGGACCTGGCCATCGAGCCGGAGGTCAGCTCTCTGGACTGGGCCAACGCGCTTGATGTCAGCGGCTTTCGCATCCCGGCACTGCGCACTCGCCGGGTGAGCACCAGTGTTGGCCTGGAAAACGGCAACACATTGGTGCTCGGAGGCCTACTGCAGCGTGAGGAAATCGAAAGTGTACGCAAAATCCCTCTGCTTTCGCAGATACCTATCATCGGCGAACTGTTCAAGCACAGGGAATTCACCGAGGGCGAAACCGAGCTGGTGATCTTCGTCACTCCGCGCATCGCCACCGGCGACGAGCAGCGTACTGCTGACGAGGCCCACCCGGCCCAGCAGGAGCTGGAAGAAATCCGACAGATAGCTGACTAGCAGCCGCATCCAGTGTCGGAGGGTGGGCCTATCTGAGCTGCCCTCCGACACCTGTACCTTCTGCCGCTATAGGATGAGCAAGCAAGACGCGGCAAGCCAGCATAACAGGGCCGCCCTTGCTGTGCAGAAAGCACGATAGTCAGACATGCCGTCATAAGCGCAGTCTATCTGGCGCAAATGCACTGGTGCGTAGCTCAGGCGACTCATGTTTTCATGAGTACGCTTCCATGTATACCTCACCAGTTCCGCCAAGTGACGATGGGGAAACAGGCACACTTCGGGAAGGAGGCCATCGCGAGGACAGGTGGCGTATCGAATACAGATTGCGCCGAGCGATGACAATACTTAAGCACGACTACATGACCAGGAGGCCTAGGCCGATATATGATGCAGGTGCAGCAGGCCCAGCCATTGTCCCCTGCAAGGCAGCGGACCGATCCGAGTAGCGCCCAGCAATCGCGCCGGTCGGGTCGGTTGTTTGCGTATTGCCCCTGCACAGAACGGGCTATGCGCATCATCGATGCTTTGCGAATCAAGACCCGCATCGTGCCAGTTCGGCCACACGCCGGAGGCTACCTGCCATTTCTTCCCCGTCTTCACAGGAGAAGCGCTCTACAGGGGAGGCTGAGCCATGCGCACTGGACACAAGCCTGATCGTCGGCATGCCAGCCGTCAGAGCTTGCATTTGCTGTGAGCAGGCGATGCGCAATCTCACCCTCACTCTCTCTTTTTCACTGGCACCATGCGGATATGCGAAGAAGAGGAGGAAAAGAGGAGACGAGGCTTGCAGCAAACGACATACACGGCTACCGCAGCGTGGCATCCAGCGGCAGATAGCTGCAGCTCTTGCTCGGGTCCTGGGCCGGAATGCATGAATACAACTCCGGCTAAAATACAGGTGATGGACAGCCAACGCTAGCCGTATGCAACAAAATATGAAGAGGATGACATGGAAACAGACGATAAAAGCACTCCTATCAGGGTGGTGGTAACCGAAGTAAATCCCGGCTCGGCTGACGCACTTCGCGAAACGCTGATGCGGGTGGTCGCGGGTGGTCGCAGAATGCATATCGTCGGCTACGCTCGCGACGGGTTGGAGGTGGCACAGATGGCCGCTCACACCCGCCCCGATTTGATGTTCGTGGATACCGACATGCCGGGCATAGACGGATTTGAGGCCTGCAAATTGGCGGTGGCGGCCAACCCTGATACTATCTGCGTGATATTGGCCGAGGCGCCTTCGATGGAGGTCCACACCGCTGCCATGCGTGCCGGTGCTCGTGCAGTGCTGGACATGCAGCAGTCTGAGGCAAACCTGCGCACTCTCGTAGATCAATTGGTGGAGCTGCGTGAGGCCAAAAGCAAACCGGAATTCGCCATCGCTACCGACCCTGAGAAGATGCCTGTATCCATCGCGGTCACTTCCGCTACAGGCGGTGCTGGCAAAACCACGGTAGCCACCAATCTGTCGGTGCTGTTGGCCAGGCGCTATCCCAACCAGGTGGCACTGATAGACTATTTCGGCCAGTTCGGCAATGTAGCGCTGAGTCTGGACTTGCACCCCAACATGGATATCAGCGACCTTTTGGGCTACCAGGAGCTTGACGTAGACCTGGTGGACAGCCATCTGACATCTCATGAGTCAGGACTGAAGATACTTGCCGGAGTGACGCGTGGCACACAGGATGCCCTTTCGCAAGTTGATGTGCCGCAATTGGCCTCACTGCTGGGGATGCTGCGGCGGCGCAATCGCTTTACCATCTTCGACATCCCCCCGCTGCTGTCCCCCTCAAGTGCCTATGTGCTGTCACGCTGCCAGCACATCCTGCTGGTCAGCAATCTCGATGACATCGCCGACATGCGTGACACTTCGGCACTAATAGAGCTGCTCCTCAACGCCAACGTGCCTGCTGAGCGGATCAAATTAGTAGTCAATCGTGTGATGAAGGATAGCGAATTCAACATCAGAGATCTCGAGGATAGCACCGGTGTGAAGGCATGGGCACGGCTGCCAAACGACTATCCACTGGCAAACGCTGCCAGAAATGCGGGCATACCATTTGTGCTCAGCCGCCCGCGAGAGCCACTCAGTCGCGCCTTCAACGACATCGTGGAGCGGCTGATGCAGGACGTCAGAAGTATGGCGCACTAGGCGTAGCAGCACATAGCGAGCTGCGCCCCCTGCACCGTGAAACAGCCGGAAGAGACGCAGCCAGCAGTATGGACTGGATGGACTGGTGAACTGAGGTGCGGCAAATCCAGTCACCAGGTGCAAGCCGCGGCGATGACTATCCGGCACCGAGGCCAGAGACAGTGGGGTAGCAAGCTGCCCGGTACGGCAATGGAACCGGCATCTGCCATAGGCGAGAGACAATCTGCCCGCATCTTATCGCTTGCCGCTACAGGTGAGAAAGGGCAACTGCGTATGACATATGACACACTGCCGACCGGGCGCGGGTGTACGCGCCCCAAGCATGTGACAGCAGACAGATAAGACCAGCAAGGAGAGCAGTATGAGACCTGACAACATTTCTGCGGCCCGCCAGATGGCGGCCGATCTGGGCATCTCAATCGAAGAAGCCGAGGCTATGGAAAGCATCGGCACTATGGTACATCAACGCCTGCTTTCGGACACCGATTTCCGCGCCCTGCAGATCATGACTGAGCAGGAACTGATGGATCGGGTGCGTACGCTTATCGAGATAGTCATCCATGACCGTGACATATCGCTTTCGGCCCGCGCCAAGGAGCAGATGCTTGCCGAGGTGCTGAACGAAGTCATCGGCTACGGGCCGATCCAGAACTTCCTGGATGATCCGACTATCTCTGAGGTGATGGTCAACGGCCCTGATCGCATCTACATCGAGCGCAGCGGCCGGGTGGAGACGACCAACCGGCGCTTCATGGATGACGGCCATGTGCGCCGCATCATAGACAAGATCGTAGCACCTCTGGGCCGTCGCCTAGATGAGGCCACTCCTATGGTGGATGCCCGACTGCCAGACGGCTCTCGTGTCAACGCCGTCATCCCTCCTATCTCGGTTATCGGGCCATGCCTGACTATCCGTAAGTTTTCCGCCGACCCATTCGCTGCTGATGACCTGGTGGCCTTCGGGACCCTGTCGGATACCATGCGCGCATTTTTGGAGGGCTGCGTGCTCAGCCGCCTGAACATCCTGGTCTCCGGCGGCACCGGTAGCGGCAAGACCACTACTCTGAACGTGCTTTCCTCCATGATCCCGCACGATGAGCGCATCATCACCGTCGAGGACGCTGCCGAGCTACAGCTTCAGCAGGATCATGTCATCACACTGGAAAGCCGACCACCGAACCTGGAGGGGCGCGGTGAGATCACCATTCGCGACCTGGTGCGCAACTGTCTGCGTATGCGCCCTGACCGCATAATAGTCGGGGAGTGTCGAGGTGCCGAGGCACTGGACATGCTCCAGGCTATGAACACCGGTCACGATGGCTCCATCACTACGGTGCACTCCAACAGCCCACGCGATACCCTGTCGCGTATCGAGACACTGGTGCTGATGGCCAATGCCAACCTGCCGTCACGAGCTATCCGTGAGCAGGTCAGCTCCGCCCTTGATGTGATCATCCATCAGGAGCGACTGCGAGATGGCACCCGCCGGATCACCAACATAACCGAGGTGCAGGGCCTCGAGGGCGACACGATCGTGCTTCAAGATCTCTTCACCTTCAAACGCCAGGGCTTTTCAGCTGACGGCCGAATTGTCGGCAGCCACGAACCAAGTGGTGTCAGGCCTCTGTTCATGGAGCGTATGGAGGCCGAAGGCATCAGCTTTGGTTGGGAGATTTTCGAGCCAGTCATGCGCTAAAAGCCATCGCGCTCGTCGCTCATAGCTGCTTGCGTCTGCCGGCAGCCGATGTGCCGTGGACAGCCGACGTATCATGGCAACTGGCGTATCATTGCAACTGAACCGGCGCATCAGATGGCGTATGCTGATGGTATTGCCTTGTAGCTCAGACTTACATCCTGGGGCCGTAAAGCTGCAGTGATATGCAGAGAGCTACTGAGGTGCTCTGAAGTGCTGTCATGCCGCTTTCCGTCACAGGTGCGACATCAGTGGCACCGACACATGGTCATCAGAGCCATGCGGTGAAGGTGCTGCCAGAATCAGGACACCCGGTGCAGGCGGCATACAGAAGCTGCATGCAAGTTGGGGATAAGCTCGCGATAACATAGACTATATGCACATGTGTTTGCCGAAACGTGTGGCAGCCGTCTCTTACTCTCGCGCCTGAGCTTTTGCAGCTCTGCAAAAGATGTCGGGCAGTGACATGCAACAACAGTCAGACGATGCGAGGAGATGCTGCTGTCGCCGCATCAAAACTCTACAGCACAAGAGCATTTGCACTGCCGCCAAAAGGAGGGTCATCGTGCCACTGTGGGTACCTCTGGGCTTCATATTTCTCGGGGTTGTAGCCGGCACTCTTGCGCTGCTTTCGGCCGGCATTTCGGCATACGAGGTGCGCCGCCGCAGACTTGCGGAGGTCAAGGACGGCCGGTCGGCCATGCCGGATATGACCGTATCGACGCGCACCAAGAAGAAGGCTGACATTGACCCAGCACCGCTGCTGACTGGTCTTTTGCAGCGCTCATCGCTGGGCAAGCAGTTGCAGCTGGCGATTCTGCGGGCGGGGCTGGTATGGCGCCCCTCAGAGTTCGCTGCGTTGACCAGCGGGGCGGCGATGGGCGGCTACCTGTTGGGCTTTCTGGCCGGTCGCGGCAACGTCACATTGGGGCTACTGGTGGCTGTACTCGCTGGTGCCGCACCATACATCTATTTGAAGGGCAAGCACTCGCAGCGCCAGCGCCGTCTGAGCGCACAGATTCCGGACATGCTTGACATCCTCGCAGCCTCCTTGCGTTCAGGCCAATCGTTTCTCAGCGGCGTGCAGATTATCGTCAGCCAGATGCAGCCGCCGATCACCGACGAGTTCGCCCGTGTCATCCAGGAGGTGAAGTTCGGTGCATCGCTGAGCGATGCGCTCGGTGATATGGTGGAGCGGGCTGACAACTACGACATGGAGCTGATCATATCGGCCGTGCAGACCCAGCTTACAGTCGGAGGGAACCTTGCCGAGGTGCTCGACAACATCGGTACGATGATACGTGACAGGGTACAACTGGCAGGCGAGATCTCTGCAGCCACCGCTGAAGGGCGGATGTCGGCTATGATCCTGGGTGGCATGCCGTTTCTGCTTGCTTTCCTGATCAACGTAGTAAGCCCGGGCTATCTGACACCGCTATTTACCGAAACGCTGGGGCATATGATGCTCGGCGGCGCCCTGGTGCTCATGCTGTCAGGGATACTGATCATCCGAAGCATGCTGAATATAGACCTGTGAGGCCCGGGAGAGGTGGCGGTAGTGCGTATTTGCAGTTGCCCATTCGCACTTGCTGTTTGTGCCTATCCTTTTGGTACAGCGGCGGACACAGCGATCATGGAGAGCGGCCTCTCGTATCGATGGCAGGCTGAGCCTGCTGCAACAACTTGCACTGGCCTGCCGGTGCTACGCGACTACTACGCAAATGAGGTGTAGCCGATGGTCCCTATACTTCTGATTTTACTCATAGTCGGCGTCATCGTGCTGTTATTTTTGGGGCTGTCCCAGCCGTCCACCGAGGCGCGTGTACAGCGGCGGCGCGAACAGTATCTGCAGCCTTCGGCGCCAGCGCTATCACGATCGGCGGTGTCCGAGGAGTTGGCCTCCTCCTTCACTGACCGCGTCCTCAAGCCCGTGTGGGACAACATCGCGCCACGCCTGGCCGCTGCAGCGCCTGAAGGCATGATCAACAATGCGCGTGCCAAGCTACAGTCGGCGGGCCATCCGCTGGGCATGACTGAGCCGGTCTTCCTTGTGGCGCGCGGAGCAGCCGCTTTGGCTGGTGCTGGCATATCCTATGCGATCTTTGGTGCACTTGACAGCATGGAACCTCTAACTCGCATGGCCATCACTCTTTTCGTACTGTTTATCGTGACGATGATGCCTGACTACTATGTCAGCAACTGCCAGAAGACTCGCCAGGCGCAGATCCGTCGCGCACTGCCTGACCTGCTTGACCTGCTGGTGGTTTGCACCGAGGCTGGCATGGGTCTCGATGCCGCGCTAGCCGAGGTGGTGTCACGCAAGGAAGGGCCGTTGGTGGATGAGTTTGCTCGCACCCTGGTAGAAGTGCGTCTGGGAAAGCAACGCAACGATGCCTGGCAGGACATGGCTGATCGCGCTGATGTGCAGGAGGTCAACACTCTTGTGGCCTCTCTGTACCAGGCCCAGGTCATGGGCGTGAGCATCGCCCGAGCTCTGCGCACTCATGCGGACGCTTTGCGCACCCAGCGTAGCATCCGCATCAAGGAGCAAAGCGCGGTGCTATCCACCAAGATGCTCTTCCCGCTGGTACTGTGCATCTTCCCGGCACTCTTCGTTGTCGTCATGGGGCCTGGCGCGCTGCAGGTCATGCATAGCTTCAGCGGGGGAGGACCATTGGGCCCTTAGGGTGAACATATACATTACCAGAGGGCGCCTGTCCGGTTCTTTACAGCTCTTCACAACACAGTTCTTCGTGAGCCATTTGCCACCATGTTGTTGTCTGCACACATCGAAGAGGATAGCAAGCAGATGATGGCGACCGGCACCTGACCGTTTGGAACTGGACGCCCTGTCGGCCAGTCCGTTCTTATTTTTCATTCGATTTCACATTTTACATTTCACATTCGGTTTTGCTGGCATTGCAGGCAGCCATTGCAATGCCAGCAACCGGAAGACACAGTTGGTCCGAAGCGTGTGGGGGCGCTGCGGGAGGGGAGGGCAATGTCTGTTAATTTGCCGGCGATACTCGTCGTAGACGACGATGACGCCATTCGCAGAGTCGTCGGCGCAAAGCTTAAGCTGGAGGGTTACACACCAATCCCGGTTAGTACTGGCCAGGAAGCTTTCCGCGCCCTTGAGGAGCGCCAGCCACATCTGATTATCCTTGATCTGGGCTTACCCGACATAGATGGTGTGACCGTCTGCCAGCGGATCAGAAGCCGTTCGAGCATACCGATTATCATTCTTAGTGCCCGCTCTGAAGAGATCAATCGCATCGTCGGTCTGGAGATCGGTGCCGATGATTACGTGACCAAGCCATTCAGTCTCGACGAGTTGATGGCACGGGTCAAAGCGGTGCTACGCCGCGCCAATCCGGATCGGGGATTTGCACCCACTGAGACTGTCATCCAGGTTGGCGACATCACCATAGACACCGATGGGCATGAGGTGACTGTGGCACGCAAGCGTGTCGATTTGACACCTACTGAATTCAGCCTACTGTCTGCCCTGGCCGAAAAGCCCGGGCGGGTCTATAGCCACCAGGAACTGCTGCACATGGTATGGGATTACGACCAGTATGACACCCACCTGGTAGAGGTGCATATCGCTAACTTGCGGCGCAAAATCGAGAAAAATCCTCGTAAACCACATCGGGTGGTCACGGTTCGCGGTGTGGGCTACAAGTTGGTACCGTTCTGAAGCGCGAGTGTGGCGTGGCCGGCTCCTGCCGCATCCGGCCCGCACCGCGCAAACTGTCTCCGCCAATCTTCGTATGCCTACCGCTGCTTGCATCATCTCTTGCCTGTCGCGTCCCTTAGCGCGCGTGCCGGTTATGCGCCCGGCATTCGCCTCACCACACACCTGTCAGACCCACATCTGCCTCGAGCCGTTGGCGTGCGCCCCTATCGCTCGCACTGACCGCACAGCCAGCATTCGCCTCACCACACACACCTATCAAACCCCCATTTGTTCTGGGCTGCTGCCGGGCGCATCGCTATCGCCGGAGCCGCGAGTGAGTCATGCTTTCGCATCTCACCTGACTTCACCCATCTGTTGCGACCTGCATCTCTGTGCGCTACAATTCCCGCATCATGAGGTGCCCACAGTGCTCTGCGAAAATACCTAACACAGGCTTCTGTCCTACCTGCGGCCACCTGTCTCTTGTGGACGATACCGACAGCGTTGAGCAGCCCAAAACACCATCTGCAGATGATCGTGCATCTACACTTTCTGATGACAACCTCGCGTCCGCTACAGCGCCTCCAGGGGCATCCCCACAGTTGCTGCAAAGCTCACGAGACTACAGTGCACTTTTGCTGGGGATAGTCGTCTTTTCTCTGCTGCTGCATCCCTCGCTGGCATGGCTGATCCTGGTAGTGCGATACTACCCGCGCATTTGGGCACTCATTTTGCCTGCCATCTGGGTCATAGTCAGTTACATCATCACCCGCCTGCTGTGTGACATACAGCCGCGCTCCCGCAGATGGATCATCCGTCACGCGGGCATGCGTCGCTTCTTCCGCTGGCTCAACTCTCTCTGGTTCGCCGCCTGACTCTCCCCACAACCGGCTTGCCCTCACAGCCCTCATCTATTGCAGTCGCACCTGTTCGGCTTTCGCTCCGAACACCTTCGCCGCACAATTTTTCCCGAAAACCGTGGTATTGGCGCAGAATAGACGTCTATATACAGTGAGCGTTGCAGAAGCACGATTCGGCCTACCGCGAACAGGCCACAAGTGGCAGATGCGCCGATTTTCCTCGCTGACCACTGAAATTGAGCTTACCTTGAAGCTGAGCTTGAAGATTTGGGCAAAACCCCTACATTAGTTCAGTTTAGACTGAGTAAAGTTGAACAGTCACAATTTTGTTACTTGAACTCGCCTTGAAGTGATACCCCTACAGGGTATGTCGTGATATTCGCATCGTTTGAAAAATATTTGTCTATTTCTGGCGCAGAAGAAGGAATCTGATTGGGAGGTGTTCAATATAACATCACAAGTGGCCGATAAAATCGCTAAGAGGCGGACTTCGAGGGCGTTGCGTGCCGCACCTGGAGCTGTATCTGCAGCTCCTGTCAGCCGCCCGCGAACTGCATCGAGGACGAAGAGCGCTATGGATTCACGCGACGAGCCGTTCTATTATGAGGGCTTCATCAAGGACATCGGCACCGTTGTCCCTGATGATCTCTTCGATGTGATAGCCCCTCGTCTGAAGGAATCTGAGCTGCGAGTACTGCTCTATATAGTGCGCCACACTTTCGGGTGGCGAAAGTACTCTGACGCCATCTCGCTAAGCCAGCTCACTCATGGCATTCGCAAGCGCGATGGTCGCATCCAGGACCTGGGCACCGGGATGAGCCGTAAGGCAGTCATCGCAGGCGTAAAAGGGCTGGTCGAAAAAGGCATCATCACTGTCCGAAAAGGCCGCAGCGAACGTGGCGATCGGATGATAAACGTCTATGATATACGCTTTCGCCAGGGCCCAGAGACCGTAGTTACCGAGAGTAACCACGGTAGTAGCCCTGCTACACCAGAGGCGGTTACCGAAAGTAACCACCGTAGTAACCCACAGTCACCACCCCCGGTAACCGTAGGTAACCCACAAGAAACATCCTTACAAGATACACATTTACAAGAGACAACTAGCAACAAGGACACGGATGCTGTTGCTTCTATTTCTTCTGTTTCAGACAAACGGCTTTACGACGATCTTCGCGCCATAGGTATACAGCAGCATTCAGCCGTTACAGTGCTGCGTGACCATCCCCCGACCCGGGTTCGAGAAATGCTGCAATATCTGGTTTACCGATTGCAGGGCGGCTGGCGCCCCAGAGAGAGCCCCGCTGCATGGCTGATTGCGGCTTTGCGTGACAACTATTCGATACCACAGTACGAACGGGCCAGCACTCAGGCCCAGTCTGGATTGAGCCCTGCACGCCTGGCTGCTGAGTCTGCTCGGCGCACCGCCGATCTGGAACGGAGACTGCGAATGGAGCGACGTATGCTGCTCGAAGATCACGGTGTCGAACAAGATGTGGAGAATATGTGGCAAAACGCTCGACAGCGACTAAGAGATCGAAATGAGGGGTCGCCGGTACTGGCCGCAGCCGTGCTGCGCGTCACCTCATCGGGCAAGGCTGAGCTGCTGGTGCCCCGTCCCATGCTGGAGCGTATCAAAGAGGACGCGGCTACCATACAGGCGGCCATCGAAGCCGAGGCTGGCTGTGCGATGCAGTTGAAGATCAAGTCTCTGCAGTAGAAAGCACGCCTGTGGCGTCAGAAGCGTCCTGGACGGCCGCGAAGCACATGTCAAAGCATCTGCCTCAAAATCGCACAGCACGCGCTCCAGGCGGCTCCTGTGGCTCCTGATGAGCTGCTGTGGCCAAGAACGGCTCAGGTAAATGCCATTTCGTTCCCCTCCCACACGATAGCTCGTCAATCGCTTCCACCACTTCAGCCGGCATGTCGAGGCGAAGTGCGCTCCTCTGCACGGTGGCTTCATATCCGCGAAGCTGATGCGCCGATGCCGCCGTACCATGCGGATCCCCTGTACGGCGGCTCATGGTCACCAGTGAGCCGACAGTGGCCTCGATCCCCCATGCTGAAGTGGATATCATCTGCCCGGACGCGGCAGAGACAGTTGACGGTGAGGATTGTGCATAGCATTGTGCACAGCGGAGTAAAATTGCGCAGTGCGGGGTTGCGCAGATGCCCTCAGCACTGTAGATGCAGGCATGCTACATCTGCTCAGAAGCTATGAGAATAGCCTGCAAATGAGCCCGTGACTGGAAAGTGTCTGTAATACCATATGGCAACGAGATAAATGTAGATATATGCTCAAGTTTGAGCATATATACCTGGGCGATTTATGAGATACCTGTAGAGCTTAAGGAGTGCCCAGTTGTTCAAGATAGACCATCATAAGATAGACAGAAAGCGCTGTCCTCGCTTTCGATAGAGAGAATAGAAGACAGGATGAGTTGGTGCAAGGGAGCTGATGCAGCCTGTCAGGATAGCAGTGCGCGAGATACAGGCGAGAATGGGTGTTTTGCCTCGCCTTCTCCCCTACCGCACCGTATCGGAGTGATGTGTGGAGTACGAAACTGGATGGTCGATTGTTGACGAGGCTGCAGGCGCTTGAAATAGCGTGACAGGGTGTATGATTTACGCGTATAATTAATGTGATGTGTTTTGAGGCCAATCGTCGATATCACGTCGGTTGAAGGGGTGAACGTAGTGCGTGTATCTGTGGCCGTGGCTGTATTTATGGTGATAGCCTTGTCGGCTGTGCTGGTGACAGGCTGTGGGGGTGGTGGTGATCAGGTTGCCGATAGTGTGCCCGGTCCGGGTATCGGGGGAGGCGACACTCACCAGGTCGGTCCACTGATCGTGCAGACTGCAAAGACCGGCAAGTTTAAGGCAGAGGCGTTTGATAGTGGCACGATATGCTCTTTCGTGGCATTGTCTGGAGCTCAAATCGACTACCTGGCATCTACCGCGATGATGGACCGAGTGGTGTACAGCTCGAACCGATATGGTACATACAACCTGTATATATGCGACTTCGATGGGCGCAATGCATACCGGCTGACCGAAAACAACGCCGATGAGGGCATGGCACGCTGGTCACCTGACGGCAAGAGGATCGTCTTCGTGCGCGAGTGGCCGGGCGAGCTGGCGAGGATCTACACGATAAAGCCTGACGGCACCGGAGTGAAAGCGCTAAGCAGTAATGACGCTGTGCGGCTGTGGCCCAACTGGTCTCCGGATGGTGGGCAGATAGTGTATCAACAGCCTATATCAGCAGGTGTACATGACCTGTTCGTCATGTATTCAGCCGACGGTGCGGGTAAAACGAACATGACCCAGTCGGCGCTTAACCAGATCCACCCGGTGTGGTCGCCGTATGGTACCGAAATCATGTTCAGCACCAATGTCGCGGGCAAATACCAACTGGCCAGGGCGCGCGAAACCGGCACCGTGGATCTGCTGACCGATGATGAATTCAGCTACTTCGCCCCGGCCTATGATCCGACAGGCAGCGGGCGCTACTGTGCCTACACGAGCCGTTACGGCAATAGCGAGATCGTGCTGTTCGATGGCCGCGGTCCGCGCAACTTCACCTCAGCCTCGTCTAACGAGGCGAACCCACGCTTCAGCAGCGATGGCCGCTATATCGTTTATGAGAGCGACCGCAGCGGCAACTTGGATATCTGGATACAGCCAGTTGACGGAAGCATTAACATGATGATACCGATGCAGATTGGTAGACCGGTCCAGCCGGTGCGGGCCTGGCAGGTGACCAAGAACCCGGCCGTGGACACGTTTCCGGACCTGGGCAGCCCCACCGTGCAGACGCAGCGTGTACTCATCGGCAAGGCGGGAGCTGACCTTTTCGGCAACAACCCGATCTGGTCTTCGGCACCGGCTGGCATAGTGGCGCTGAACGAAGAGGGCTATGCCAACTTCGTGCGCATCGGCGTGGCAAACGCACATCTGGCGGGCATGCAAATAAAGCCACTTGCACCCGCGAGCTACAGAGTTGCCGGTGTCGAGGTCTCCGCAGCCAAGATAGCCAACCTGCGCGAGGACAACGGCCTGGGTGAGGCACCGACGGCATGGGACTTCTCCGCGATGAATGCCGGTATGGTGCTTTTGTACTTCAACGGCTACACCGGCAGATTGACCAGTGTGCTACCGGTGAAAGACTCTGTATATTCGTCTGCAGCCGATGGTGGGCAGGCCAGCACATACAGCTCTGTGGCAGATGGTGACGGCGTGCGCGTGAGCGGAGCATTTGCGGCGGTCTTCGATGCGCAAGGCCACAACCTGGCACCCTCCGGCGCCACCTCGGTGACGCTCGACGCCGAGGGCCAGGTGCTCTCAGTCAACTGAAAGTAAAGCAGTCGCGTGTGGTGCACACGTGATAATAGTTAAGCAGAATACGCAGACGACGCGGCATCTCTCCGGTGCCGTGTCGTCTGATTTTCGTTCCCTGCCTGATGTCATGCAGCTTCCTGCCAGAAGAGCGCTGGGTGCGGGGGCGGTTCGGCACTGGCGGGCATGACAAAGCGCACACATGAGAGGAAGCCTCCCGCGCCAACCCTGCCAGGCTGCCAGACAATCGGACGAGGCGATGGTGCAGCTTTGGATGCTGCGGGCACGGGTATCGCAGGTGCCAGCTAATCGGGCAGCTCGGTGCCCGGATCGCGAGCCAGGAATCTGCGAGTGCTGCCGATCCGTGCTGCTTTGAGGCCCACAGTAAAAACGCGCGTAAAGCAACAGCCAATCAGGCTGCAAATCGGCCACAAGTGCACGTGTTGTAGGCCACCGTGTACCGTGGATGAGGCGTGTGCCGCTGCTGCCGTCGCATTGCCGTAAACGCTATAAATTGCTAGGAAAATCGCGCGGCGCTGCTCAGGTCCTCGAAGGGCTCCCGGTGGTATAGGCGCCTCCGCTGCCGGCAGGTATGGACGATCTCCAACCGATAGCAAATCAGAGAAAAGAGGGCGGGATAGTGCGGTGTTTGGCAATTGGGCAGCCAAATGTGCTACAATCGCTATGCTCAATCGCGTCCCGATCGCCTGCGCACCGATCGGGCGGTAACTAAATGGTAATGCCGGCGGTGTGGTGTCGTGAGCACTCAGTCGCGTGGCCCCCAACACGCGCATGCGATCTGAGGGTGACCCTATGCTTGACAGGCATAAGATGGCCTTGCTAGGCGCGATTGTGGCAGTAGGCGCGTGGCTGCTGAGTGCAGCAATCGCCTCTGCCTATACCCCCGATGTATCCTTCGCAAAACTGCTGGTGGGTGGAGAGCCCGCTCACGGAGTCATCATCCGTCTGCTGACAGTTGCCCTGCTGGTAGCCCTGGGGCTGCTCGGGCATATGGTCTGTCAGGCCCTACAGCGGCCTCGTGGCTCCCAAAAAGCGCTTGAGGCGTTGATGGAGGCGTCCCCTACCGGCATGATGCTGGTGTCTCCACAGTGCATGGTGCTGCACACCAATTCGGCTATGGCACAAATGCTGGGCATCAATACCGCTGAGATAGTCAAGCGCCGCTGTGATGAGCTGATGTCTGAGGATATGTGTAGCAGAGATCATCACTGCACTGTAGAGCGCGTGGTGAACGGTGAAGTGGTGCTTCTCGAAGAGGCAAATGTGAGCCATAGCAGCGGCAGGCAAATCCCGTGCCTACTATCGGCCACGCCAGTCCCAGGATTTGACGGCTCCCCTGAAGCAGTGCTGCAAAGCTTCCATGATATCAGCGAATCCCAGCGGATGCAGGAGGCGCTGGCCGAAAGCGAGTATCGCTACCGCAGCCTGGTTGAAAGCGCGCCGATAAGTATCGTCATAATCCAGGACGGTGTGGTGCGCTATGCCAACAGCCAGGCCGCCGAAACAAGCGGATACAGCCATAAGCAACTCGTGGGCAGCGATATAGCTCAGCATCTGGCGCCCGACCTCAAGGAGGATGTGCTGCAGCTACATCAGCAGCGCATGGCGCGTGCGGCTGCAGGCGAAAAGGTGCAACCGCAGATGCTGAGTGCAGCTGTGATTGCTGCAGGCGGCTCGAGGCAGGAGGTGGAGGTGGCCAGTGTGGTGATCACCCACGATGACCAGCCCGCTGAACTGCTGGCGATTCGCGACACCACTGCAGCCAGGCGGGCCGAGTGGGCTTTGGCGGCCGAAAAAGAGCGCCTGCAAGTGACCCTGCGTGGCCTGTCAGAGGGTGTCATCACCGTGGACACCGATGGCCGTGTCATCCTGATGAACTGTGCAGCTGAAAAGCTGCTAGGAAAGCCTCAGAGCGATGTGCTGAACCAGCCTCTGGCCGATGTGCTGACACTGCAGGATGCGCAGACCTCTGAGCCGTTGCCCGATTCCTCGCAACCATGGCTACGCCGGGGAGTTGTCACTAACGGCTCCTACATGGGGGTGCTGGTGACGCGAGACGGCAGTGAACGTACCGTGACCGCAACTTATGCTCCCGTTAGCGCGCCAGACAGCCAGGTGATCGGGGCAGTAGTGATGCTGCGTGACATCACCGCTCAGCAGCGTCAGGATCAGGAGCAGCGGCGTATCGAGACCCTCGAGGCGATCGGCCTGCTGGCCGGCGGTATCGCGCATGACTTCAACAACCTGCTCACCGGCTTTTTCGGGAACATGACACTGGCTCGCCTGGCGCTCAACTCAGGAGGCGATGTCGAGAAGCGGCTGGCAGCAGCCGAACAGAGCCTCGGGCGTGCGCGTGAGCTAACCGAACGTCTGCTGACCTTCTCCTCAGGAGGGAAGCCCGTACGCAGCCGCATCAGCCTGGCCACACTGCTGGAGGAGGCAGTCGTCACCGCACTGGATGGCGGCTCGGAAAGCTGCCGGCTGAAGCTGGGCGAGGGGCTGTGGCCCCTGAAGGCGGATGAGGGACAACTGCGTCAGGCGATCGTGAGCCTGCTGCGCAATGCCTATGAGGCGACTGCCGGCAACCAGCAGGTGACGGTAGTTGCCGACAATCTCAGCCTGGATGAAGATGATCCGCTGCCACTGTCATCGGGCGATTATGTCCGCATATCGGTAAGCAATTACGGCCCAACCATCCCACGCGATGTGCTGCCACGCATCTTCGAGCCATACTTCACGACCAAATCGGGCGGTACCGGACTGGGCCTGCCGGTTGCGTTTTCGATAGTGCGGCGTCATGATGGCCATCTGGAGATCGAGTCGCAAGAGGGGCACGGAACGTCGGTGCATATGTATCTGCCGGTGGTCAAGCGCACGGCTGAGCCCCAGCCTCAGACGCCCACTGCCTCATCCCCAGCTATCCGAGGGCCTCTACGCATCCTGATCATGGACGACGAAGAGCTTATCCGTACCGCATTGACGGCACTGTTGGAAGAGCTGGGCCACGAGGTGATGCAGGCTGCCGATGGTGCGGCTGCGCTGGCGATGTATCGGGAGGCGATGGATGCCGGACAGAGCTTTTCGCTTGTGATCATGGACCTGACTGTCCCCGGCGGTATGGGTGGCAGGGAGGCGGCCGGACGGCTGAGACGTATGGACCCGGCGGCACGTATCATCGTCTCCAGCGGCTACTCGACAGATCCGATTATGGGCGCATACTCTGAATACGGTTTTGATGGCGTCATCGCCAAGCCGTACCGGCTGGAGGATCTCCAGGATGCGCTGATGATGGTGATGGCCGGCTCATAGGGTGCCTCCGCGCTGGAGCGCACTGCCGCCAGCACATGCTGCATATGGCTCCGCTCCGCACTCAAATGCACGAGACATGCCAGCCGCCGCCAGTGGCTGCTCCTCCCCTTCGTCGCCACTTCACTCCCCGCTGACGTATGTATCAGGTGATCCATGCTGTGTACGAGGATCTCGCCATATGTCAGGCAGAAGCGCTGCCCCTCCGCCCCGCTGCAACTGAAGCCTCATATCTTCGGGCCGATCACGGGCGAAGCATGGCGCGCTCGAACTGCACGCCCTCTCTTGCCTCTTCACAGGGCTACCGTGTTCGCCTCCGTATTTTTTGCGGTGCGACAAAAGAGATGGCAGGGCCAGAGATAGCGTGTGCATCATATGTAGCATGTCTGTGGGCACGCGTCGCAACTGTATGGTTTCAGGCAGTTCGAGCCGCTTAGCCCGGAGCATAGAACCCAGAGCATAGCGGAAGTGGAGCAAGTACCGGTGGTCTCTGCATATGGCTCCGCTCCGCACTCAAATGCACGAGACATGCCAGCCGCCGCCAATGGCTGCTCCTCCCCTTCATCGCCACTTCACTCCCCCGCTGACGCGTGCATCGGGTGATCCATGCTGTGTACGAGGGGCCTCGCCATATGTCAGGCAGAAGCGCTACCCCCGCCCCGCTGCAACTGAAGTCTCATATCTTCAGGCCGATCACGGGCGAAGCATGGCGCGCTCGAACTGCACGATGGAGATGATACCCGGGCGCGATAGGTGACATCGCTGTGCAGCATACGGGCGGAAGGGCAGCGGGATGGGCTCCGGTCTGTGCTGTCACACCATCATCCCTCATCCCATCTCAGGCGCGGAAGAGCGCCAGAACTGCTGTCCTGACCTCTCCAGCCAGCAAGAAAAGCGGAAGCATCGTGAGTGATGCGGTACTCCTGCACTCCCCGAAGACGCAGATAGCTGGATGCCCCCGGTGAGTTCATGCTTTTGGCACTTCAATTGCACTACCAAAAGCGGACACTCCTGAGTGTCCTGATTGCGCATCGGGTAATCTGTTGTCAGCGGAGAGACGCCATGAGATCGGTATCATCGCGATCACAGACACGACCGGCAGAACCGACACCTACATCGCTTTTGGTATCGTCACCCCCGCCATCGCGACCCTATCTGCTACATCCCCCACGATTGGCCATACAGATAGCCTGGCAAGTACTGCAAGCCGCCTGCATCACCGCTGCAGTCACTGTCACGGCCAGCCTCGCAGCTATGCTATTGGGCGGCTGCGGAGGGGCGAGCCCGACCACTGACACGGCTGTGCCGCCTGCAGGTCAGGATGGGCTTGTGAGTGTAGGGCCACTGCAGGTGGGTACTGTGGCTGCCGATAAGCTGCGTGTGCAGTCGCTGCCTGCATCCGGTCAGTGCTCTTTCGCCGCTATCTATGGGGCGCGCGTGAACTATCTTGCCGCCACTGCGCTGCTGGATCGAGTTGTGTTTTCCAGCAAGCGCACCGGCAATTGGCAGATCTACATCTGCAACCTCGACGGTTCAGAACTGCAGCAACTGACCTCCAACAGCATGGATGACTGGTACCCCACCTGGTCATCTGACGGTCGCCGCATCGCTTTCAGCCGCTATAACAGACCAGGGCAATACAGCCCTGAAGATGAGCGTATCTGCATCATGAACGCCGACGGCTCGGGCGTGAGAGCACTGACCACTATCGGTGACACCTGCGCTGCCCCTGGCTTTTCTCCTGATGGCCGCCGCATTGTGTTCCGCAGAGAACGCAACGGCAATCAGGAGATCTATATCATGTACGCTGATGGCACCTGTCAACGCAACCTCAGTGACAGCCCGGCCAGCAGTGAGTGGGACCCGGCCTGGTCGCCCGATGGCACCTGTATCGCACTTGTCAGCGACCGCTCCGGGGGGCATGAGATCTATACCATGGACTTGGACGGGCGAATTCTAACTCGCCTGACTGATGACAGCTATCGCGACGAGCACCCTGCATGGAGCCCAGACGGAGCGCTGCTGGCCTATGCGTCCGACCGTCGTGGGGTGAGCGAAGTGATGCTGATGCAAAGCGATGGCAGCGAGCAGCGCAATTTTTCGGCATCGCCGCACTACGATGGTATGCCATGCTTTTCCGGCGATGGGAAACTGATTGCGTTTACCAGTTCACGGGCAGGCAGCGATGACATCTGGCTGCAGGAGAAAGACGGCCTACAGCGGGCCTGGCCGGTCACCTCAGGCCCTGCGGATGATGACTATGCAGATTTGGGCAGCCCCACGGTGCAAGCTGAACGAGTACTCATCGGCCCCAGCCGGGCCGATCGTGGCTGTGATCCGCTATGGAGCAGCGCCGATGCGGCGGTGGTTGCTTTCGACGGTGACGGATATCAGAGCCTGGTGCGCATCGGTATCGCGCCCGAGCATCTGTCGAGCCTGCGCATGGAGCCACTGGAGCATGTCGGGACAGAATTGGTGGGGCTGCAAGTCATGGCAAGTCGCGTAGCAAATCTGCGCCAGGATGAAGGCCCGGGCAGTGCGCCGACAGTTTGGGAGCTGTCAGGGTATCGCGCTGCGACCGTGCTTTTGTACCTGCACGCCGACAGCGGACGGCTGGTTTCTGCTCTGGTGCTGCAGGAAGGAGTCGCCTCCGCGGGCGCGGCTGCGAACACAGCGGGCCTGGAGACTGCGCCGCAGGTATACAGCACATCTGCGGATAGCAGCGGGCTGCGTTTGAGCGGGCAGTTCGCTGCAGTGTACGACGCATACGGATGCAACCTGGCTCCCGATGGTGCAAGACAGGTGTTGCTGACGACACAGGGCCAGGTGCAGCTGCCGCACTAGCCGGCCAGCGTTCACAAATCACAAGGCAGAATGCCGATGACTGCTATGACGGTGATCGACCGTCTGGCTCTCTTCTGTCCATGCAAGA